>UMFG01009561.1_pt1 | contig 17932 bp, 11 predicted proteins | sample 1964961 | NCBI WGS metagenome assembly UMFG01 (sample SAMEA4836041, study PRJEB28245) | human gut metagenome | biome: gut microbiome; material: fecal sample | place: Denmark | collected 2008
TTGCAGATGCAGCAATTTCTGCAGAAAAAATACTGCATATTGATACAGAAGCTGCAGCCATAAATTGCCGCCGTGCTATGGAATTTGCGGTTAAGTGGATGTATTCAGTGGACAAGTGTCTTGAAATGCCTTATCAGGACACTCTGGTAAGTCTTATGAGTAATGAAGATTTCAGGGATATAGTAGGCAATGATATTTTTCAAAGAATGACTTTTATAAGAAAAGTTGGCAATAATGCAGCACATTCAGGTAAAAAAATAACAGTGGATCAGGCTAAGTTATGTATTGAAAATTTATATATTTTTATGGATTTCGTCGCTTGCTGTTATGGTAAAGATTATTCTGAAAAAACTTTTGATGTAGCTCTTCTGGATAAACATTCTGAAAAAGCTGTTGATACTGTTAAAGATATAGACTTTGAAAGACTTATTGAAGAAAACAAGAAATTAAAAGAAGAGCTTACAGCAAGAAGAGAAGAGCAGCAGGCTAATTATGTGCCTAAGCCTCTTGATTTATCAGAGTTTAAAACAAGAAAAATATATATTGATACTATGCTTTCCGATTTTGGGTGGATTGAGGGAAAGAATTGGTTTAATGAGGTTGAGCTTGCTGGAATGCCAAATAAATCAGGTATAGGATATGCTGATTATGTACTTTATGGTGATGATGGCAGACCTCTTGCAGTAGTTGAAGCAAAAAGAACCTGTACAGATGTATCAAAGGGCAGACAGCAGGCTAAGCTGTATGCAGATATATTAGAAAAAAAGTATGCCAGAAGACCTGTTATATTTCTAACTAACGGCTTTGAAACAAGAATTGATGATGGTCAGTATCCTGAAAGAAAGGTTGCGGCAATTTATTCAAAAAGAGATCTAGAAAAGTTTTTTAACCTGCGTTCTATGCGTATGAGTTTAAATAATGTCATAATAGACAAAAAAATTGCAGGAAGATATTATCAGGAGGGAGCAGTAAAGGCTGTTTGTGATGCCTTTGATAATAAAAACAGGCGTAAGGCACTTCTCGTTATGGCTACAGGCTCAGGTAAAACCAGAACTGTAATAGAACTTTGTAATGTGCTTATGAACAGAGAATGGGTGAAAAATATATTATTCCTTGCAGACAGAAATTCTCTTGTTACTCAGGCCAAACGTTCATTTGTTAATCTTCTGCCTGATTTATCTGTAACTAATTTGTGTGAAGAGAAAAATAATTATATGGCACACTGTGTTTTTTCAACATATCAGACAATGTATAATTGTATTGACGAGGCTAAGGATTATAATGGAAAGCTGTTTACTACTGGTCACTTTGATCTTATTATATGCGATGAGGCACATCGTTCTGTATACAATAAATACAAGGATATTTTTAACTATTTTGATGCACCACTTGTAGGGCTTACTGCAACACCGAAAGATGAAATCGATAAAAATACATATGAGATATTTGAACTTGAAAATGGTGTGCCAACTTATGGATATGAGCTTTCCCAGGCAGTAAAAGATGGATTTTTAGTTGATTATATGTCAGTGGAAACAAAGCTTAAATTTATTGAACAGGGAATAGCCTATGATGAACTTTCAGACGAAGATAAGGAAATTTATGAGGGAACATTTGAAAAAGAAGATGGAGAAATCCCGGAGAGAATAAGTTCCTCTGCTCTTAATGAATGGGTGTTTAATATTGATACAATAAAAAAAGTATTAAACACATTAATGAGAGACGGACTTAAAATAGATTACGGACAAAAACTGGGAAAAACAATTATATTTGCTAAAAACCACAGACATGCCGAAAAAATACTGGAAGTTTTTAATAAAGAGTATCCCTATTTCCCTGGATTTGCAAAGGTTATTGATAATAAAATAAAATACTCACAGAGTCTGATTGATGAGTTTTCAGATAAAAATAAAAATCCGCAGATAGCCATATCTGTAGATATGCTTGACACGGGTATTGATGTGCCTGAAGTATTAAATCTTGTTTTCTTTAAAAAGGTTATGAGCAAGGCTAAATTTTGGCAGATGATAGGCAGAGGAACAAGACTTTGTCCCGGACTTATTGACGGTAAGGATAAAGATAAGTTTTATATATTTGATTTTTGCGGCAATTTTGAGTTTTTCAGAATGAATGACGGAAAACCTACTGCAAATATGCTGGCACTGCAGGGAGCTATATTTCATTTAAAATCACAGATTGTTTATAAGCTTCAAGATATAAATTATCAAACGGATTATCTCATTCGACTCAGAAAATCTCTTGTAAATGATATGGTTGAAAGGGTTAAAGAAATAAACAAAGATAGTTTTGCAGCAAAGCAGCATCTTAAATATATAGAAATATACTCAAATGAAGAAAACTACTCAGCCCTGACCTATGAGGATACACTTATTATGAGAGATGAAATTGCTCCTTTGCTTATTCCGTATGATGATGAAGCAAGTGCTGTGCGTTTTGATGCTCTTATTTATGGCATAGAGTCAGCTTATCTTGCAGGAAAGAAATTTGGAAGACGACGCAGTGATCTTTATAAAAAAGTAGATGCAATTGCTAATGTTTCCAATATTCCTGAAATTATGGCTCAGTCTGAGCTTATTAATAAGATACTGCATACAGACTATATTGATAATGCAGGGATTAATGAGTTTGAACATATTCGTGAGTGCTTTCGCAGACTTATGAAATACATTAAAACAGATGTATACATTTATAATACAGATATTGATGATGATATTATTTCTGTAGAGTGGAATGAGGCAGAACTGGAAAATGATGACCTTAAAAATTACAAAATGAAAGCAGAATATTATGTCCGTGAGCATCAGGATAATTTTGTGATAGCGAAGCTGAAATCAAATTTGCCTCTAATAAACAGTGATGTAAAAGAGCTTGAAGAAATACTGTGGAATGAATTGGGTTCAAAATCGGACTATGAGGCTGAATATGGCGATAAGCCTTTGGGAGAATTTGTACGCGAAATTGTCGGACTTGATATGAATGCGGCAAAAGAGGCATTTTCCGAATATCTTAATAATACTAACCTTGATTCAAGACAGATTTATTTTGTCAATCAGATTGTGGAATATATTGTGCATAACGGAATGATGAAGGATTTTTCTGTGCTGCAGGAATCACCATTTACTGACAGGGGCAGCGTGGTTGATGTATTTACTGATATTTCAGTCTGGAATGGAATTAAAAAGGTTATAGATAAGATTAATATGAATGCTGTGGCGTAATAATTTGAATGGTTTTGCAATATAATTTTGGGAAACAATATGCATAATGTTCAATGGCAATTAAAAAAGAGTTTTTTGGAATTGACAGTTAAAAAATTATATGGAAATACGGCTCTGTGTAAAAAGTTGTGTAAGCAATATTTGATAAACCTCGTCAAAGTGAAAATTACAGGTATAAACTTAATATGAGTTGTCAATAATACTATTGGCTTTTACCTCTTGACAGGATACGGCAACGCTGATGAGAGACTGGAGCGAGTGCTATCAATCAGCTCCTTGGCGACAAATCTACCTATCAGGCACAGCTACAGCAAAACATAGCAAAGGTCATCCGTGACGCCCAGAAAACCACAGCTTAGGGGATTGACGAACAGCTCATGGAACTCCAAAAGGCTAATAACAAGGAAGCCTATGACGAGATTGCCGAACAGATTTTCAAGCTCCGTGAACAACGCCAGCAATGCACCGTTGATACCACCGCCAGAGATGCCCAGATTACTAGAATTACCGACCTTCAGGACTTCATTAATGAACAGCATACCAACCTCGCTGAATTCGATGAAGCGTTGGTGAAACGCTGGCTGAAACAAATCACCATCTGGGAAGACCACTTCACAGTGGAACCCAAATCCGGACTGAAAATTGATATTGAAGGCTAAGGGGTATAGATAATAAAGCTCTCCATTACTAGAATGTATTCAGTGATGGGGAGCTTTGTTTGATTATACAAACTGGAATTTTTCATATTGATTTTCTAATCCAATCATCAAGGAACTCTATCTGCTTATCTGTATGAAACCAGTGTTCTCCGTCATTCATTACTGTAAGAATTGCTCCTGTTTGTTCTGCAAATTCATATACGGTTTCTATGGAAGTCAAATTATCATTTGCACCATATAAAATGCAAGTTGGAATATTCCACTTAATCGGGTGCTTTCGTACATAGCACAGATATTCCCAAGATAATGTTTCTCCAAAATCTGTAGATATTTCTTTCTTGCTACAAAGTTCGTCTTCCGTAACATTTGACCAAATCATCATATTCGTAATCAGTCTTTCCATACTTACAATAGGAGAAATAAACAAGGCTTTAGAAATCATCTTTTCAGCAAGAGCATTCATTGAGAAAAAAGCCCCTATGCTGTTTGCTACTAAAATGACAGAATCATACCCTTTGCTGTTCAAATCGTAGAAATCGGAAAACTCACTTTTGGCTTCCCAAGGATTTTGCGATTTATAGTCAAACCCGATAACATCACTTTCAGGAAAGAACGGCTTATAATGCTTTACTTCTTCTGCTGTTCCTCCTTTGCCGTGTACATATATAACTAATTTTTTCATTCAATACCACCTACAACTTCCGATTTAAAAATCATTTCTCGTTTACATCTATTCCACAGCCTAACATACCTTAAACAGTTGAGTGTGCCAAAATGATGTTAATTTTGACATCTAAATCACTAACTGTAAAAATCTATCCTAGTGCCACAAGCTTTGACATCTTTTTTACTGCCAAAAATATAAGTCAATTTTTTCGAGTAGATATGTTCCTATAAAAGAAAATGGGTATTTTATGATAAAAACCACATTTTCAAAAATCCCTTAAAATAAGGCTTTTTCAGGCTTTATTTTTCAATCCTTGACATCAATACCACCGTTTCAACGTGATAACTGTGAGGGAACATATCAACTGGCTGAACCTTAGTTATTTTATACTGGTTATCTGAACACAGTATTTTTAAATCTCTTGCTAAAGTTGCACTATCACAGGAAACATATACTATTCTTTTCGGACTCATATTAAGCATAAGTTTTAAAAGACTTTCGTTACAACCTTTTCTTGGAGGGTCGACAACCATTACATCTGGCTTAATACCTTTTTCGTTATAAAGTTGAGGAACAATGTCCTCGGACTTGCCAACAAAAAATTCTGTATTATTTATATTGTTTAGTTTAGCATTTTCATTAGCATTTTCTATTGCATCTGGCACAATTTCAATGCCATACACATATTTAGCTTTTTGAGCAAGAAATAGTGATATTGAACCAATGCCACAATAGGCATCAATAACAACCTCATTGCCCTTAAGTCCAGCAAATTCAAGAGCTTTTGAATAAAGTTTATATGTTTGTATTGGATTAACTTGGAAAAATGAAAGAGGCGAAATTTTAAACAAAATATCTCCAATTTTATCTGTTATATAATCATTGCCATATATAGTTTCACATGTGTTACCTAAAATAACATTGGACTTAGTTGTGTTGTAATTAATAACAACTGATGTAATATTTTCAATATTTTCAAGAGAATGCAACAATTCATTTTTATACTTAAAGTTATAACTGTTTATAACAAGACAGATCATAAGTTCATTAGTATAATAGCCTTCTCTTATTAAAATATGACGAATAAGTCCTTTTTTAGTCTTTTCATTATATGTGGTAATATTATGATTTTCAATAAAGTTTCTAATAGCTTTTAAAATAGTTTTATTAATTTTACTACCAATTAAACAATCATCATAATTAACAATTTTGTGACTGCCTAAAGAATAGAAACCGATATTCAAACCGTTATTATCTGTATTAACTGGGTATTGAGCCTTATTTCTGTAGTGAAAAGGTTCTTCCATACCTATTGTAGGTTCAACTTGAACACTATCAAAGCCACCAATACGCATTATGTTTTGTTTAACTTTATTTCTTTTTAAATCAAGCTGACTTTGGTAGTTTAAGTGTTGTATTGTACATCCACCACATTTGCCAGCGACAGCACAAGGAGGAGTAATTCTATTAGGTGATGGTTTAATTAACTCAATAACCTTGCCATAGCCATAATTTTTGTTTGCTTTAACAACAACAACTTTTACATCTTCATCTGGCAATGTGTTTTTAACAAAAAGGGTATATCCATCAATTTTGCCTATACCTTCGCCGTGAGTGCCTAAATCTGTTATTTTAATATCGTAAATATCATTTTTCTTTATTTTCATAATTAATACTCTGTCTTTCTAATATTTCTGGCTAATATTCTGTTGTAACCCGCCCATACAGAATTTGAAGGGCTATCCGCAATAGCTGTTTCAAACATTTTAACTTTTGCATCTGTATCGTCAGCACAGTGGAGAATAAATGCCTCAATAGTTCTAGGAAGTTTAGGAGAGCCATATTCATACTCTCCGTGATGAGCAAGAATATTATGCTGAATAAGAGAGCGTAATTGATGAGGAAACCCGTCAATTTTATCTGCCTCAGTACCTATAAATTCAGAACCCATAACAATATGACCTAAAAGTTCTCCGTCATCAGTATAGTCTATATTAGGAAAGTCTGAAAGTTCCTTTATTTTGCCTATATCGTGTAAAAGAGCAGAGGCAATAAGTATATCTCTGTTTACATCATCATAGTGACTGGCAAAAAAGTCACAAATGGCAGTTACAGATATAGTATGTTCAATAAGTCCACCCATATAGTTGTGGTGCATTGCCTTTGCTGCTGTGTGCTTTTTAAAGTTTTCAGCTATTGTATTGTTTTCAATAAATATATTAGTAAGCAATCTTTTTATATATTGGTCTTCAATTGAGTTAATATAGTCATTTAATTTAGTATAAAGGTCATTTACATTTTTATCAGTTGTAGGTATGTAATCTGCCTCATCGTATTCGCCTTCTTGTGCTTTTCTTATTTTCTTAATATTAAGTTGAAGGTCATTGTTAAATGTTTGCACATTTGCATCTATTTTAATATAGTCACCTTCGTTAAATGATTGTATATCTCTTGAAATATCCCAAACCTTACCACTTATTGTACCAGTTTTATCTGATAAAACCAATGAAAGATAATTTTTGCCAGTTTTTTGCGATTTCATACTTTGTCTTTGTTTGCAAAAATAAAAGTCAACAATTCTTTCGCCGTCTGTTAATTCATTTATATAACGCATAAGTGCCTCCTGTTAAATCAATATAATTAGATTTTATCACAAATAATATAAAAAACAACTTTTTTTTAATCATTTTTTAATTTTTTACTTATTATAATTTAAAAATCACGGTGTATAGTATAAATAAATCAAAAGAAGGGAGAAATTATTATGAAAAAGAATTTATGTATATTATTATGTACAATATTAATTTTTAGTTCAGTAGGCTGTAGTGGAGTTTTAGCCAGTACATCAAATGCTGAAAATATTGAAATAGTTCAACAGGTTACTGGTAGTGAAGATATGGTTTCTATTAGAGATGTGCTAGAGGAACTAGGCTATAATATTAACTGGGAAAAAACTAACAAAACTCTTTATGCAAGTAAAAAGAAAAGAGTAATTGCTATTAGAACAAATTCCGATATAGCTGTTTTAAATGGCGAAAATATTAAAATGAATAAGCCAGCAACTATTGTAAATGGTTCTCTTTCTGTAACTGTTGCAAGTATTATGACATTAACAGGAGAAAATGTTAGTTCTGACGAAGAGATAATAACTACTAATGAGGAAATAGATGATGCTTGGAAAGATAATAATGTAAGTGTAAATTTAAATGAAGTAAGGGACTCTACATATACAATTACTAAAGGTGGTATTTATATACTAACGGGTACTTTTAAAGGTATGGTATGTGTTGATAGCTCTGATAAGGTTAAAATTATTTTAAATGGCGTAAGTATAACAAATGATAATGGTCCAGCAATTTACTTTAAAAATAGTAAAAAAGGTATAATTGAAAGTACAAAAGATAGTACAAACAAATTAACAGATGACTCTGATTATAGTGTTGACGCTAAAGGCTGTGTATTCTCTAATGATGATTTAGATATTCAAGGAGAAGGTACTATAACAATTAATGCTAATTACAATCACGGTATAGCAAGTGATGATGATATTAAAATTGACGGTGGTACAATTAATATAACAACAACTGTAGGTGATGCTATAAATGCAAATGACGGTGTAAATGTTAAATCAGGTTCAATAAATATTGAAGCAATGGGAGATGGAATAAATGGTGAAAAATATGTTGAAGTAAATTATGGTACAGTAAACATAACTACAAAAGGAGAAATACCAGAAAAAACAAATAATGATGCACCGCCTATGAGAGACTTTGGAGGAGAAAGACCGAAAATACCACAAAGTGAAAATGGACAACAGCCACCAGAAACGCCACAAAGTGAAAATAAAAAGCAGTATTTTCAAATGCAAAACAATAAGGAGAAAAAAAGTGAGGATACAACAGAAACAACAACTGAAGATGAAAATAGTGAAAGTAGTAAAGGTATAAAGTCTAACAACTTAATTACAATAAATGGAGGTTCAATAGATATTAGTTCAACTGACCATAGTATTAAGTGTGACAATCTTATTATTATAAATGATGGCAGTATTAATTTAAAATCAGATATAAGCAAAGGTATAAAGGCTGGAGGCTGCTTATTTGTGAATGGAGGTGACATTGACATAGATTCAAAAGATGAGGGTATTGAGTCAAAATCTACGGTTACAATAAATGGTGGTAACATAAATATTAAGTCACAAGATGATGGTATAAATGCAGGTGGTGGTTCTGGTGCTACAATGATGAATAATGTTAAAGATGGTGATGAACATCAAATAATTGTAAATGGTGGTAAATTAGTTGTAAATGCTCAAGGTGACGGACTTGATTCAAATGGTAATTTGTGCTTTTTTGGTGGTGAAATAATTGTTAATGGTCCAACAAGTGGCGGTAATGGTTCTTTAGATTCAGCATCAGAAAACATTATTTATGGTGGTACATTGTTTGCAATAGGAAGTGCAGGTATGATTGAGTGTCCTAAGGCTGGAAGCAGTCAAAATATATTTAATATTATTCTTGATGAAACTCAAAAGGCTAATAGTTCTATTTTAATTATGGATAGTAATAATAAGACTATATATGAGTCTGTATCTGATAAGGAATTTCAGAATATAATTTTCTCATCACCTGATATAAAGACAGGTAATACATATACAGTATATGTTAATGGAGAAAAGGCTGTAACCCTTAGTGCTGAGGAAGGCGTTAGTAAATATGGTAATAACAATGGCTTTAGAAGTATGGATGATAGAATGGGTAACAGACCTAATACGACAGAAGTTACAATAGAAACCGAAAACAATTAAATAGAACTGAAAATACTCGCTTATGAATAAAGGCGAGTATTTTTAGTAAAAAGATTGATATAAAATAACTAATTATATAAAAAACAAAGAAACTATGAAATTTTTATTAAGTGATAAAAAACTTATTGACATATTAATAAAAGAGGAGTAAAATCTAAAAAGGTTAGAAGTCTAAGTTTTGTAAAGGAGTGTAAATTTAACTTGGAATATACTGTTGATATGGGTATAACACCATTGTTATATAAGGTTGCTCACAAATGTATTTTAATGCAGAATGAAAAACTTAAGGATTACTCTATTTCTGCACAACAGGCTGCTCTTTTAGGTATGATTGTATTTTTTGGCAAAGAGAATGGCATCAATCAAAAAACTATAAGTACAGAAATGCAAGTAAAGGAGTCCTCTGTTTCCAGCTTAGTTAAAACTATGGTTAAAAATGGATTAATATATAAGGAACAAAGTAAAGAGGATGGCAGAAATTACATAATTAAATTGACATATAAGGGTGACGAAATAATTGAAGTACTAAAAAATACATCAGGTCAAATAGAAGAAGAAATATACAGTCATTTATCTAAAGAAGAAAAAAATGGACTAATTAAAACATTGATGAAACTTGTGTAATATTAATCAATTATTATTATTTTCTAATTGTTTTTTAATCTAAAGTTCACTTTTAATTAAAGTATTTGTATTATACTATATTTTAATATAATGTATTACTAGGAGGTTTATATGAAAAAGTATGTTAGACTAACAGCTGTAGCATTATGCTTTTTAATGCTTGTGGGCTGTGGTGGTAAAAAGGATATGCCACAAATGAAAGAAGAAGAAAGTATAACCAGTGTTGAAATAGCCAATCCAACGCTTAATACAGTTAAGGATGAGTATATGTATTCTGGTACAATTCAAGCTGCTGAAACTGTTGATGTAAGTGCTAAGGTATCAGGTACTGTTTCTGCGACTTATTATGAAGTTGGTGACAAGGTATCAAAGGGTGCTGTGCTGTATAAAATTGATGATACAGATTATCAAAATAGTTTAAAGAGTGCTCAAGCATCGCTCAATTCAGCTAATGCTGGTGTTCAGTCAGCTAAAACTGGTGTAGATACAGCTAATGGTGCTACAATGGAAACACAGCTTTCAAGTGCAAAAAATACTATAACAAATGCACAGACTGCTCTTGATACAGCTAATAAGTCTCTTGATGATGCTAAGATTGCTTTAGATAAAGCTCAGAGTGATTATGATATTAACAAACAGCTTAATGAAGTTGGTGGTGTATCTGATGATACATTAAATACTTATAAGAATACTCTTGATAATGCACAGAATTCATATACAAAGGCACAGCTTAATGTTAAGAGTGCTCAAGATAGCCTTACCCAAGCTAAGACTAGTTATGATATTCTCGCTAAAAAAACTACTGCAGAAAATACAAGAAAGGCTAAGGATTCTTACAATTCAGCTCTTGCTTCGCAAAAAAGTGCTTCTGTAGCTGTAGATACTGCTAAACAGCAGATAGCTTATTGTACAGTAACAAGTCCAATTAGTGGTACAGTATTATCAAAGAATGTTACAACTGGTGCTATGGCTAGTGGTGTTGGTTATCAAGTAGTAGATTTATCATCTCTTAATGTTGAGGTTAATGCTTCTGAACAGGTTGCTACAAGTGTTAAAGTTGGAGATGCTGTTACTATTGAAATTCCTTCAATGTCTAATAGCACATTTACCGGTTCAATTACAGAAATTCCACCAGGCTCAAATACTGATGGTACATACACTATTAAGATTAATATACCTAATGAAAATGGTGACTTAAAGGCTGGTATGTTTGCTAAAGTTTATTTTGCTAAGTCAACAAGTAACAATGCTGTTATTGTTCCTAGAGATTCAGTTCTTGATGACAACAATGGTGGGTACTATGTATTCGTAACAGATGATAAGAACACAGTTAAAAAGGTTGATGTTACAGTAGGTATTGACACAGGGGATACAATAGAATTAACATCAGGTGTTTCTATTAATGATAAGGTTGTTACAAAGGGTCAGACTTATCTTGCTGACGGCGATAAGATAAATGTTGTTTCTGATAATGGTGTTGATGTTGAAGTTACAACAGAGGCAACAACAGCTCCTGCAGATGTTAAGGGGGCTAAGAAGAAATGATAAAAACTTGTATTAAAAGGTCTGTTACTGTTGTTATGGTAACAATGATGGTTCTTTTAGGAGGTACTATTGCTTACAACTCACTTGACCTTGCTATGACTCCTGATATTGATTTACCAATAGCACTGGTTAGTTGTACTTATACTGGTGCAGCTCCTGAGGAAATGGAGGACCTTGTAACTAAGCCTATTGAAGAAACTCTTGCAACTATTACTGGTGTAGATACGATTACATCAAGTACATCTAACGGTTCATCAATGGTTATGATTGAGTTTGTAGACGGTACAGATATTGATGTAGCTACAAATGATATGAGAGATAAACTTGATAGAGTTAAAGGTCAACTTCCAGATGACGCTGATGATCCAACAATTATGAAAATGGATATGAACTCTGAAAGTATTAATGTTGGTGTTACTAGTGATAAGTATGATGTAAATGCCCTTTACAATCTTCTCGATGATAATGTTTCAACTTATTTTGAAAAGGTTGATGGTGTTTCATCTGTTTCTTTATCTGGTGGTTCTGATGATGAAGTTAGAATTATTGTTGACCAGAACAAAATGGATAATTATGGTATAACAATGAGTAGTATTGCATCTGCTCTTTCAGCCGAAAATACTAACTTGCCATCTGGTGAACTTAAGCAAGGTACAACTGATATTTCCCTTAGAACAGAAGGTGAGTTTAGTTCTATTGAGGATATTAAAAATACATATATAACAACAAATAATGGCAACAGCATTATGATTAAAGATGTTGCTGAAGTTAAGGAAACAAGTAAAGATAAGGAATCTCTTGCACTTATTAATGGTAAAGAAGGTTGTATGTATTCTTTATCTAAACAGAGTGATGCTAATATAGTAGAAGTAACTGATAATATTAACAAGACTATATCTAGTTTAAAAGAAAAATATCCGGACTTTGAATTCACTATATTATCTGATACTGCCGATTATATCAAGACTTCTCTTGATAATATGGTGTCAACAGCTTTTCAGGCTGCGTTTGTAGCTGTTCTTGTACTTCTTATTATGTTAAGAAGTGTTAGACTTGCTCTTGTAATCGGTGTATCTATTCCTACATCTATTATGGCTACATTTGGTCTTATGTATCTTACTGGTATGACACTTAATATGATGTCACTTGGTGGTGTAGTTATTGCAATTGGTATGTTGGTAGATAACTCTACTGTTGTACTGGAAAATATATTTAAGAAAAAAGACTTGGGTATGAGTGGACCTGAGGCTGCTTATGAAGGTAGTAGAGAAGTGTCAATGGCAATTTTTGCATCAACACTTACTACAGTTGCGGTTTTCCTTCCACTTGCGTTTATGCCAGGTACAATGGGCGATATAATGAAGGAAATTTCTTATACTGTTTGTTACGCATTAGGTGCATCTCTTGTTGTAGCTCTTACATTTGTTCCTATGGCTGCTGCTGTTCTTATGCGTCACGAGGATAAGATTAGAAATAACAATGTATTTGGAAAAATTATTGGTAATGTTGATAATGCTGTTGGTAGTATGCTTGATAAAATGGATTATGGATATTCTAAACTTATTAGAATGTGTCTTAATCATAGAGTTAGAACTTGTGTAGTTGTTCTTATAATATTTATTGCTTCAATGGGGCTTTCAAGTACAGTCGGTTCTGACCTTATGGCACAAACTGATGAAGGTTCGATTAGAGTAACAGCTACATTACCAAATGGTACTGACTATGAAACAAGTGAGGCTATGCTTAATACTCTCCTTGATAGAATTGGTGATGTACCTGAAATGCAGAAGATGAATGCTAATGTTGGCGGTGGTGGTTTGAGAAGTGGTAGTGGAACTACTGTTTCAATAAACTACGATGTTGGAGATAAGGAAGACAGAACTAGAAGTACAGATGAAATTAAGGAAGATATTGAATCTAAACTTCAAAATATAGCTGGTTGTGAAATTGAAGTTAGTGCAAGTGGTAGTTCTATGGGCTCACTTGGTGGTAATGGATTTGATGTTATGATTAAGGGCGATGATATGGATACCCTTAGAGAAATAAGCAACGAACTTATTGCTGAAATTGAAAAGTTACCAGACTCTAAGAATGTTGAGTCATCACTTGATGATGCATCAACAGAGGCAAGTATTGTAATAAACAGAGCTAAGGCTGCTCAATACGGACTTTCAACAAGAAGCATTGCAACAGCTGTAAGTAATGCAAACTCAGGTTCAGTAGCAACAGAGTATAAAACTGATGGTACTGAAATTGATGTAAGAATTATGTATCCTGATGATGATATTAAGTATATTAAGGATTTAAATAACCTTACAATTACTAATTCACAGGGGGTTATTATTCCTCTTACAGAAGTAGCAAGTATTGAAATGGGCGAAAGTGCACTAACAATTACTAGAGAAAATCAGCAGACTTATATTGAGATAACAGGTGAGATTGGTAACCTTGATATGGCAACTCAGCAGGCACAGGTTCAGCAAGTACTTGATAACTATGTATTCCCTGATGGTTATAGTTATGAGTTCAGTGGTATGATGGAAATGATGGAAGATACATTCTCAGACTTATTTACTTGTATTATTGTAGCTATATTACTTGTATATATGGTTATGGCATCACAATTTGAGTCATTTGTATATCCGTTTATCATTATGTTCTCAATGCCTATTTCTATTACAGGTGGTATTGTTGGTTTGTTGATTACAGGTCAGAGTCTTACATCAACAGCTTATATGGGTCTTATAATGCTTGTTGGTACAGTTGTTAATAATGGTATTGTACTTGTTGACTATACTAATCAGTTACTTGAAGGAGATACTAAGTTAGGTGTTGATGATGCTCTTGTTGCAGCAGGTCGTTCAAGATTAAGACCTATTCTTATGACAACACTTACTACTGTAATTGGTATGATTCCTGTAGCTTTAGCCATTGGTTCAGGTATGGAAACTAATCAGGGTATGGGTATTGTAATTTGCTTTGGTCTTACAATTGGTACTTTGGTTACTCTTGTATTTATTCCTGTACTTTATTCTTTAGTAAATTCTGTTAAGAATAGATTGAGAAAAAATCATATAAGAAGCGTTTCACCTAGAGATGAGGCAAAGAAAAAAAGAAAAGATGCTAAAAAAGCATTTGAGAAAGGGGTATTATCTAATGAATAGAAAAAGATTTATTTGTGGTATTATTGCTGCAGCTATGCTTATGCCTACTGTTGCTTACGCTGATGGTACTGTAGGTAAGGTTAAGGGTCAAATTAGTAGTGAAACTAAAACTGTTGGCTCTAATTCGTCTGGTGCAACATATGATGAATTAACTGAGAAGAAAGATTTAACTATGGAAGATGCAACTACTAATGCTATTGGTTTTAGTAGGGATATTAAAAACCTTGATGATAGTATTGATGTTGCTGAAGATAACGAAATTGCTGTTAGAGAAAACTTTCAGAATGCAGGTGCAGAAGATGCTATGGGTAACATTATGGTAAGTGGTGATTACCAGACAACACATTCTCTTGCAGTTAGTTTAAGAGAAATTGCTGTAGCTCTTGAAACTTATAGTGATAATAAGGAGTTGGCAAAGCAGAAAATTGAATATAATGTTAGAAAACTTTTCTACAGTATTCATAATGCAGAAAATAGCCTTGCTCTTTATGATGAGCAAATTGATATTCAGGCTAGACAGATGAAGATTTATGAAGTTATGCTCGGTCTTGGTAAATTAAGTCAGGTTGAATATAATAATTACAAGCAGACTTATGATACATTAGTATCAAATAGAGCTTCTGTTGAAACTCAGATTGCAGCTGCTTACAGAAGCCTTAATCAGTTAATGGGTAAGCCTATTAATCAAGAATACAATCTTGTTGTAGAAGATATTGAATTTACTAATATGGAAGATGTATCTCTTGATAATGAAATTAACAAGGCTATTGCGACTAATCTTTCTGTTAAGGCAGCACAGGATTCCGTGGATATTAAGAAGTACAGCCTTGATACTTTTGTTGATGGTTCTAAGAGAAGTAGTGATAGAAAGACAACAGAAACTGCTTATGAGCAAGCTACAAGAACTCTTGCTGATACTAAAACTAGTTTAAAGGTTTCAATGACTTCTCTCTATGATGATATTAGAGAAGCTGAAAGAACTTATAAGGATAATGCTGCTGAACTTGCAACAATGGAAGAACAGCTTAAGGTTAAGGAAACTCAGTATAGCTTAGGTAAAATTACAGAGCTTGAACTTGATGCTTACAAACTTTCTATTGATAACCTTAAAAATACAATGACTACATCTGCATATAATCACGATTTGTCTGTAAGACAATTCCAAAATTCTGATTTGATTATGTAATTTGTAAATATAATTATTTAATTTATTGAAAAACCTTTCTCTTTAGTGTATACTAAGAGAGAGGTTTTTTTAAGGAGTGATTATATGATTAAAATGGTTATATCTCCGGAATATTTTGGTAATAACGATAAGAAAAAAGATATAAAGGAACAACTTAAAAGTTTAGGTGCTTATGGTATAACAATTGATGAAGAAACTGGTTTTGTATCTGCATTTATTACTCAGGAAAAGTATGATGATTTTGTAATAGGTTTAAAGAAGAGAGTTGAAGATACTGCTAATTTATTATCAGATAAATATAAGGGTGTAGTTAGTGTAAAGTATAACAATGACTATACAGTATTTAATATTTATTTTGATAGGTTGACTAAAAAAGAGCGAAAAGATATAGTTTTTGACTTGCAAATTGTGAGTGCAACTTATCAAGTAATAAGTGGTATACCTCAAAATGACGCATCTATTAAAGTAAGCTTTTATAATAAAGATAATAGACTTGTTGAGTGCATTAACACTGAAGATAAAAAGGAGAAAGTATGAAAAGTTTAAAATGTTTTATATCTATATTTGCTTTTGTATTTTTGTTAGGTTGTTCAAATGCGTATAATACTACTGAATCTACACAAAGAACAACAACATATAATAATGTTCATTTTATTGATGTTGGTCAAGGTGACAGCATATTGATTGAAAGTAGTGGGGAGTATATGTTAGTCGATGCCGGTGAAGAAGACAAAGGTGATACAGTCGTAAATTATATTAATAATTTGGGTGTGAAAGAGCTTAAATATGTTGTGGCAACACACCCACATTCTGACCATATTGGCGGTATGGACAATGTAATTAATAATATTAAAGTTGATAATATTATTATGCCAAATCAGGCTACATCAACAAGTTGTTTTGAAAATATGCTTGATGCTATTGAAAATAATAATGTTAATGTAATAAAGGCACAAGCTGGCAATGAATTTAATGTGGGTAAATTTAACTGTGAAATTATTGGTCCTGTAGAAATATCAAATGAAACAAATGACAATTCGGTTGTAATTAAATTAAGCTACTTAAATGATAGTATTTTACTTACAGGTGATTGTAGCAAGGGTGAAGAACGGGATATTTTAAATAGTAGTACCAATATTTCAGCTAATTTATTGAAGGCGGGTCATCACGGTAGCTCAACTTCATCTACAGAAAGTTTTGTAAATGCGGTAAATCCACAGATAGCTGTTATCAGTTGTGGCAAAAATAATGATTATGGACACCCACATAAAGAAATAGTTGACAGATTTAATAAACATAATATTAAAATCTACAGGACTGACAAAATGGGAACAATTATTGCAGAGTGTAGTGGCAATGGAATTACTATGAAATATGGTAATAAAGTTGAAACTGTAACAAATAATACTATCTCTCATACTGACTCTATTGCAAATACTGACGCTAAAGCAGAAAATACAACTATTGAAGCCACTTCGTCAACAACAGCCAGTAATACATATATTTTGAATACTAAGTCGAAGAAATATCATAAACCTAGTTGCGATAGTGTAAGTAAAATAAGTGATAAAAATAAAAAGGAGTATACTGGCAGTGCAAAGGATATTCAAAATAAAGGTTATTTACCTTGTGGAATTTGCAAGCCTCAATAATAATTATGAAAAATTCTTATAGATTTTTTGCCAACAAAGATTGTGAATATTATCCTTGCCATAAAGGACTTAAGGATTTTAACTGTATGTTTTGTTATTGTCCTTTTTATAGAGATAAAAAATGCTTAGGAAATGCTAAGTATATTAATGCAAATGGTAAAATTATAAAAGATTGTTCAAATTGCCTTTTCCCTCATATACCTGAAAATTATGACATAATAATTGGAGAAATATGTAAGTACTTTACAGATTGAGTTTTTTTATATAAGTAATTGGTTAAAATTAAACTTATGATATATTCTAAAAAATATTTTATGGTTTATTGAAAACTATACTAAATATTATAACCAAAACAAAGGTTATTTTTATATTTATTTAATAATTTAAAT
>UMFG01001244.1_pt1 | contig 17812 bp, 16 predicted proteins | sample 1964961 | NCBI WGS metagenome assembly UMFG01 (sample SAMEA4836041, study PRJEB28245) | human gut metagenome | biome: gut microbiome; material: fecal sample | place: Denmark | collected 2008
AAAAAGCCCAGTTAAACTGGACTTTTTCGACAGACTGAAATCCGAAAGCAAAAACTTTCGGATTTTATGTTTATGTATTAATTTTGCTGCATTTCCTCATACTCATCAAGAGTAATCATATCATCACAACTCTTACCCGCTGGAATCATAGGGAATACCTTTTCATCTCTACCAATTTCACAAATAATAAGTGCAGGCTTACCACAAGCAATAGCACCCTTAATTGCATCATCAACTTCTTCAGGCTTAGAAATGTTATAAACTTGAGCTTTATAAGCTTCACCAAGTTTAGCAAAATCTGTAGCCTTGTCAAGATTAGTCTGAGAATATCTAGCATCATAGAATAAATCTTGCCACTGTCTAACCATACCTAAAACATGGTTATTAATAACAACCTCAATAATAGGCACATCGTTAGCAACAGCTGTAGCCATTTCAATATGGTTCATATAGAAACAACCATCACCTGCAATATTAAATACAACCTTATCTGGCTGACCAACCTTTGCACCAATAGCAGCACCTAAACCATAGCCCATAGTACCTAAACCACCAGAAGTAAGGAAATGTCTAGGATACTTATTTTCAATAAACTGACAAGCCCACATCTGATGTTGACCAACTTCTGTAACAATGATTTCTTCACCTTTACAGATGGCATTTATTCTTTCCATAATATATTGTGGCTTTAATGTGCCATCATTTTCATACTTTAATGGATACTGTGCCTTATATTCCTCAGCTTTTTTAAGCCAATCCTTACGGTCAGTAGCCTCAAGTCTTGCATTAAGACGCTTTAAAATTTCATTAACATCACCAATAATTGAGTGGGCAGTAATAATATTCTTATTAATTTCTGCTGGGTCAATATCTATATGAAGCACCTTTGCATTTGGAGCAAAAGTTTTGAAATTAGTAGCAACTCTATCACTAAATCTTGCACCCATAGCAATGAATAAGTCACACTCATTAGCAAGAAGGTTAGATGTTTTAGTACCGTGCATACCAATCATACCAGTATAATTAGGATGATCAGCAGGTATAACACCAAGACCCATTGCAGAGCAAGAAACAGGAATATCCTGACTATTGATTAACTTTATAATTTCATCGGTAGCCTCTGAATTAATACAACCACCACCACAATAAATAAAAGGCTTTTTAGCTGACTTAATAAGCTCAACAGCTGCACTTAAATCTTCATCAGTAATAGTCTTAGTCTTTCTTTCAATAATAGCAGGCTTTTCTGGAGTATACTCACATAATGCTGCTGTAACATCTTTAGTAATATCAATAAGAACAGGACCAGGACGACCTTTCTTAGCAATATAAAAAGCTTTTCTTACAGTTTCAGCAAGTTTTTTAACATCTTTAACAATAAAGTTATGCTTTGTAATAGGCATTGTTACACCGGTAATATCCACTTCCTGAAAACTATCTCTACCAAGATAAGGCAATGATACATTACCTGTAATAGCAACTACTGGAATACTATCCATATAAGCAGTTGCAATACCAGTAACTAAGTTACACGCACCCGGACCACTTGTTGCAATACAAACACCAACCTTACCAGTTGCTCTGGCATAACCATCAGCAGCGTGAGCAGCACCCTGCTCGTGAGATGTAAGATAATGCTTGATTTCATTCTGATGCTTATATAAAGCATCATATATATTTAAAACAGCACCTCCGGGATAGCCAAATACAGTATCAACGCCCTGTTCTTTAAGGCATTCAACCAAAATTTCAGAACCGTTTAATAACATAATTTTCCTCCCTCTTTATATATATTAATTTAATACAGCACCCTTGTCAGCTGAACTTACAAGTTTAGCATATCTGGCAAGGTAGCCTGTCTTAATCTTAGGCTCAGGAATAACCCAATTCTTTCTTCTTTCAGCAAGTTCTTCATCACTTACCTTTACATTAATCTTACCACCATTTATATCAATGTCGATAATATCTCCTTCTTTAACAAGACCAATGTTACCACCAGAAGCAGCCTCTGGAGAAACATGACCAATACTAGCACCTCTTGATGCACCAGAGAAACGACCGTCAGTAATAAGAGCAACATCTTTATCAAGCTTCATACCAGCTAAAGCTGAAGTTGGAGAAAGCATTTCTCTCATACCTGGACCACCCTTAGGACCTTCATAAACAATAACAACAACATCACCCTTAACAATCTTGCCACCAAAAATAGCTGCAATGGCATCTTCCTCTGAATTAAATACTCTAGCCGGTCCAGTATGCTTAAGCATTTCTGGAGCAACAGCACTTCTCTTAACAACACAACCATCTGGAGCAATATTACCTCTTAATACAGCAATGCCACCAGTTGTTGAATATGGATTTTTAACAGTTCTAATAATAGTACCATCAGCACCATTCTCGTTAGCAATATTTTCACCAACAGTATTTAATGTTACTGTTGGGTTATCAAGCTGAAGTAAACCAAGTTTGCTAATTTCTTTCATAACAGCAGGAATACCACCAACTTCATTTAATTCTTCAATGTAATTAGAGCCAGCTGGAGCTAAATGACAAAGGTTAGGTGTTTTAGAACTAATTTCATTAGCCATATCAAGATTTAATTCAACTCCTGCTTCGTGAGCAATTGCTGGAAGATGAAGCATAGAGTTAGTAGAACAACCAAGTGCCATATCCATAGTAAGAGCATTTCTAAATGCCTTTTCATTCATAATATCTCTAGGCTTAACATTATTTTTAACAAGCTTCATAATCTGCATACCAGCGTGCTTAGCAAGACCAATTCTATCACCATAAACAGCTGGAATTGTACCATTACCAGGTAATGCCATACCAATAACTTCTGATAAACAGTTCATAGAATTAGCTGTGTACATACCTGAACAAGAACCACAGCTTGGACAAGACTTATTTTCAAACTGCTTTAATTCCGTATCATCAATTAAACCAGCCTCATAAGCACCAACAGCCTCAAAAGTCTTAGAAAGAGAAAGTTTTTCGCACCCTTTATGACCTGCAAGCATTGGACCACCAGAACATACAATGGCAGGAATATTCAATCTAGCAGCAGCCATAAGCATACCTGGAACAATTTTATCACAGTTAGGAATAAGTACAAGACCATCAAATGCGTGAGCTGTAGCCTGACATTCAATTGAGTCTGCAATTAATTCTCTAGTTGGAAGTGAATAATGCATACCAATATGACCCATAGCAATACCATCACAAACACCAATTGCAGGTACTTCAATAGGAGTACCACCTGCTGCAAGAATACCAGCCTTAACAGCCTTTGCAATATTATCAAGGTGAATATGACCTGGTATAATTTCATTCTGAGCATTTACAACACCAATTAATGGTCTTGATAATTCCTCATCTGTATAACCCATTGCCTTAAATAAAGAACGGTGAGGTGTCTTATCTGGACCTTTTTTTACTCTGTCACTTATCATTTATATTTCCTCCTTTATAGTTTCGCCACTTAGCGACTTACATATTTATATACATCTACTTTATAATTTTTGAAATTATAAAAATACATTTCTAAATTAGCTGTTCCTTTAGAATACAACAAAAATCCGTTTTCGTCAACAACTATATAGCTGTTAATATAATTAATATTTATTTTATTTTTTAATTAAATCATTTTATACCCTTATTGTTAATAGGGGTAAGCATTTATTTGTATAAAATTTCAAATATTAATAAATAATAAATTACAAATATGGAAACAATTTTCTATTACAAAACACCAGCTAATGTCCCATTTTCCTTAATTCTTCAACAACACTTTTGTAAAAATCTGTAATATCAGAAATACCATCTCCTCTTTGTGATGACAATTTATGCCGCCTTAAATCAACCTCATCTAAATGAGAAATACCTCTTTTACTATTCCCCCTATAAATTCCTCTAAAATTAGTCCAATTTGTAGCTCTAGGAGTAAGTAATCCGTCATTTTCACCTTCAAACAAACTAACAACAATATTAGGTAAAAACATTATAAAATCACTTAATGGACTTTTCATAACAAAAGCAAAACTTTGGTAATAAACATTACTACAATCTTTATTATTTTTATTAAATTTTTTAGCTTCAATAGTAGTAAACTGATTCATTACCTTATATGTATCAGGATTTTTATCTCCTAAAATTTTAAACCAAACATCAGCTATTTTTGCTCCAATTTTTATTAACATATTAGGTAGTTTTAAAATATAATCCATTGTAATAGAACCATTGTGAGGTGTACTTATTGTTGAAAGACTTGCAACATATTCAGCCATACCAAGACTAGAAATCATATATCTTGCATCAAGACCACCTTTAGAATGAGCTATAATATTAACTTTATCAGCTCCTGTTTCAGTTAAAATATCCACAACAGTATCTTTAAGAACATAAGCATTAGTTTCTATTGAACCATTACTATCTTGATGTCCGTAATAAATATCAGCACCATTTTCTTTTAAGATTTTAGGAATCCTCCCCCAATAGTTCAAGTATTTTCTATCCCTAAAACCCATACCGTGTACCATCAAAATAGGATATTTTGTTTTGCAGCTATTTAACATAAGTCTACCCCTTACTTATAAAAGACTACTATTGCAAATTAATCCAGCCTTTTTCTACTAAAAACATAAGGGTGAAGTAAACCCCCACCCTTACACTAAGACATATTTAATCAAATATTAAAGATTTTCAATAACAAGCTTGCCCATTTCCTTACAGCCAACTTGCTTCATACCTTCACTCATAATATCACCAGTTCTATAACCAGCATTAAGAACCTTAGTTACAGCATCTTCGATACACTTAGCTTCTTCTTGTAAACCAAAGCTATACTTTAACATCATAGCACCAGAAAGAATAGTAGCTATAGGATTAGCAATATCCTTGCCTGCAATATCAGGAGCAGAACCGTGAACTGGCTCGTACATACCAAGAGTACCTTCACCTAAACTTGCTGATGGAAGCATACCAATTGAACCAGTCATCTGAGAAGCCTCATCAGATAAAATATCACCAAATATGTTACCAGTAACAATAACATCAAATGTAGTTGGTCTCATAATTAACTGCATTGAAGCATTATCTACATATAAGTGGTCAAGCTCAACATCAGGATAGTCTTTAGCTACTTCAAGAACAACACTTCTCCAAAGTCTTGATGATTCAAGAACATTCTGCTTATCTACATTAGTAACATGCTTATTTCTCTTTCTAGCAATTTCAAAAGCAGTTCTTGCAATTCTTTCAACTTCCTTAACTGAATACTGCTCAATATCGTAAGCAGCCTCACCCATATCAGTCTGCTTTCTACCCTTTTCGCCAAAATACATACCACCTGTAAGCTCTCTAACAACCATAATATCTACGCCATCTTTAACAAGCTCAGGCTTTAATGGACACGCATCCTTTAAAGCATCGTGTAGAGTAGCAGGTCTTAAGTTGGCATATAATCCTAAAGCACCTCTTAAACCTAGTAATGCTCTTTCAGGTCTTTTATCACCTGGGAGAGTGTCCCATTGCCAGCCGCCAACTGCACCAAGAAGTACAGAATCACTAGCCTTACAAACATCAATAGTTTCCTGTGGAAGTGGCTCACCATACTTGTCAATAGCACAACCACCACCTAATACATAAGTATATTCAAATGTATGACCAAACTTTTCACCAACAGCATTTAATACATTAATATTCTGCTCCATTACTTCTGGACCAATACCGTCACCAGCAACTACAGCAATCTTAAAATTCATTAAAAAAACCTCTTTTCAAAAATACAAAATTTTTATGTAATTTCAATCACTTTCAAACTTCAAATTTGCCAAGGCAAATTCATTGTCAACAACTATTACCCTAATTTAATATATTAAATTATAAACCTAACTTAACCTTAGTCTGTTCAATTAAGCCACCAACCTTAAACATTTCCTGCATAAACTCAGGGAATGGCTCAGCTTGATAAGTTTCATTTTTAGTCTTATTAGTAATAACACCAGTGTTAAAATCTACCTCAACCTCGTCACCCATTTCAATCTTTTCAGCAGCTTCGTCGCACTCAAGAATAGGTAAGCCAATGTTAATAGCATTTCTATAAAAAATTCTAGCAAAAGTCTTTGCAATAACACAAGAAACGCCACTAGCCTTAATAGCAATTGGTGCGTGTTCCCTTGAAGAACCACAGCCAAAATTCTTTTCAGCAACAATAATGTCGCCTTCCTTAACATTGTCAACAAACTTAACAGTTGAATGAATAGCATCTTCCATACAGTGCTTTGCAAGCTCCTTAGGGTCAGATGAATTCAAATATCTAGCTGGAATAATAACATCAGTATCAATGTTATCGCCATATTTAAAAACCTTACCACAAGCGTTCATAATATATCCTCCTAAAAAATCAAATTTTCAAATTTATTAAACTTCTGCTGGGTCAGTAATAACACCTGTAATTGCAGATGCAGCAGCTACAGCTGGTGAACAAAGGTAAACCTCTGACTCTGGGTGCCCCATACGACCTATAAAGTTTCTATTAGTAGTAGATAAAGCTCTTTCACCCTTAGCAAGAATACCCATATGACCACCAAGACAAGGACCACAAGTTGGAGTTGAAAATACGCAACCAGCCTCAACAAAAATCTTAGCAAGACCTTCTTCTACACACTGTAACCAAATCTTCTGAGTACCAGGAAGGATAATAACTCTTAACTTTGGATTAATCTTCTTACCCTTTAATATTTCAGCAGCAGCTCTCATATCACTTATTCTACCATTTGTACAAGAACCAATAACAACCTGATCCATTGCAAGACCCTTAGCCTCGTCAACAGTCTTTGTATTTTCTGGTAAATGAGGGAACGCAACAGTAGGTCTTAATGTTGATAAATCAATTTCGTAAACTGCATCATAAACTGCATCTTCATCAGCTTCGAATACCACTGGTGTCTTCTGAGAATGTTCCTTAACATATTCAAGAGTCTTTTCATCAACAGGGAAAATACCATTCTTACCACCAGCTTCAATAGCCATATTAGCAATAGTAAATCTATCGTCCATTGAAAGGTACTGAATACCATCACCAACAAATTCCATTGACTTGTATAAAGCACCGTCAACACCAATCATACCAATAATATGAAGTATAATATCCTTACCACTTACCCACTTAGCTGGCTTATTCTTTAAAACAAACTTTAAAGCACTTGGAACCTTAAACCAAGCAACACCTCTAGCCATACCAACAGCCATATCTGTTGAACCAACACCAGTTGAAAAAGCACCTAATGCACCGTATGTACAAGTGTGTGAGTCAGCACCAATAACAACATCACCAGATACTACAAGACCTTTTTCAGGAAGAAGACAATGTTCAATACCCATCTGACCTACTTCAAAGTAGTTCTTAACAGCCTTATCGTTAGCAAACTCTCTAACACATTTACAATGTTCAGCTGACTTAATATCCTTATTAGGTGTAAAATGGTCAGGTACAATAGCTACCTTTTCCTTGTCAAACACCTTATCAATACCAATTTTGTTAAAGGCATCAATAGCAACAGGAGTTGTTACATCATTACCAAGTACAAGGTCAAGCTTAGCTTCAATAAGCTGACCTGCCTTAACAGACTCAAGACCTGCGTGAGCTGCTAAAATTTTTTGAGTCATAGTCATACCCATAGTTTTAGTCCTCCTAGATAAATCAATTTATTGTTTGAAGCGGTTTTACCGCGATTTTATAAAAATTGTCTAAACTTTTTTTCTATATCTTTTATTAACTTATATTCAATAGAATCAACAAGAGCTATCCAGCTGGCCTCTATTATATCCTTAGATACACCAACTGTAGTCCAACTGTCCTTGCCATCTGATGACTCTATAAGAACTCTTACCTTAGATGCAGTAGCAGAATTACTATCAAGAACTCTTACCTTATAATCTGTCAAATGAACATCTGATAGGTCTGGATAAAATACCTCAAGTGCCTTTCTTAATGCCTTATCAAGAGCATTAACAGGACCTTCACCTTCTGCTGCTGTAATTTCTTTTTTACCATCAACAGATATTTTAATCATAGCTGTTGCTGTTTGATTTTTACTTGTTTCTGGGTGTTCACCTATTATTTTAAAAGTTTCAAGCTCAAAAAATGGCTTATACTTTCCAAGCTCTTTTCTTATAACAAGTTCAAAGCCACCCTCAGCACCTTCAAATTGATAACCTTCGTACTCAAGTGCCTTTAGTCTATCAATTATCTTTGTTGTTTCTGGTGAATTCTTTTCAATATTAGGTGCTATTTTTTGTATCATTGAAAGAATAGTAGTTCTACCAGCAACCTCACTTGTAAGGAACTTTCGTTCATTACCAACAAGTGTTGGGTCAATATGTTCAAAACTTTTACTATTTTTACAAACTCCGTCCACGTGCATACCACCTTTATGTGCAAAGGCAGTCTTACCAACATAAGGAGTTCTTTCATCTAACTTAAGATTAGCAATTTCACTTACTTCCCTTGATATATGCGTTAATTTTGTCATATTTTCAGCAGGAATACATTGATAATTTTTCTTTAGCTGTAAATTAGGAATTACAGCCGAAAGATTAGTATTGCCACATCTTTCACCAAAGCCTGTCATTGTACCTTGAATATGTCTTGCACCAGCCTTAACAGCCATAATAGTATTACCAACAGCCATACCACAATCATTATGTGCGTGAATGCCAACAATAACATCAAACTTATCAACAACAGCTTTAGTTATTTCATAAATTTCATCAGGAAAAGTACCACCATTAGTATCACATAAACATAAGCAGTCAGCTCCACCTTTAACAGCAGCATCAAGGGTCTTCATTGCATAGTCTGGATTGTTTTTATATCCGTCATAAAAATGCTCTGCATCAAAAACTACTTCTTTACCCTTTTCCTTAAGATAAAGAACCGTATCATAAATCATTTCAATATTTTCTTTGAGAGTTGCATTGATTATATCTGTAACATGAAAATCCCAAGACTTTCCAAAAATAGCAACCGTATCCACATTTGCTCCTAGTAAAGCCTGAACATTCCCATCATCTGAGGGTGAAATGCCTCTCCTTCTTGTACTTCCAAAGGCAACAACTTTAGTGTTTATAAGTTTTTCTTGCTGTATTCTTTCAAAAAACTCTAAATCTTTAGGATTAGAGCCAGGATTACCAGCTTCAACATAGCTTACACCAAGTTCATCAAGTGCCTTAACTATTTTGATTTTGTCCTCTACACTAAAAGATACACCCTCAGCTTGTGCTCCATCTCTTAATGTAGAGTCAAAAATGGTCACCTTTTCCACAATTTGCCTCCTTTTAAAATTATTGCTGCACCACAAAGTGATGCAGCAGTAAAAAATAAAGTATAAAACTATTAAAGTTTATATCCTACCAAAGACCATACATCTTTGTAAATAATACAACGATGATAGCGATGAATAAAATAACGATACCAATATTCTTAGGTGTGAAGTAATTCTCATCTGGATGATAACCAACCTTATTGTTACCAAAACACTCTTCATATTTGAAACCAGTAAGAGCTTCACAAACTTTCTTAACCTGTGGGTCAACATCTTCCATCTTACCACCATTATGGATTCTCTGAACCTCATCAATGATAATCTGGTGAGTCTTATGGTCAAGCTTCATTCTAATAGTGAAGTAGATACCAATAACAGCAAGACCACAAACACCAATTAATAATACCATAATAATAGCCATAATAGCTGATTCTGGCTGAGTTTCAGCCTTCTTATCAAAACCATTAGCTGCAAGGATAAAACCTAAAGACTGAACAACTATGAATCTCATTAACTTACCAGCCATAGTCATAGCACCAGCGTAAACACCTTCTCTTCTACGGTCAGTAACAACTTCGTCAACATCGGCCATAAATGTATAAGTACTCCATGGGATGTAGTAAACAGCACCAGTACCTAAACCAAATACTGCTGTGATTATGATAATAAGAGGTACTGATTCGTGATAACCAAAGAATGCAGTAAATACATAACCTAATACGGCTACAATAACAACACCTAAAGCTGTAATATATGGCTTCTTAAAACCAACTTTAGCAACAGCTGCCATTGTAATAAATGTAGAAATTAACTGTAAAATAGCAGACATACTGTTCATTTCAGCAGCAAATGCCTTTTCATTGTGTAAAGCATAAACTACAAAATATGTAAATGTTGATGCAAATAACCATTCAGCACCAAAACCGAAAAGATACATACCTAAGTGATGTCTAAATGTTTTAACTCTAAGAGTTGATAAGTTATCAACAAATAATTTCTTAAGACCTTCACCTAAACCTGTAGTATTTTCAGTCTTAACAAATTCAGGTCTTCTTTCCCAAGAATTAAGGTAAAGTAAGAGAAGAGAAACCATCATAATTACACAATAAGTACAAGCTGTGAATACATAAGGTCTCCAGTCATCATTTGACTCACCATAAATTGAGAAGAATAAAGCAGGAATAGCAGATGCAAGGAAGTTTGCAATCTTACCCATAGCTGCCTTAGAACCTGTAAGATAAGTTCTCATATTGAAATCACTTGTCATTTCAACAGCAAGTGTTTCATAAGGAATCATTACACTTGTGTAAATTAACTCAAATGCAAGGAATGTAAGTAAGTGATACCAGAAACTAGTAGTTGGATACCACATTAATGGGTACACCAACATAAGTGGAATACCAATTAAGATAAAGAATCTTCTACGACCAAACTTTCTACCAATAGCAGTTTTGTAGAAGTTGTCAGTGATGTAACCCATAACAGGGTTTAAAATAACATCAAAAAGTGTTGGAAGACCAACAATTGTACCAGCCTTAACTGGATCCATCTGACACACAGTTGTCAAATAGATAAGTAACCAAGCACTTGTAATAGCAAGTGGGCCACTACCTAAGAGGTTACCACAGCCATAAGCAAACTGCGTAAACCAAGTAATTTTTCTTCTTTTTTCCATACTTTTTGCCTCCATTTCGTTTTAGGGGTTTTCCCTTAAATATTAGCCTTCTCTTAAGCAAAGAGGAAAAATACTTTGCTTTGAAGATTTTTTAAAACACAGCAAAAGGTGGGGAAATATCCTGTCTGTGTCTTGTCTATTTCCTCGCCTTATGCAATGTATTTTACAAATTTAATTTAAAGATTAGTTATTAATTAACTTATCTTCACCATTCCAGCTGTAAAGCTTTCTAATTTCAGCACCAACCTTTTCTGATGGATGCTCAGAAGCTAACTTTCTCATAGCCTTAAAGTGAACCTGACTACCAGCTGAAGACATATCTAATAAGAAGTCCTTAGCAAATGTACCATCCTGAATATCAGAAAGAACTTTCTTCATAGCCTTCTTAGTATCTTCTGTAATAATCTTAGGACCAGTAATGTAGTCACCGTATTCAGCAGTATTAGAAATTGAGTATCTCATACCAGCGAAACCTGACTGATAAATTAAATCAACGATTAACTTCATTTCGTGAATACACTCAAAGTAAGCATTTCTTGGGTCATAGCCAGCTTCGCAAAGAGTTTCAAAACCAGCCTGCATAAGAGCACAAACACCGCCACAAAGAACAGCCTGCTCACCAAATAAATCAGTTTCAGTTTCAGTTCTAAATGTAGTTTCAAGAACACCAGCTCTAGCACCACCAATAGCTAAAGCATAAGCTAAAGCTAAATCAAGAGCCTTACCTGTTGCATCCTGTTCAACAGCTACTAAACAAGGAGTACCCTTACCTGCCTGATATTCACTTCTTACAGTATGACCAGGAGCCTTAGGAGCGATCATAGTTACATCAACATCCTTTGGTGGCTTAATACAACCAAAGTGAATATTGAAACCGTGAGCAAACATTAACATATTGCCTGGTTCAAGGTTTGGCTCAATATCTTTCTTATACATTGCAGCCTGTAACTCATCGTTAATAAGAATCATAATAATATCAGCCTTCTTAGCAGCCTCAGCAGCAGTATAAACTTCAAATCCCTGCTCTTCAGCTCTCTTCCAAGACTTGCTACCTTCATATAAACCAATGATTACATTACAGCCAGACTCCTTAGCATTTAAAGCGTGAGCGTGACCTTGAGAACCATAGCCGATAACAGCAATAGTCTTGCCATCAAGTAAGCTTAAATTACAATCTTCCTGATAAAACATTCTTGCATTTGACATTTCAATTGCCTCCTAAAATAATATTAAAAATTAAAATATATACCCGCAATTGCAGGTTCTTGCAAAAGCAAAGCTTAAACAAGATATATTGTAGCAGAAAAGCTGCCACAGTATTTTCAAAACAAATTTACCAATCTTCTCTAGTCTTTCTAATAGGATTATTACCTCTACAAAGACCTGTAAGACCAGTTCTTACAACTTCCTTGATACCATAAGCCTCCATAAGAGCCTCAAAGGCTTCGATTTTACTTGGCTTACCAGTAATTTCAATAGTAAGTGACTCACTAGCAACATCAATAATATTAGCTCTATAAATATCAACCATACTAGCGATTTCAGATCTTTGCTGAGGCTTAGCAGCCACTTTAATTAAAGCTAGCTCCCTAAACACACCATGTTCTTGATGAAGTTCAACTACCCTTATTACATCGACAAGCTTGTCAACCTGCTTAACTATCTGTTCAATAGTCATATCATCACAGTCAACTTGAACTGTTATTCTTGATGTATTAGCATCTTCAGTAACACCTACGCTCAATGTTTCGATGTTGTAGCCTCTCCTAGAAAAGAGACCGCAGACTCTATTAAGAACACCTGCCTGATTATCAACCAGTATAGATAAGATATGTCTGTTCATTTTCTCCTTCCTTTCTGTATACTCTATACATAATATATGGAAAACAAATTTCCATAAGTATAAATTTGTCACTCATTACCCATAAAACAAAGAGTAATGCCTGTCTGATATATAATTATAAACCAAATCAACAAATTATTCAACAGAGTATTTGCTATTTTTTAACATTTTACATAAATTTTTATTAAATAATTTGTAAACAATACAAAAACTGCAACAAAAAAGTCCCTGACTAAAAAAAGTCAGGGACGAATTATCGTGTTACCACCCTCGTTTAAGTATACATCACTATATACTCCTCAGCAGGTTCAATCAAACCTTTCGCCTATAACGGGGCATCCGTTCCACTCATACTAAGACAAATCAGTTCCGAGGGAAAGCTCCTGAGTGATAGACAAAATCTGTAGCATACCGTCTTCCAGCAAATGACAGCTCTCTGTAAAGCACTTAAGAAATTATCCTTATCTCAATCAACACCATTAACTATCAATTAAAGTAATTTTAACAGACCATAATAATTTTGTCAAGAGAATTTACAATTTTTTTCATTAATTTACTTTGTTAAACTTATACCTATTTTTTCTCCCATTTTTACAGGAAATTCTCCATTATGTTCTAAAATATCTTTATTAACTTTAACAGTGTTTTCTTTCACAATAACAATTATAGTTGAGCCTCCAAATTCAAATCGTCCCTTTTCGTCCCCTCTTTTAAATTTATATTCATTATGGTAGTTACATATTCGTCCAACCATCAAAGCTCCAACTTCCATAAATATAACTTTATTAAAATTGTCAGTATTAAGTATAGTATATTCTCTTGTATTCATTCTGTAAACTGGCATATTTTCAACAGCAAAGGGCTGAACAGTATGATATACACCTTTTATATGTATATTTTGACCTTTAAATCCACTGTCAAAATAACAATATCTATGATAATGTGCAGGAGTAAGGCGATAAACAAAACACAAACCATTTTTATAATCATTAGCAAGTTCTTTATTATTAAGAAGAGATGCTACAGTATAATAAGAACCTTTAATATTCATTATTGTTTTTTCATCAATATTATAAATACTTAAAAGCCCATCACAAGGACTAATAAAAGAATTTTCATTTATATCAATAGGTCTTGCACCAGCTTTAACCTTCCTTGTAAAAAAATCATTAAAACTACTCCATTTTTCATAAACAAAATCTGACATATCAATATTGTTGCTTTTTATGAAAGGCTTTATAGCAACACAAGATATTCTGCTATCAAGTATTTTTCCAGCTAAATTAGATATAAAAGGTAATGTAATAAACCTAAGCAAATATCTACCCCAAAATGTATTGTAAAGCTTTACCATACAATTCTTCCTCCATACCTATAAAAAAGGAAAAATATAACAACACCAAACAAAGCACATATTATCATACTATAAAAATAAGGCTTTTTTATTTTAATCTTACTTATAAAAGCAATGCCAACTATTAATAAGCAAAGGCTATAAAGTCTAACCATAGAAAATTTAGTTGGTATATCCAATAGCAAAAATGTAGGTAATAATATTGCTATAGATGTTACAGGTAATCCAGTGTAGTACTTTCTCTTTTCAGTAGTCTGCTTAGTTCTATTTATTTCCTGCACATTAAAATACCCAAGTCTTATAACAGCAGCCAAAGCATAAAATGCCATACAAGCAACACCAAATATAGTCTTAACACCAATAGAAAAACCTATTACAACAGGAAAAATACCAAAACATACTAAATCACAAAGTGAATCAATTTGTATTCCAAACAACTTTTCATCTTCTGTTCTTGTTTTATGAGTTCTGGCAATAGTTCCATCAAACATATCACATAAGCCACAAAACATAAGACATAAGACAGCTACTCTAGGATTTTTTTGTAATGCCTCCATCATACCAAATACAGCTGATACAAGTCCAATATAAGTTAAATAAACTGTATAATTATAATAACCCAACATCTTTATTCCTCCCATTTAAAAGCAGGCTTCTTACAAACCTTGCAAAAATATAAATTGTACTTACTATAAAAGGCAAATAAAAATTAATACCTCTTGTTAAAAGTAATGCAGGATAAACCAAGATTTTTCCAAATACATCATCATATAAAAGTATAAATACACTTTCTGTAACACCGACAGCTCCAGGCAAAGGCATCATCTCAACTGATAGAGATAAAACAGTCTGAATTGCAAGTATTTGAAATAAACTAGTACCACTTAAACCAAAAGACTTATAAACAAAATAGGTCACAACAAACTGAGCAAGTCTTTGTAATATAAGGGTAACAAACATTTTAATAACAACAATAGGATTTACCTTAAAAAATTCTGCACACTGACTATATTTCTGTTTCTGCTCTATAATTTTGGCTCTAAATTTTTCCTTATTCTTAACTATATGTAATCTTAACAATATTTCAAGCACAATTTTTTCTATTATCCAAAAAATATGATTTGAAAACATAAGTAAAATTAATAGTCCTACAAAAACTATATTAATAATAAGCCCTAAATAAAACAAAAATCTAACATAACCCATAATATACAAAACATAATTAAAATTACATAGTAAAAGAACAGCAACTATAAGCATAAGTCCTATTTTATAAATAGCCGTTACTGCCATAAGAACCATTGCAATATCTGCAAACTTATAATTATCTGCTTTCATAGCTATCGCTATCATAGGCTGACCGCCTGTATTAGATGGTGTAACTCCACTAAAATATATTTCTGTTAAAGAATATTTAAAACAAGCTCTATATGGCATTTTATAGCCCATAGAATCAATAGGTATCTTAATAGCATATCCTCCTAAAAACACATACAATAAAATCGAACCTATTGCTAAAAAAATATATAAAGGATGAGCAGTCTTAAGTATTTCTCTAATTTGGTTTATATCTTGATTTTTAAATATCAACTTAAATGTAATTATAATAAGAACAATCATTATAGCCATAAGTATAGCTAATTTATATACCCTATTATTTTTTTTATCATATTTCAATCAATTCACCATCCAAGATTAATATAATGATATTTTATCACATTTTAATTACTACCTCAACAAATATTTAATATTTACAACAATAAATGCCGGCTATTAATAAATTAATATTATCAACCGGCATTTAAAAATATTTTAATTAATTGCTACATAACTTACTCCCATCACAAAACATATAAATGAAGGCATAAGCACTAATACCACATTAAAAACTTTTCTAATTTTATAAGTTAAAACTATTAATATACCTAAAAAAGCCATAAAAGGCAATACTATAATTAAATGCCAAATAGCCGCCTCATAAGCCATCATAGGAAGCATAGCATCAGGATTTAAAACAGTAGTTGAGTGACTAATATAATTAACGCTAAATGTTATAACACAAATTACTCCTAATAAATATAATGCTGATAACATTAACTTTAATAACACTTTATTTTCCATATACCTTATTTCCTCCAAAATAATACTTAAATATTAATATTACAATATTAATCCACCATATTACAAACAAATTTATAATTTTATTAAAACCTTTATTTTAATTATTGCCCCATATACTTACAAACATCTATCCATTTAACACAATTGGATATTTTTTGAAGTTCATCTATAGTTATTTTAATCGCACTGTTTGAACTTCCACAAGCCAGATAAACATTATCATATTTTTTCAGTGAAATATCCAAATAAACTGTTACTCCTTCATTTATACCAAAAGGGCAAACTCCACCTACACCGTGACCAATTGTCTTTTCAACATCGTCAAAAGCAATCATTTTTGCTTTTGTTGAAAATTCAGACTTATATTTTTTGTTATCTATTTTGCAATCACCAGCTACAACAATTAAAATTGGCTTATTATCTACAATAAAAGATAATGTTTTAGCAATTTCATCTTCTGTACAGTTTATTGCTTCAGCAGCCTCTTTAACTGTAGCTGATGACACATCAAACTCTACAATTCTATTTTCCATACCATATTTTTTCAAATATTCTCTTACTCTTAGCAATGACATAGTTACACCTCTATATAATAAGGACAAATATCCTCATATTCACCATTTTTTAATCTAAAACCTTTTGGAATTACACCTAATTGTTTAAAGCCAATTCTTTGATACAAATGTCTTGCGTGAATATTAGTTGCAACTACTGCATTAAACTGTAATAATTTAAAACCAATAATACCTGCTTGTTTTATACAATCTTTAACTAATCTTTCTCCAATGTGAAGTCCTCTAAGATTTGATGCTACAGCATAACTAGCATTACATATATGACCACATCTGCCAATATTATTAGGGTGAAGTATGTATAAACCTAAAACAACACCTGTATATATATCCTCTGCAACACCACAATAGCTTTGCTCAGCAAAAAAATCTGCACCACTTTCATTTGTTAAAAATTCTTCTTGAGGAAAAGCAACACCTTCCTCAACAACTTCATTCCATATATGCACCATTGACTCAATATCCTTTGGCTCATATTTTCTTATTATTATATTATCATTCATATTATCCTCCTTAAATTAAAGATTATAAAATAACAGAGTTTTTATATACATTAAATTTACCACGCACAATTATACCACTCCCCTATTCTATTTTCAACATATAGTACACAAAAAATGCCCATTCAAACAAAAAGTTATAAATAGGCATTTTAATTACAAATATTCACTTAAAATATTTTCAGTTATATTCTTAGCTTTAGCACCAGTTGCATTATCATTGCCATCTATTCTAGAGGCAAACACATAAGTTTTACCATTTTTAATTATTATACCTTCAAACCAACCACTTACAACTTTACCATCTACCATTCCAGTTCCGGTTTTTCCATAATAATTATCACCTAACTTTATTGAATTAATAACAGCTTTTATATTTTCGTCATTAAAACCAAATTTATTAGTGTATACATTATTTAAA
>UMFG01031227.1_pt1 | contig 17716 bp, 13 predicted proteins | sample 1964961 | NCBI WGS metagenome assembly UMFG01 (sample SAMEA4836041, study PRJEB28245) | human gut metagenome | biome: gut microbiome; material: fecal sample | place: Denmark | collected 2008
TTTTTATTGGACTGGCATAAAAATCCAAGGTTTTTATGTAACTTTTGCAAGAAAAGATAACTCGCTTAGAATAAATCGGTTATTCGGATTGCTTGAAAATTGGGTAACGAGATAGCAACCGTTCGTATTTCTGAGTTCTTCATTACTTTGCAACAATGCGTGTAACTCGCACTGCAAATTTAGGGAATAAAAAATGAATGGGCAATATTATGCCTATTTTATATTTGCTAAAAATAAAATCAAGTACCTTTGCAAAAGGATTAATAACCTTTAGTGAAGACAATAAATGAAAAAAATAGAATATACGGTAGAACAAATGTCAGCCATCTATAAAATGGCAAAAGCTATATACAATGAAGAAGAGCGATTAGTCAATGGAAAGGAAAAACTTTTTCTTAGTCATGGCATTAACAAAAACTCTTTCGCAGATTTTTATCGAGCATTTCAGAAAATGCTTGATGGAGAATTACATACAAGAGGGATAAGTACAGATTTGAGAGATTATTTTTTGTCTCAAATATATAAGGATTACGGTGCGGACAAATTAAGGATAGCTTTAAAAGCTTATATGGATTTCATTATCTATTATGAGGAGGAACATAATAATACGATAAGGAAAATTGAACGAGAAATTCATCAAAAGTACTGTAACGTTCTAAGTGAAAGCAACATTAACAGAACTATTGAAAATGAAATAAATGCATATTGGGAAGGTGAATTGGGGCAAGTAACCATAACGACGCATGAGAGGAATATCAATGCACGCAATAAATGTATCCAGAGTAAGGGAACTAAATGTTTTGTATGTGGTTTTGATTTTGAAAAGACATATGGAGAGTTAGGAAAAGGTTTCATACATATACACCATGTAACTCCAATTTCTAACAGAGATGGACGATACGAGATAGAAGTTGAAAATGACTTATTTCCAGTGTGTCCTAATTGCCATGCAATGCTACATAGAAGAAAAGACTCTACACTATCTATTGAAGAACTTAAACTAATAATACAGCGGAATAATGATTAAGGGGAAAATTTATCGCTATGATGATGAGTTTAAGGCAAAAGCTCGTGCTCATCAGTTTGCATTTAGAGAAAATGAGTTGAATGATTTCTATGACGAGAAGAATCCTCAAGTTATTCTTTCTCCCGATGCAGCCAAGCAAGGACTTATATTTTGTGATACTTACAGAGAACTGATTAAAAGCAAGGTTAAATCATTTAAATCTTCTGTATTATTCTCCAACATGTTGAGAAGCGAGCACATTCCTTACAATATCTTTACTCCAATGGAAGAAGATATAAATGCTACTGCTATGCTGTTTAACGAAATAATAGGAGGAGGTATATCAAAAATAAACCGCATACTTATTGAATATGCAGGAACTGCTGATAAAAGCGAATATCTGAATGACGGAACATCTTTTGACACATTCATAGAGTATATATCTTCTGATGGTTATATTGGAGGCATTGGAATAGAAGTAAAATACACCGAAAATGGTTATCCTATTGGAGTTAAGGAGAGACAAGATATTGAGAATGTTGATGGATTATACCACCAGATGACAAGACTCTCGCAATGGTATATTCCTACATTAGACATCACTTCATTCATAAAGGCGAACCATCTACGTCAAATTTGGCGTAATCATCTTTTGGGTTATTCTATGTTGTATAGGGGTGATATTCAACATTTTTATCACATACATCTTTATCCTCAAGGTAATAAACATTTTTTAGAGTATGCTATACCAGTATATAAGTCATTGCTAACCGATTATGGCAAAACGACCTTTATTGATTTAACATACGAATCCTTGTTTGATATGATAGGTAGAACTTTCATTTCAGACAAACAGCAAGATTGGTTAAAATATCTAAGAAGAAGATATATGGTATAAGCGAAAAGCCGTTGAGTGACGGCCTTTCGCTTATATTGATATGCTTATTGTGCGTATAAGAAGTTATATGTAAGTGCTTGGGTTAGTCTATCGATATACGCTTTCTCATCTTGTGTCAGCACTTCTTTTGCAGCCTTGAAACGAGGAGCAATTTTCTCTACTCGCTTACTTGATTCTTTTTTCGAGATTTCCTTTTTGAAGTTTAATTCAAGCGGTTCTATGGCTTGGAAACTTAAATCTACTGCATTTTGAAGATTGTTTGACAATGTATCACCTTTCGATGTAGTGTTAATATCCACCACAAAGAACTTGAAGTCTGGATAACTATGCATTAAATCATCTGAATATGAACTATAATGAGCTTCGCCATTTGCTTTCTTTCTTATGAAGCCATCGAAGTAAACGGTAGAATAGTTGTTTAGGCTTCTTATAGTCTGATATATTTTATCAGTATTTATACTATCCTGTGGTAAAATATAATCCACATCAAAAGTTACTTTTCTATACTGTTCAGGAGCATATTCTAACTCAAATGACAATGCAATAGATTTTCCTGTTTCTCTACTATTAATATTCTGAATTTGAGCTTTCCAATTAACAAATAGTTTAACAGAATCCATATATTCACCCATTGCTAATTTAACGCTATCATTAAATTCCTTTTCTAATATTTTATTCCCTAAATGATAACTTTTGTCTTTGTTTCGTGCAAGCATATTATCAAAGTTTTCTTGCTGAACATTTGAGAACTTCTTATTTGCTTTTGTAGGAGCTCCAACGCAGCCATACAAAGCAAATACAATTAGTAATAGCGACCATAATTTTTTCATATCATTGAATTTAAATTTAACAATTCATCACAATAAAAGCGTGAACTGTATGCTACACTCTTACTTGAAGGTCGTAGGAAACCATAGATGCAGATGTAACAATAGCAGCCCACGCTATACGCGTGAGAACCACTATGCTATCCTTGCATCTAATTGAAAATTTCCTACGTTTTCAAGTACAAGATAAGCATAACGCTTCTTCTTTTTCTCATATGTCTTTGGATGGAGTTACCTCAATCCAACTGCAAAATTACAAAAAAGCCGTAATAATAAGCCTTGTATGGGTAAATTATTACGACTTGATGAGTATTTTAGAGTTTCAACCCTCGATTTTGTCTTCTACTTGTCGGCAACCCTAATGCTTCCATAAACTCATCTTTTTTGCGTCTGAACCAAGAGTGATGCGAAACACCATCGATTTTAAGGTCAAATCTTCCCTCTTTGTCCTCTTTGAGAGAGCAGACCGCACCATCGGCAGAAAACGATTGATTAAACATCGTTGAATAGAGTTTGCCTTTGACGGGGATTTCCTTGAAAGTGCACAATGCTTTGATAAGGTTGTCGTTGAATCCCATTTTCTCGCTGAGGTATTTAATCATCGGCATCAGCTTCTCCACATACGGGAAGTAACGCAAAATCTTGTCGATATACTCCGATTGTTTACGATGTTCCGCTTCGTATGATTGCTTAACCTCCTGTATCTGCTTTTGGTGTTCTGCCTGCATTTGCTTGATATTGGATTGCAGTTGCTCGATGGTCTCGTCTCGGATTGCTATTTCGTCCCGTAAATCCTCATTCTTGCGTTCCAATGATTTCATCTTACCGCTGCCAAAAAGAGAACTCACTCCGCTTGCAAGGGCTGTGGCTGCATCGGTGGCTACGCTTTTGAGTTTGTCGGTGCGTATCTCCGATTTAACCTGTTTTAGTTCTTGCTCGGCTTCGGCTTTCTGTTCTTGCAGTCGTTTGGATTCCATTTCAAGAGCATCATTCATCTTTTTCAATTCCCGATAATATTGCGTGGTGGTAGTGTGCCGTGCTTCAGATCCACGAACACCACGCTGCAATCCATACTTCGCCATTACCTCGGCATAGCCATCGTGATACGAAATCAGCGTTTGGCGGTTAAACAAATCATCGGCACACAAACGGACTGCATTTGCTTTCTTGCGATATTTGCGTTTGCCGTTGGCTTGCTCTTTCTTAGCTTTACGGCGTTCACCCGTTACGATAGGTACAACCGATGCGTGGATGTGCGGTGTCTTCTCGTCCATATGAAGATGAGCCGAAACCACATTCTCCCGACCGAATGTATCGTAAAGGTATCTTATGCTGTCTTGACACCATTCTCCGAGTTTGCCATTTTTGTAAATAGCCATCATATCCTCGTGCGTTCCCGACATTACGATACGTACAACTCTTACTTGGTCGTTTGTGATTTTACGCTTTATGCCTGCCGTTTGCAGTCGGTGGGCGATTGCTTCATCCCTGCCGTTCACTCCATCGGGATATGTAACCAATGCCATATTAAGATGCGTTCTTGTAGGGTCGGCATTATGCGGTATAACTTTTCTCTCTATGTGGTCGGATTGTGTGGCATCCGAAGTGCCTTTTGATTTCTTTACATCAAATGTGAAATTTCCCATATTGTTTGTATTTAGTGGTTAAACTTGATTGATTTTTGTGGCTTGTTGCTTTCCGCTTACAAGGGATTATTTTAGATGAACCCTTGCTGCACTCGGCATAGTACAAGCGAGCTTGTTCTCTGCTCTCGTTGGCATAGGGTTTCCAAAGGGCTTTCCCTTTGGCTCGATAGGGAGTTTTTAGCGTTACGATAGTAATGCGTTAAGAAAACGCCCTATTGAGCTATGGTATTTTTGCTAAATACCTTTGGGAAAGCAAGCGTACCGATTATAGACCCAATCCCTTTTTCTTCTTTGGTGGTGGATTGTGCATCCGTTTTACGGATTGGACTTGTGATTTTTTCTCTGCCCGTTTTGCTTGGTTTCTGTGGCATAGATAGTCGTTCAAATCCTTATGCTCCTTGTAGTGATACGACATATCTTGAAACCTGTTTCCGAACATCCTTTTCAGATTTTCATAGGCTCTTTGTCCTGCCTGGTCATTGTCGAGGAAGCAACCGATTCGGGAGTATGGGCGTAGCAGTTGTTCGGCTTTTGAGAGATTAGTAACGGAGTTTAGCACCATATAATCCTGCTCGCCTGTGCGTGGCTCTTCGGGGTTATTGTTCACTCGGATTGTGAGGAACGAGAGGTAATCCATAAAGCCCTCGAAGAGATAGCATACTGCCCGTTGCTTGCCCTGCTGTCGGATATGAGTAATATCTTTGGGAGCAAGGCAACCTTTGAAGTAGCGGTTGCGGAGTTCATAGCCACCTGCGATATTCGGGAAACCGACAACGAAATAGGTTTTACCCTCATACTCGTATCTCAACTCCTTGCATTCTCTTTTGGCGAGTTTGATGTTTATTCCTCGTTCTCGCAGGTAGTCGATAAGTGCAGGAGAAGATAAATCGCCAACTTGTACGCCTTGAAAACTGCTGTTATGTGTTTTCTGCTCGCCAAAAGAGAACGATGCAGGGCGAATGTAGGGTGTTCGCTCCGCTATGCGTTCCAATAGGTATGCTACATTTTCGCAGTGATAGAGTTCCGCTGCCAATGCGATGATGTTGCCACCCTTGCCGATACCGAAGTCATACCATTGGTTTAACTCGGTGTTTACCTTGAACGAAGCATCGGTTTCGTCTCTCAACGGTAATTTATACCATAGGTTTTTGCCCTGTTGCTTTACGGGAGTATATCCCAAACTTTGCAGATAGTCTGCCAATTGAATTTGTTTTGCGTCTTGGATTGTCATATTACATACGGTTTAATGGTTGATGAAAATTTGTTGATTTGATGAATCGTTGATGTAATATGCTTATATACAGACTTGTAAATACTCAACATCTTCTCAACAAACCACTTACCAAAAGAAAAATCTACAAATGGGTGTCTGCAGTTTCTCAACTTCTCTTTTGGCTTGTTGAGATTTTGTTGAGAGTGTATATTGTTTATTATCAGTGTGTCTATACTCATATTCAACAATTCAACAGAATAATGATAGTGTTACAAGGATTCGAGTTGTTCCCTTGTGATGGTGTAGAAGCGTCCCACTCTCCTTTTCGGCTCATAGTGGCAACTTTGGTTGTAGTTGCCTTGATAGGTGGTGTAGGTAAGCCCGTTGGGTGCAGGTGTCAGTTTCCAACACTCCTGCACAACCTTACGCACTTGATGTTTCTCTACCTTTACCTGCGAGTGCATCAATAGCACAATAAGGTCATTAAGGCAGAATGAAACGCTATCCACATTCATAGTCGCCATAATGTCAAGCAATAACTCCGACATCTCTATCTCCAATCGGTTGCGGTTACTGCGGATAATCCTCTGCAATGCTTCGGTATTCAGTAATGAGGGGTTGAACCACATTCGGCTTTCCCTCTCGGTGGATAAATTTCGATTGGTGAGGAAATGGAGAAAGGCGGGTATCTCCGCTTTCAAGCGTTGCAGGAAGTTGGTGTCATCAGACTGCAAGCGGTTTATCTTGCGTACCCAATAGCGTGTTTCCCCTGCATCGATGATTACGGGCAGATACTCGTTGTTGGAGCATAGCACAAATTTGGCGAAGAACGCTATTTCATCGCGGTCTTTGCCTTTGGCTTCCACCTTGTAGGATAGTGTGGTGCTTAGATTCTTCAATCGTTCGCTGTCTTCCCTGCGGTTGAGCAATACCTCATCAACCATAATAAGGAGTTTACCGGCCCAATCGGAATTGAATTGACTGCGGAAATCCTCGTTGGTGTTGAATGTTACATTGTTCTGAAAGAGGGCTTTCAGAAAATTTAGAAATGTACTCTTACCTGTATTGCGTTCCTCTGATACCAATAATAGGATTGGTAACTTCTGAACGGGTTGTAGGTAGAGCAGTTGCAGATAGTCCATCCCCAACTCGTATTGCTCACCGAAGATATGTTCCACCAATGAACGGATAGAGGGGAAATCACCCTCTTGTGGTCGGTGGTCTATCGGCTCATAGAGGTTAAGGAACTTGCCGATTACAGGGCGATAGCCGATGTGTTCGGGTACGGTACAGAATCCGTCATACTTGGGAACGCTGCCGATGTAGTCCTTGCCATAATCTTGACGGAGCGTTTCATTGTTCCACGAGATACGCTTCTTCACATATCCACCACTTAGTCTCGGCTGCTCAACAATCTTGTAGAGCGTTGTTCCTACTCGGATAAATTCTTCTTTTGCCATACCACCATCTGATGGCGGTTTGTGGCTTGATGTTACTTTTTTAGTTTCCATATTTTCTTTGTTTAGGGTTGAAAAAATGTCAGCTACAAAAATATAAGTGATTGATGGATAAGTTGCTACGCAAATTATAGCAGAATAGTGAATAAAGTACTATGGGGATAGGAATTTGAGAGGTGTTATATACTCAAGACAATTAAAAACGGCAGAAATTATCTCATTTGGTTTATTTCGAGTACCTTTGTGAAAACTAAATGTAATAACACATGAAGATTGACCACATAGCACTATTTTGCAAAGACTTAGAAAGAATGCGCCAATTCTTTATGAATTTCTTTGCTGCCACAAGTAATGAATTGTATCATAATCCTAAAACAGGATTGCGAACATATATCCTCTCGTTTCCCTATGGTTCGGCAAGGTTGGAGTTGATGCAAAAACCCGATGTCATTTCAATAGACCCATCTCAAGCCAATATCGGTTTTATACATTTATCAATTTCCGTTGGAAGCAAAGACATCGTTGACTCCAAAACCGAAGAGTTAAGGGATGCCGGCTATTCCGTTACCAGTGGCCCACGAACAACAGGTGACGGATATTATGAAAGTTGTATAATAGGACCGGAAGGTATTCAAATAGAAATTACTATATAGAATACCTCCCGTCACAAAATATTATGCCATATTTAATGTAGGATTTGTAAGCGAAAAGAGGTAACATACTTTCTCTTTTCGTCCGTATATCCTCTTTAACACCTCATTGCGTATCCTCTCCGCACCGTATGAATTGATGCGGAAAGCAAGGGTGACAATCATATCTATATTGTAGAGGGTTGCCCAATAAGTATATGGTATCACCTCGCAATGTTGCGTGTGTTCCGCTACCACTCCGCTTTTGTGTATGGCTCGGATTGCAGCCTTTAATATAGGTACTGATACACCGAACAGCACTACAAGTTCCGAGAATGACATCCATATATTGCCATCGGGTATGTTCACATTGCCCGATTCGCTTATTGTTATAATAGCTCGTCCCATACCTTATGCCATTGTTGTGTTACCGAAAGATTGATTAAGTTGGTTGCTGAACATCGTCAAATCCTTGTCGATTTTCTCGGTGGTAATCTTCGCATATAGCTGTGTCGTAACGATGTTCGTATGCCCCAAAACTCGGCTTACACTCTCGATTGGCATACCTTTACTGAGAGCGAGCGTAGCAAATCCATGTCTTGAGCAGTGGAATGAAATATCCTTGTCGATTCCACACTCTTTTATCATCTTTTTCAAAGGTTTGCAGATACTCCAATAATTCAGATTAGGGAATACGAGTTTGTTCTCTTGAAACGGTTCGTATCGCTTGATAATCTGCAAAGGAATATCCAACAACTTCACTTGGAACGGTATTTTGGTTTTGTGTCGCTTGGATAATATCCATTTCTCACCGTTTACCTCTACAATATCATCGGTGGTCAGTTCCTTAATATCCACGAATGACAAGGCTGTGAAACTTGCAAACACAAACAGGTCTCGGATATATGCCAACTTGCTATCCGTAAATTCGTGTGTCATCACCGCTTTTAATTCATCTTCGGTCAGAAACTCCCTCTCCTTGACATTGGGGCTTATGTGAAATTGAGCAAATGGGTTTCTCGGCATCAATCCGTTGTAGTGGGCACGCATAACAACACCCTTGAGCCACATACAATTTGCCCAGATACTGCCATTCTGCAAACCTCTGTCTGTTGCGAGGAATACCGCAAACTCCTTGATAAAGTCGGGAGTCAGCTCAATCATAGACATATCGTTACGCTTGTAATTCGCCTTGATGAATGCTGCAACATGGTTTCTTGCCCGTACTCTTGACATATAAGTGGCTATCACTCGGTCTGTACCTACACGTTTCTTGAATGTGGCATTATCCTTATCAAATGCGCCGAGCAGTGTTTCATATTCTGTTCCGATGCCTTGATAGGCATTGCGTACCATTTCGGCAGTTACATAGGCTTCTCTATCCGACAGGCGTTGATAGTGCTTGATGATTTGAGCCTTGATATTATCCAAAGCAAGATTGATTTCTCTTGCTTCCTTGCTCTTACCTTTGGCTCGGTTGCCTTTTACATCCCAAAGCTCTTTTGCAATGGTACGCTTACAACTGAATTGGGCTACTGAGCCGTTGATTGTCACTCGTCCCATGATGGGAACAATACCGTTTTTCTCCTTGCTTGCGTTCACGTAGAACAGCACCTTAAATGTTCTTCGCATAATCCAATCTTTTTTGGTTACAAAATTAGTTGTCAGCGAGTTATACATTGATACGCAATATGATGCAGAACTATGAAACGTGACGACACAAAGAAAAATCTTACTCGTTTTCAGGTAACGATTAGGCAACCGTTCTATTTCATTACCTTGCGTTTCTTTGCTAAATTGCTATTTCCCGTATTTCCGAGATTTTCAGCGTAATGCGTTTATAATCAGTGCAGGATGCACTATTATTCCGATTTCGGTTGATTATTCCAGCGTTTTTTCGTAAGTTTGCTGCAACAATTTATTTATTAAATGAACAAAGCAATGAAAAAATTAACTTACCTGCTCGCTGCCGCTGCCGTATTCGCAGCTTGTAACAGCGGAAACAAAGGTTACACCGTAACCGGAACAGTAGAAGGCGCTGCCGATGGCGATACCGTTTATCTGCAAACCGCAGAAGGCCGCCAGCTCGTAAAACTCGATTCTGCAGTCATCACCAACGGAACCTTCACCTTCAAAGGAACGCAGGACAGTGCTGTGAACCGCTATATCACGTGCCAGCCCTCCGGGAAAGAAGGTGTGCTGATGGACTTCTTCCTCGAAAACGGAGCAATCAACATCAAACTGACTTCCGGCGAAGGCGACTCTGCCACCGGTACAGCCAACAATGATATCTACCAACGCATCCGGGACAAGCAAAACGAACTGAACCGACAGATGAACGCCATCTACCAGTCCATGTCCGACACAGCCCTGACAGACGAACAGCGCGAAGCCAAAGCCAAGCAGATGAATGATCTGGAAGAGCAATATATCGCCACTGCCAAAGAGGGAATCAAACAAAACATCAATAACGCAGTGGGAGTATTCCTGCTCAAGAAGAACCATTATTACATGGATGTGGAAGAACTCGATCCGCTGATGTCGCAAATCCCCGCAGCATACAACAACGACAAAACCATCATCCGCATCAAGGAGAACGTAGAAAAGATGAAAGCCACTGCCGTAGGTCAGAAGTTTACGGACTTTGAAATGCAGACCCCCGAAGGAAAAACGGTAAAACTGTCCGACTATGTGGGTAAGGGCAAAACAGTGCTCGTTGACTTCTGGGCAAGCTGGTGTGGCCCATGCCGTCGCGAAATGCCCAATCTGGTAGAAGCATACGCCAAATACAAGAACAAGAATTTCGAGATTGTAGGCGTTTCCTTAGACCAGAGCGGTGATTCCTGGAAAGAGGCTATCAAGAAACTGAATATTACCTGGCCGCAGATGTCCGACCTGAAATACTGGAACTGCGAAGGCGCCAAGTTGTATGCCGTAAGCAGCATTCCTCACACTGTACTGATTGACGGTGACGGAATCATCCTTGCACGCGGCTTGCACGGAGAAGAATTGCAAGAGAAATTGGCTGAGGTTCTTAAATAAGCAAAGAAAGCCGGCAGAATATAAGACCAACGGAGATGTGTCAAAATACACTTGACGATTTCTTTTAGGCACGGATTACACGGAAAACACGGATTTCACAGAAAAAGAATAAAGAAAATTTGTGAGATCCGTGTTTTCCGTGTAATCCGTGCCTAAAAAAGAAACAAATAGTAAGCGGACTTTAGTTTTGACACACATTCGTTGATTTTATAGAATTGGCTTGCGGCCACGCAGACCGGCAGACTGAAATACGCAACCGGCATAATAACATGCTCAGATGAACAGTGTGCATTCAGACTGAGAATATACGGTTTGCCATATCCTTAGCCAACTTCACAGTCTTCCACTGTTTCACCTCATCCTCTTCCGAAGGATTGAGAAGGTTATCCGCATCGGGCAGACAGAGCGTCAAATGCTTCATCGGTATATAATTCAGCACTTCTTCCATCTTGGCCTGCAATTCATCCAGTTCTTCCTCATCGGGGTAATAAGAAAGCACGAAGCCAAACACAGCTTCCCGTTCATGCACAAACCACAGCAGACGGCTACGGTCGCAAATTCCACAATCGTAATTCAAGAAGTAAGCATCCGCCCCGTGCAACCGTATCAACATATCCGTTGCAGCATGAAACGCTACAAACAATCCTTCGGGACGCTCGCGCAGTACCCGGTTGTTAAGACGGGCAGCTTCATCGGTCAGCATGGATTTGACTCCCTCAAACTGTACATAACGGCAACCCGCCTCATACAACCCTTCCAACAACTTCTTATAAGCGACAGCCAAATCATCCAACAGTATGTTCAAATCCGGATAAACCGACTTCAAACACCCCGCTTCCGTTTCACGAAGAATCCTCATCAACATTTTGCCGGGCGACGGTATATGCTGCTTTGGCAATACATTTTCCGCGGTATTCTTTAGCAGAAAAACAAAATCTTCAAGGATAGGGTGATGAAGCAAACCGATTCTGCCAGTCACTTCCAGCTTCTTTTCCAATGAAGAATCAGCATTGTTTCTGCAACGGATACCTTCCCAGCCTTCCAAAAAGTCATAACTCCGAAATCCGCCATCTGTCACAACCTCTATACCTTCCAGCTTCAATCGCTCCATTAATTTGCATATTTCCTTATTTTCAATGGCACGCAATGCCGACAGGCTGATTTGCCCGTGCTGATATCGGTTTCTTGCATCCCGCAACGTAAAAGGTACACATAATGCTCCCGCAATATCGACCTTAAAAGGTGGAAACAGTTTTCCCATATTCACTTTTCTTTTAACTGATAATAGTTAGAAATTCAAGTCTTTACCCTATTCATACAAAGAACAAAGAGAAGCAAATATAACCAAAGTATTTAAGAAAACAACAAATAAAATCCCTATTTCTCATCTGTCATTTTGAAATAGATTGACAGATATATTATCTCATAATTATCAATAAGATACAATTGTAAAAGCATCGAATTCTATAAAGTTTTCCATTTTACAACAAAGCATATTTGATTATCAACACATTAACCATTTTTAATCCAACAAAAGTTTTCCAAAACAGAAAACTTACAGAAAACTATCATACCTTTGTTTCGCAATTAACTCCTATTTGTAAAATCTAAAAATACAATCAACATGATACAAACGGTACTCAAGCGTGACGGGCGCATCGTCGGCTTCAATGAAGAGAAAATAGTAACTGCCATCCGCAAGGCCATGCTCCATACGGACAAGGGAGAAGACATGCAACTGATACGCCAGATCACCGACCACATCTCCTTTAAGGGCGATGCCCAGATGACGGTGGAAGCCATTCAGGACCTGGTGGAAATGGAACTGATGAAGAGCAGCCGTAAAGATGTAGCACAGAAATACATTGCCTACCGCAACCAGCGTAGCATTGCCCGCAAGGCGAAAACACGCGATATGTTTCTGGAAATCATCAACATCAAATCCAACGACATCACCCGCGAGAATGCCAATATGAACGCCGACACCCCGGCGGGCATGATGATGAAGTTTGCCAGCGAAACCACCAAACCTTTCGTTGACGACTATCTACTGAGCGAAGAAGTGCTGGATGCCGTCAGCCAAAACTATCTGCACATCCACGATAAGGATTATTACCCCACCAAAAGCCTGACATGCGTACAGCACCCGCTGGACCGCATCCTTACATACGGCTTCTCTGCCGGACACGGAGAGTCGCGCCCTGCGAAACGCATTGAGACCGCCAGCATACTGGGCTGCATCTCATTGGAAACCGCCCAGAACGAAATGCACGGCGGACAGGCGATTCCCGCGTTCGACTTCTACCTTGCTCCCTACGTGCGCAACAGCTTCATCGAGGAAGTAAAGAACCTGGAAGAGCTGAACGGTGAGGATTACTCACATCTCTACCGGAAAGAGCTCACCGATTACCTGCAACAGCCGCTGGACGGCCTCACCGGCGAGCAGCGCATCATCCAGCATGCCGTGAACAAGACCGTAGCCCGCGTGCATCAGTCCATGGAAGCGTTCATCCACAACATGAACACGATACACTCGCGCGGCGGCAACCAGGTGGTATTCAGCTCCATCAACTACGGTACGGATACTTCCGCCGAGGGACGCTGCATCATCCGCGAACTGCTGAAAAGCACGTACCAGGGCGTGGGCAACGGCGAAACGGCCATCTTCCCCATTCAGATATGGAAAAAGAAACGCGGCGTAAGCTATCTGCCCGAAGACCGCAACTACGACCTCTACCAACTTGCCTGCAAGGTCACCGCACGCCGTTTCTTCCCGAACTTCCTGAACCTGGACGCCACCTTCAACCAAAGTGACGACTGGAAAGCCGACGACCCGAAACGCTACGAGCACGAAGTAGCCACCATGGGATGCCGTACACGCGTATTCGAGAACCGTTTCGGCCCCAAGACATCCATCGGACGCGGCAACCTGTCTTTCTCCACAATCAACATTGTGCGCCTTGCCATAGAGTGCATGGGCATTACGGATAAGGAACAGCGCATCGCCCGTTTCTTCGCCAAGCTGGATGCCATGCTCGACATCACCGCACGCCAACTGCATGAACGCATGGAGTTCCAGAAAACAGCGTTCGCCAAGCAGTTCCCTCTGCTGATGTCCGCTTTGTGGATAGGCTGCGACAAGCTCAAACCGAACGACGACATCTCGTCCGTAATCAATCAGGGTACGCTGGGCATCGGGTTCATCGGTCTGGCGGAATGTCTTGTGGCGCTTTTGGGCAAGCATCACGGAGAGTCGGAAGAGGCTCAGGAACTGGGACTCAGAATCGTGACTTACATGCGCGACCGTGCCAACCAGTTCTCCGACCAATACCAGCATAATTACAGCGTACTGGCCACGCCTGCCGAAGGGCTGTCGGGCAAGTTCACACGTGTAGACCGCAAGAAGTTCGGCTGCCTGCCGGGCATTACGGACCGTGATTATTACACCAACTCCAACCACGTGCCCGTGTACTACAAGTGCAGCGCCCGCCATAAAGCCGAAATCGAGGCCCCCTACCACGACCTGACCCGTGGCGGACACATCTTCTACGTAGAAATTGACGGCGACGCCACCCACAACCCCGAAGTCATTATGCGTGTGGTGGACATGATGGACCGGTACAACATCGGTTACGGCTCGGTAAATCACAACCGCAACCGCTGCCTGGACTGCGGATACGAAAACTCTACCGTCAACCTGGAAGCCTGTCCCAAGTGCGGCAGCACCCACATCGACAAGCTACAGCGCATCACCGGCTATCTGGTAGGTACTACCGACCGCTGGAATCAAGCCAAGCTCGCCGAGCTGAACGACAGAGTAATCCATGAAAATTAAAAGTTGAATAGTGCTTTCCATTCTTGATATAATAGAAGATACTACGGTGGACGGTCCGGGATTCCGTACCGCCATCTACGCAGCCGGATGTCCCAACGGATGTCCGGGCTGTCATAATCCGGAATCGTGGGACATCAACCGCGGACGCTGGATGAGCACCGATGAAATACTGCAAAAGGTGCTTGCCGACAGCTTTGCCGATGTGACATTCAGCGGTGGCGACCCTATGTACCAGCCCGAAGGCTTCACCGAACTGGCACATGCCATCAAGCGGCAGAGCCGGAAGAACATCTGGTGCTATACGGGGTATACATTTGAAACGTTACTGCACAATCCCCGCCAGGCAAAACTGTTGGAGTACATCGACGTGCTGGTGGACGGCAAATTCAAAGAAGAGCTGCGTGACGAAGACCTCTACTTCCGTGGCAGCAGCAACCAACGGCTGATAGACGTACAAGCGTCGCTGAAAGCCCAAAAAGCGGTGGATTACGTTTACAACCCGAAGTTATAACTCCTTTCACTGTATTATATCTTTCTCTATATAGACATAAACCTATACCTCCATTGGGTACAATGAATATCACCGTGGGATACCGACAATACCAACGGTTGGTATTCATCGTACCCTATGTTGGTAGCCGTTGTACCAAACGTTGGTATCCGACGTACCAAACATTGGTACTTCCCATACCAGCCTTTGGTACTTTCCGTACCCCATAGAGGTATCCGCCGTTCTCCCCCTATAAACCATAAAGGATTGCTTACGCCGGCAAAAAGGAAGCAAGCGTTTCTCCAACCGCCCTGCCTACTTTTCTTTATATATTTTCAGCCATATAAAATTCTTTCTCGTTTTTATTTCCTACATTTGCCACCGTCAAAAGAATCTATAACAAAATACCGAACCCGTGAAACGCAATCAATCCCCTGCACAGACGATACGCTTCCGCCGCTGGAGTCGGAAGTCGTATGCCGCATTCGCCAGCATAGGCAGATGCGTCACAATCGGTTGTCTGCGCAAGAACGTGGCCGACAGTTCGCTACGGAAGCAGGACACGGTTCGGACTATCCCCTATTCTATTCACACCATGACTATCGACGAACTGAAAGCCCGGGTGCTGGCAGGCATAGACATATCGCCCGACCAAGCCGCCTGGCTGGCGAATACCGCCGACCGTGAAGCGCTTTACGCCGCTGCACACGAGATTACCGTACAATGCTCGCAGCATGAGTTTGACATGTGCTCCATCATCAACGCCAAGTCGGGACGCTGCCCCGAAAACTGCAAATGGTGCGCACAATCTTCCCACTATCACACCCAAGCCGACGTTTACAACCTACTCTCCGCTGAAGAATGCCTCGAACAGGCACAATACAATGAACGGCAGGATGTCAACCGCTTCTCCCTCGTTACGAGCGGACGGAAACCCTCTCCCAAACAATTGGAACAACTCTGTAACACAGTGCGCTACATGCGCCGCCACTCATCCATACAATTATGCGCATCTTTAGGCCTGCTGGCCGAAGAAGAGCTGCGCGCCCTGCACAATGCCGGCGTCACCCGCTACCACTGCAACCTGGAAACAGCCCCCTCTTTCTTCCCCACCCTGTGCAGCACGCACACGCAGGAAGACAAGCTGCGCACCTTGCAGGCAGCCCGCAACGCAGGCATGGACATTTGCAGCGGCGGCATCATCGGCATGGGCGAGACGATGGAACAGCGCATTGAGTTTGCTTTCACCCTGAAAGAGCTGGGGGTACAATCCATTCCCATCAACCTGCTCAGCCCCATTCCGGGCACTCCGCTGGAGAACCGCCCGCCGCTGACGGAAGAAGAGGTATTGGTGACCGTCGCCCTGTTCCGCTTCATCAACCCCACCGCCTACCTGCGCTTTGCCGGCGGACGCTCGCAACTGAGCAAGGATGCGGTGAAGAAGTCCTTATATATAGGTATCAACTCGGCTATCGTGGGCGACCTGCTGACGACGCTCGGCTCCAAAGTTTCCGATGACAAGAAACTGATAGAAGAAGCCGGATACGAGTTCTGCGGTTCGCAATTCGACCGCGAGCACCTGTGGCATCCATACACCTCGACCACCCATCCGCTGCCTGTATATAAGGTGAAGCAGGCGGACGGGGCAACGATTACGCTGGAAAGCGGGCAGACCCTGATAGAGGGAATGTCCTCCTGGTGGTGCGCCGTGCACGGTTACAATCATCCGGTACTGAACCGGGCAGCCACAGAGCAGATCGGCAAGATGTCGCACGTCATGTTCGGCGGACTGACGCACGACCCTGCCATCGAGCTGGGCAAACTGCTGCTGCCGCTGGTTCCGCCGTCCATGCAGAAGATATTCTATGCCGACTCCGGCTCGGTGGCCGTGGAAGTGGCCCTGAAAATGGCCGTGCAGTACTGGTATGCCAAAGGGCAAGGGGCTTCGTCGCAGAGTACCTCCGTCAAGAAGCAGAACTTCGTCACCATCCGCAGCGGCTATCACGGAGATACGTGGAATGCTATGTCGGTGTGCGATCCGGTGACGGGGATGCACTCGCTGTTCGGATCGGCACTGCCCGTGCGGTATTTCGTTCCGCAGCCCCGCTCGCGTTTCGACGGCGAATGGAATCCAGAAGATATCCGCCCGCTACAGGAAACCATCGAACAGCATGCCGACGAGCTGGCCGCCCTGATACTGGAACCCGTGGTACAGGGTGCAGGCGGCATGTGGTTCTATCATCCGCAGTATCTGCGCGAAGCGGCAAAGCTATGCCGCGAACACGGTCTGCTGCTTATCTTCGATGAAATAGCGACGGGCTTCGGACGCACCGGAAAGCTGTTTGCCTGGGAACATGCCGGAGTAGAACCGGACATCATGTGCATAGGTAAGGCGTTGACCGGCGGCTACATGACGCTTTCCGCCGTACTGGCCACCAACGAAGTGGCGGACACCATCTCCAACCACGCCCCGGGTGCATTCATGCACGGGCCCACGTTTATGGGAAACCCGCTGGCATGCGCCGTGGCATGTGCATCGGTACGCCTGCTCACGTCTCCCGAATACAACTGGCAGGAGAAGGTGGCGCGCATCGAAGCGCAGTTGAAGCAAGAGCTGGAACCCGCGCGCCAACTGCCGCAAGTGGCGGATGTGCGCGTACTCGGAGCCATCGG
>UMFG01032286.1_pt1 | contig 17288 bp, 15 predicted proteins | sample 1964961 | NCBI WGS metagenome assembly UMFG01 (sample SAMEA4836041, study PRJEB28245) | human gut metagenome | biome: gut microbiome; material: fecal sample | place: Denmark | collected 2008
TAGACCCTGACTAACATCTACCTCAACTGACACAATATATCCGTCTATTCCCCTTAATGCAGCGGAATTAATTTTACCAAGCATAAAATACCTCCCGTTAATATTTAGGCTATTTCCAAATATTATCTTTGTCTTATATCAACGATATTAGCACCTTTTTGTATTATTTGCAACACAAAATTTAATTTTTATTCATATTTTTTAATTTATAGACCCAAATATATAATAAAAGTGTAAAGCCAATTCTTTACACTTTTATTTACTATTAACTAAATATTTACTTTATAAGTTTATTCCTAAACTCTGCAAGTATTTTTTCACTTTCATCTTCTTCAACAAAATCAAAGTCAATAGTTCTAGTTTCAAGACTAGCTCTAACAAGAACAACTCTAACTTTATCACCAATAGTATAAGTTTTATGAGTGTTTTCCCCAATATATCTCATATGTTCTTCGTCAAAGTCATAGTAATCATCATCTAAATCCTTAACAGAAACCATACCCTCAACTGTGTTAGGAAGTTCCACATAAATACCCCAAGAAGTTACACTTGAAATAAAGCCATCAAATTCTTGACCAACTTTATCCTGCATATACTGAACAATCTTGTACTTATCAGTATCTCTTTCAGCATCATCTGCTCGTCTTTCATTTATAGAACAAATATTAGCAACTTCTGTCAAAATCTTCTTATAATGTCTAATTCTATTTTCATCAAGAGTACCATCAATATATTCACTAATTATTCTATGAATTTGTAAATCCGGATATCTTCTTATAGGTGAAGTAAAGTGACAATAATAAGTTGCAGCAAGTCCAAAGTGCTGTCCATTTTCAGCAGTATATTTTGCCTGTTTCATACTTCTTAAAGTCATTCTGTGTATAAGCATTTCCTCAGGCTTATCTTTAGTCTGTAACAAAAGTTGCTGATAACTCTTAGGATGTTTAGAACTGCCCTTTAAAACATAACCAAAAGGAGCAACTAACAACTGAAGTTTTTCATACTTTTCCTCATCTGGAACTTCGTGAGTTCTATATACAAAAGGAGTTTCAAGCCAATAAAAATGTTCTGCAACAGTTTCATTAGCCACAAGCATAAATTCTTCAATTATACTTGTAGCAACATTTCTTTCTCGTCTAACAATATCAATCGGCTTTCCATTTTCATCAAGTATAATTTTTGCTTCTTCACTTTCAAAATCAATAGCGCCTCTTTTTTGTCTTTTATTAAGGAGAATATTCCTTAACTTTTCCATTTCCTTAAACATAGGTACTAATTCCTCGTATTCTTCATAATATTGAGAATTATCATTAGTAAGAAGGTCATAAACAACAGTATAGCTCATTCTTCTGTTTACATTAATAATTGCTTTTTTAATATCGTGGGCAACAACATCACCTTTGTTATTAATTTCCATAACGCAGCAAAGACTAAATCTATCTTCTCCAGCATTAAGCGAACATATACCATTAGAAAGTTTATGTGGTAACATTGGTATAACTCTATCAACAAGATAAACACTGGTACCTCTCTTATATGCCTCTCTATCAAGTGGAGATTTTTCCTTAACATAATATGATACATCTGCAATATATACACCTAATTTATAATTACCATTTTCAAGTTTTTCAACAGAAACAGCATCATCAAGGTCCTTAGCATCTTCACCGTCAATAGTTACCATTGTAACATCTCTAAAATCAGTTCTCCCGGTTTTATCTTCATTCTCAATAGTTTCATCAATAGTTTCAATCTGATTATACACAGATTCTGGAAATTCTGTAGGTAAATAGTACTGCATTATAATAGAAAGAATATCTACGCCTGGGTCATTAATATGACCTAAAATTTCTGTTACTTCACCTTCTGGATTATCCTTTGCAGTAGGTGCTTTTGTAATATGAACAAGAACCTTGTGTCCATCTACAGCACCTAAGTTTTTACCAGAAGGAATATAAATATCATCACATATTTTTTTATCATCAGGTATAACAAAGCCATAGTTTTTTACTTTTTCATAAGTACCAACAATATGTTTCATACCGTGGCCAAGTACTTTTAAAATTTCGCCCTCAGCCCTTCTATTAGTCTGATTTGTAACACGACATATAACTTTATCTTTGTGCATCGCACCATTAGCTGCACTAGCAGGAATAAAAATATCTTCTTCCATACCTTCAACAGTTACAAAGCCAAAGCCTCGGCTATTGCCAGTAAATGTACCAGCATACTGGTGTAAACTCTCAGCAGAAACAATTTTACCTTTTTTAGTAGTTACAATTTTACCTTCGGACTCAAGTTCATCAATAATGTCATAAAGAAGCTGTATTTCATTGTGAGGAACTCTCATAAAAGCTGCTATATCTTTTACTCTCATAGGTCTGTATTCCTTATCTTTAATAAAAGCAAATACAGTACTTTTTCTTTCTTGGTATAAATTAGTATCCTTTTCCATATCCATAAAAACACCCCTTTTCATAATTTAATATTTTTATAATTTTATTATACACCTTTTACTTAAATTCTACAATTATTTTATAAAAAAAGACTGTTGAAAACTCAACAGCCTAAAAAATTACTTTACAAAATTACTAACAAGAATAAGGACAGCATAAATAACAGCTACAATCTTAGTATAAAATTCTAACTTACCTTCCATAGAATTCTTTCTGTTCTTGTCCCAATAGCTCTGACCACCTGTTGAACCCATACCGCCAATAGCACTAGTAAAACCAGCTGCCTGCTTCTTCTGCATAAGAATTAAGGCAATTAAAACAAAGCTAGTAATAGCAATTAAAATACAGATAATAATAAATGGTACGCTCATAATTACACCTCCTGAAAACATAATATATCTTTTTAACTATATCACACAATTAACTAATTTTCAAGTATTTTTTCAACTTTTTACATTAAACTTGTAGCCAACACTCCAAATAGTCATAATGCTCCAAGGGTCATCTTGATTTAACTTTTCTCTTATTCTCTTAATATGAACATCAACAGTTCTAGTATCACCTACAAATTCATAACCCCAAATTTTATCAAGTAGTTTTTCTCTTGTAAATACTTGATTAGGATTTTGAGCAAGAAAACTTAAAAGTTCAAACTCCTTAGGTGGAAGTGAAATATCCTTACCGTGATATGTAACAAGGTATGTACCCTGATTAATAACAAGATTTGGATAAACTATCTTCTTAACTTCATTTTCCTTTTTTGTATCATATCTTCTTAAAACAGCTTTAACTCTAGCAACAAGTTCTTTAGAGTCAAAAGGCTTAACAATATAATCATCAGCACCCATTTCAAGGCCAAGTACCTTATCAAAAGTTTCACCCTTAGCAGTAAGCATAATAATAGGTGTATTACCAAGCTGTCTTATTTTTCTACAAACTTGATAGCCATCTATACCAGGAAGCATAATATCTAGAAGTACCATATGAGGGTCAAATTTCTTAAATGCCTCTATGGCCTCATCACCATCGTGAACTTCATAAGTTTCATAACCCTCCTTTTCCATATACAATGAAATTAGTTCTGCAATATGCACATCATCATCAACTATTAAAACTCTTAATTTACTATTATTGTTATTATCCATCTTATACTTCTCCCTTTTTTATTTCATTTCTACTACAGTTACGCCAGCCTCCCCTTCACCGTACTGACCAAGCCTATAATTTTTAACTCTAGGATTTGTTCTCAAATACTCGTGAACAGCCTTTCTTAATGCACCAGTACCCTTTCCGTGAATAATAGTAACTGGAGAAAGACCTGCAAGATAAACATCATCTAAATATTTATCAAGCTTATCAAGAGCTTCAAGAGCCATCATACCTCTTAAGTCAACTTCAGCAGAAACATTACTTCTTTTTCTTCTTGAAATATTATTTGCATATTTCTTAGGCTGATAAGTAAGTTGTTCTTCATTAGTATCAAGTGACAAATCCTTAATATTAACAGTTACAGTCATTATACCAGCTTTAATTACAACATCACCATTTTTATTAGGTGGCACAGAAACAATACCACTCTGATTAAGGGAATGTATTTTAACTCTATCACCTTTTACAAGTTTGTCAGGCACTTTATATGTTTTTTTATCGACGAGCTTGCTTTCAGCTTTATTCATTTTTTCTTTAAGTTTACTACGCTGTTCCTCAAGTGACTTAGCATTCATACCGTCTTTCTGGAGTTTACGCATTTCCTTAATAATAGCATCTGCCTCATCTTTAGCATCACTAATAATAGCTCTAGCTTTTTCATTAGCCTGCCTTATTATTTTTTCTCTTTGCTCATCAAGTTTATTTCTTTGTTTTTGAGCCTCGCTTCTTAACCTCTGAGCCTCTTTTCTATACTCTTCCGCCTTTTCCTGTTCAATAACAAGAGATTTTCGACTAATTTCAAGGTCAGTAATTACATCTTCAAATCTTATATCCTCGTGACTTAATACTTCCTTAGCTTCATTAATAATATGGTCTGGCAAACCAAGTCTTTGAGAAATAGCAAAAGCATTACTCTTGCCAGGAACGCCAATAAGGAGTCTGTATGTTGGCCTTAAAGTTTCCACATCAAATTCACAAGAAGCATTTTCAATACCATCAGTTGTAAGTGCAAACACCTTAAGTTCACTATAATGAGTAGTAACAGCCGTCCTTACACCAAAAGCGTGTAAATACTTAATAATAGATATAGCAAGAGCAGCACCCTCTGTAGGGTCCGTACCGGCTCCAAGTTCATCTAAAAGTACAAGAGAATTTGGGGTTATACTTTCGAGTATCTTAACTATATTAGTCATATGAGATGAAAATGTACTCAAACTTTGTTCAATACTCTGTTCATCACCAATATCAGCAAAAACATCATCAAATACAGCCAATTCAGAATTATCAAAAGCTGAAATATGAAGACCAGCCTGCCCCATAAGAGTAAAAAGACCTAGAGTTTTTAAACTAACAGTTTTACCACCAGTATTAGGACCGGTAATAAGTAATGTATTAAACTTACCACCAATGTAAATATTAGTTGGTACAACTGTTGCACTATCTAACAATGGATGTCTGGCCTTTTTAATATTTACATATCCCTTAGTATTAAACTTAGGTTCTGTACCATTCATCTTAATTGAAAGTTCTGCTTTAGCAAACACAAAATCAATATGTGCCAAAATATCAGCATTAGACATAATAATATCGCCATTTTCAGCTACCTTTGCAGATAAAAGAGCCAATATTCTTTCAACTTCAATTTTTTCTTTATTATGCAGTTCTTTTATTTTATTATTAAGTTGAACAATACTTATAGGTTCAATAAATACCGTAGCACCTGTTGCTGATTGGTCGTGAATAAGACCTGCAAAGGCATTTTTATATTCTTGCTTAATAGGAACACAGTATCTTTCATTTCTAATAGTTATTACTGCCTCCTGTAGCATATTTTTATAAGTATTAGAATGTATAATGGAATTAAGTTGTTCTTTTATTCTATCATTAGCAATTTTAATATTTCTTATTATTTCTCTTAAGGCTCTTGACGCATCGTCAGCTATTTCAGTTGGTGAAAGAATACATCGTTCAATTTCTCTTTCTAAATCTGTCACAGTTTCAATAGAATTAAACTGAGGCTCAAGAACAGGAAAGCTGTCATTTTTACTTTCACTTTTAGCATAGTCCTTAGCTCTCCTTGATACTCTAAGGAAATCTCCAATGCGAAGAAGTTCTTCTATGTTAAGAACACCACTTATATTAACTCGCTTAATATACTCTCCAACATTTCTCAAACCACCTAAACCTAATGAACCTTTTTTTAAAATCATTGAAACAGCCTCAGAGGTTTCTTTTTGATTAAGTTTAATTTCATTAATATCCGTACTTGGTTTAAGATTATCAACTATAGCCTTACCTAAATCAGATGCCGCATATTGCCTTAATTTATCAATTATTTTATTGAATTCCAAAACTCTAAGAGTCTTACTATTCATATAAACATACTCCTTTTTAACACTATGTAATTATTATAACATACAAATGTCAAAAAATGCAACTAATTATTAAAAATATAAATTTTGTAACAATAAAATAAAGAAAATATAAATTAAGGTGGGTGTGAAAAAACATCCCTACGAAAAAGAGGGTGTGAAAAATTTAGAGTTTTTTCACACCCTCCATATGTCTAATATAACTTAATTTATGCTTGTATTTAAATACTCAACTACGGCAAATATGTATTCGCTATTAGTAGGTCGCTTATCATCATAAGTTTTGGCAAAACCCATCTTTTCATAAAATCCATTGCCTCCACACTTATTCCAAGCAGACTCAATAGCGTGTCTAATAGCTCTTTCAACTCTATCTGCAGTAGTATTATTACGCTTTGCAACTACAGGATATAAATATTTTGTAATGGCGTCTAAAGCATCACTTTTAAAGTAACCTTCCACAATAGCTTCTTTTAAATACTTATATCCTTTTAAGTTTGGAAGTATACCTGTGCTATTAAGTATTGACGATGTTATCCTTTCAATTCTTAACATTTTTTCTTTTTCTGTCTTTTCAGTTTCTTCATCAACTATTACTCCTGTTGCTTGAAACTCCAGTACTCTCTGAACTACCGACTCTGCAGAAAAAGGTCTTACAAATACATAATTTATACCAAATCTAAATGCAGCAGAAACAATTACATCATTTTCCTTATTGACAACTAGTACAAATTTAATATTAGGATTACTTTTTTTAATATCATCTATTTTAAAAAACATTTCCATAACATTACGCTTAAATAATTCTAAATCAACAACAATAATATCGATTTCTTTTTCTCTTAACATATCCATTGCCAAATTAACATCTTCAATAGATTGTACTCCTGTAATTGAACTATCAGCAGAAAAAGCAACTTCTAAAGCATTTTTCTCAGTACCTCTATCTAAACATAATATTACTTTCATAACTATTCCTCATTCCATTTTGTGTGCATTGTATTATAACTATTTGTTATGTTTTAATTTTATCATACTTTTCGTTTATGTCAAGTACTTTACAACATATTTTCAACAAAAATTCCATATCCTTTAGTAGGGTCATTTACAAATACATGAGTAACTGCACCTATAAGTTTTCCATTTTGTACAACAGGACAACCACTCATTCCTTGTACTATACCTCCAGTTATTCCTAATAACCTTTTGTCAGTAATTGTCAAAACAAAATTTTTTGTATCATTAGTATTATACTTATTAATACTATCTATATGAATACTATATTTTTCGACAAATTTTCCACTTGTATTGACATATATTGACGCATTTCCTGTTTTTACATCATTTTTATAACCAATGGGCATTTCTATACCATCAATTTTCCCACACATTTTTCCAAAAACACCATTATTTTCATTACTATTTATATACCCAATAGTTCTATTAAAATCAATATTTCCAATTAAAGCACCAGGTGTTCCAATCTGCCCTTTTTCAGCTTTGATAATATTAGCATCTAATATTTCGCCACCATCTATTTTCATTTTTTCACCCGTATCTACATCATTAATAGGATGACCAAGTGCCGCAAAAGTATTATTTTCTTTATCATAATAAGTTATTGTTCCTATGCCTTGAGTACTATCTCTTATCCACAATCCCAATTTGTAAGTATTATCGTCAACAGACTTTATTGGATTAACATTAATATTAAATTCCTTATCATTTCTCATAGCTTTTATTTTTATAGTGGATTTATTTTTAACTGCATCTATTAGTTCTTCTTTATTATTAATTTTTATATTATCAATTTCAAGTATAATATCTCCAGACCTTAAAATTCCTTTACAAGGCATATACTCTTTTCCATCAGTTGATTTAACTTGTCCAACACCAAGCACCAGAACACCCTTAGTATCAATACATATTCCTACAGTTCTTCCAATAACTTCAACTTTCTTTTCTGGCATAAAACATAGCTGAACTTTTTTAATTGGTAAGCCTAAAAGTTTAACATTTATATTAGCCACAGTATCTTCTTCTGACTTCATTATATTATCATTTGCTAAATCTAAATAAATATTGTCTTTAACTTTTTTATTATTAATACTTAAAACCTCGTTACTTTCAATCTCACCATCAAAAGGTGTCGACATATTAACAACATAGCTTTCGCCTGTAGTCATATAAATATTTTTAGGTATAAAAATATACTCAATTACAAAATATAATAAAACAAACACAAAAAATATTAATACCAAATATAGTATTTTTTTATTTTTCATTTAATTCACCTCACAATATTAAAATCCCCTTGTAAAATATAATTATACTGTCCTATTTAGACAAAAAAAGGAACAGACTTACATCTGTTCCAAATACAGTTAATTATAAAGTTTTTAAATACTTAATTTCATTTTCATTGAGTACTCTATAACTGCCCTTTTCTATATTACCAAGCTCAATATCTCCTAACGCAATTCTTTTGAGATTTATAACATTGCAATTTATAGCAGAACACATTTTTCTAACTTGTCGATTTCTTCCTTCGTGTATTTTTATTTCAAGAGAAATTAATTTGCCTTTTTTAATTATTCTTATTTTAGCTGGTGCAGTTTTTCTTCCATCTATTACAATGCCACTTTCAAATTTCTTCATATCTTCCTCTGTAGGTTCTCTGTCAACATCAGCAATATAAGTTTTGTTAACATTATGTTTAGGATGAGTCAATCTATATGTAAGCTCGCCATCATTTGTTAGTATAAGCAGACCTGATGTGTCGTAATCAAGTCTGCCAACAGGATAAATTCTTTCTTTAACATCAGATACATAATCAAGTACACTTTTTCTATTAAACTGCTCCTTAACTGTTGTTACACAACCTTCAGGCTTATTGAGCAGTATATAAACCATCTTTTCACAAATTCTAACAACTTTTCCATCAACTTTAACTATATCACTGTCACTTTCAACTTTAGTACCAAGTTCTGTAACAACTTTATTATTTACACTAACTCTTCCAGCAATTATAATTTCTTCTGACTTGCGTCTTGAAGCAACCTGTGCCTCTGCAAGATATTTTTGTAATCTTATTAGCATATTAATTTTATCCAATCCTCTATTATTTTATTAAAGCTATTGCCAAGACTATGTTTACTTATATTTTCACTAGCAATTATATCAATTTCTGCTGCCTTATAATTGCCAATATAAACTTCACCTATACCAATTTTGCTATTTTTATAAATAGGTGCTTCTATTATAGGTGGAACATTATTTTTAAACATTATTTCATTTTTTTCATTTTCATTTAAAAGAAGTTCGACACTATTCTTATATTTAAGTACCGTTTTATTAACCTTAGCCTTATCAACACATACATCAATATTATCTCCTATTATACTATATTTTTTATAATTATCAAAGCCATAATTTAATATTTTAACAGTATCACTCCACTTTTTTGCCTTACCAGCTGTTCCCCAACCACTTGCCAGTACAACTGACACCAGAGTTACATTGCCTCTTTTTGCTGCACCAACAAAGCAATGACCAGCTTTTCCAGTAAAACCTGTTTTTATACCTATTGCTCCATTGTATGAATTTAAAAGCTGATTTTTATTAACTATAGAATAACTTTTTTTATTTGAGGAAAAAGAAATATTTTTTGTATTGCTTATTTTTATAAACTCACTATTTTTTATGGCATAAGCTCCTATTAAAGCCATATCATAAGCTGTTGAATGATGATTACCTTTATCAAGTCCGTTAGGTGTAACAAATTCTGTATCAATACACCCTAACTCTTTAGCTTTTTTATTCATCATTTTGCAAAAATTTTCAACATTTCCTCCTACATCTTCAGCTATAGCTACTGCTGCATCATTAGAGCTTTGCATAAGTAAGGCATACAAAAGTTGTTCCAATGTCAACTCTTCACCTTGCTGTAAATACATTTTGACCGGAGGAGCTAAAGTAGCGTTTTTTGATATAGTGGTTTTTCGGGATATATCTGCATTTTCAAGAGTAACAATAGCTGTCATTATTTTAGTTGTACTAGCCATTGCCATAGGTGCATCTTCATTTTTTCCCCACAAAATTCTGCCTGTATCTCCATCAATAAGTACAGCAGACAAAGCATTAACTTGAGGTTTAATATCTTCTCCATAACAATTGACAGTAAAAATTAAGCAAAAAATAAATATTAATTTTTTTAACAATAATATCACCTCTATATTAGAATTTACATATATTACAAGTTATATACAGCAATCTTAATATTTATGTAATTGCTTTTTATTTTTTACTATGGTATAATTTTTTTTGAAAGGAGTTGTATTATATGAAAAAGAAATTATTAGCTACATTAGCACTTACAACATCTATGGCTGTATCTGCGTTTGCTGGAACAGCTGTTACAATTAATGGAAAGGCTATAGAAAACGCAAATGCTATTGAAGAAAATGGGGCAACATATATTGCAGTAAGACCAATTGCTGATGCATTAGGTTTAAATGTTGAATGGAATGGCGATACTAAGACTGTTGTTGTTACAAACGGAGGTCCATTATATATTACATTCCAAATAGGTGTAAATGGCTACACATTTGCAAAAACTGCACCTATGGAATTAAGTGGTGCTCCTATTTTAGTTAATTCAACAACTTATGTACCTGCTGATGTTTTTACAGATTTACTTCAATACACAGTAACAAATGAAAATGGTACAGTAAATATTGTTACTGAAGATAAGGAAATTGCTACTGGATTTGGTACTGTATCAGAAGTATCTGATGAAGAAATCTTATTTAATGACGAAATTAAGGGCGAAGTAAGATTAAACAAAAGTGATAATGTTAAGGTAACTGATGAAAATGGTAATAGTGTGGATATTAACTCAATTACTGTTGGCACAAAACTTACAGTTGAGTATAGTGATGCAGAAACAATGAGTTTACCACCATTAAATAACCCAATTTCTATTATAGTACACAAATAATTTGAGGACTGTCAATGACAGTCCTTTTCTTTACCCATTATTAACCTTACTGTGAGAGATAATTTTACAATTTTGTCATATAATATCTTAATATCAATATAAGAAAGGAATAAAATAATGGCTAAAGAAATAACCTTTAATGAAATCAAGAAAAACGAAATTATTAATCACTACATTGACAGAGCAAATTTTGTAACAGGTGCAATGGGTTATACTGAACACTCAAGAGCCCACGCATCATTAGTTGCTGAAACTGCTGGTAGTATATTAAGAAAATTAAATTTTTCTAAAAAAGAAATAGAACTTGTTAAAATTGCCGGATATATGCACGATATTGGCAATACTATAAATAGAAATGACCACGCACATAATGGTGCAATAATGGCTTTTCAAATTTTAACTAATATGGGTATGCACTACAAAGATGTTTCTATAATTTGTTCTGCCATAGGTCAACACGATGAAAAAACCGGAACTGCTATTGACCCTATATCTGCTGCATTAATACTAGCAGATAAAACCGATGTAAGACGAAATAGAGTATGCACAAAAAAGAAATCTGACTTTGATATTCACGACAGAGTTAATTATGCTGTAACTGGTTCAAGTTTAACAATAAACACTAATAAAAAAACTATACAACTAGACCTTACTCTTGATTACAATATATGCACTGTAATGGATTATTTTGAAATATTTTTAGGCAGAATGATTATGTGCAAAAGAGCATCTGAGGTTCTTGGACTTAAATTTAGAGCAAAAGCTAATGGAACTAAAATTTGTTAATTCACTTCCTTGTCATTAAATGGCAAGGTTTTATTATATATTTATATAATAAAAAGGATGCAAACACTTAAGTAGTATCCACACCCTAATATGCTGCCGCTGACCGGACTCGAACCGGTACGAGTTGCCCCGCTTGATTTTGAGTCAAGTGCGTCTGCCAATTCCGCCACAGCGGCAAGTTATCTGTAACATTAAATATTTTAATATATATAACTATAAATGTCAAGATAAATTTTAATTAATTACTTCTATATTTTTGAAAATATCAATATTTGATGCACTAAAAAACACAATTCAATAAACCCTTGACAATTTTACGGTACAACTGTATAATTATAATAGTTGTGCACCCATAGTTAAACGGATATAACAAGCCCCTCCTAAGGGCTAGTTATGGGTTCGATTCCCATTGGGTGTACTTTTTATCAATTAATTTTGAAAATTTATATTCTGAGTCCTAATGAGCGGATAACAAATCAACTCACTGCTATTTAAATCCACTTTGTGCATATCTACAGCATTTATTTGATGATTATTGTACGTTGTGTAATAGTATATTCCTTTTGTAACATTACAACAAGATGTATATTCAGTAATTTCATACTCTCCTTCTCTAACTTCGCAACAACCTCTTTGCTGATTTACTGAACCTAAAATATGAAAGAATTGACTAACACTTTCATTTTCACTTTCTCCTGAAATAGAATTCATTTTAGTAAAAGAAGCTCTAACAAATCTTGATGCTGATGACAAATCCCCTGGTAAACCTATTGCACCCATACCTTTACTGTAAATATTTAATTTCACCTCTGATGAAAACAAATTTTTAGGCTGCTTAGAAGAAAGCCCCATATAATTATTTAACATAAACATTTGCTGTTCAAAAGGCGGATTATTTGTCAATACTCCTATAGTATTATTATAAATATGAATTCCATCTTTCATAGCTTCAACAGTAATTGCTTCATTAGCATCTGATATAATCCAATGGAGCTTTGCACATTGAAATTCATTACTAAAATCAGTATTAGTTATATTAATATTACTTAACTTTTCTTTTGCATCATTAACGGTTCTGCACTGACTAAGAATATATGGTATAAACTCAAACTGTGCTATATTTTTCCTATTACTCATAGGTTCTGAATAAAAAGCATTTCCTACAAAATTAAGTCCTGCCATACCAAGCCCATTTTCATTTATAGCATCAAAATAAAGTGGATAATTATCGGCAATAAGAGACATACCAATAATAGCATAATGACTTTTAATATTATCGATATAATGAAATTTAAATGGATAATTTCTTGGTGTTATTGTTATTTGTTCACCAAAAGAACATTCATTATCTAAAGTCCTACCAAAATAAAAATCCTTAGTTTTGTATGTTATTGCTGTACACATATATTTTCCCCCTTTATTTATTGTTAATTATATTTTAACCAATATTTTTTAATTTAACTACTTTAATTTTATTAACCCAATAACTATTAAATTTTAATTCACTAATAAATTTACAATTCACTAAGTTTCACTTTATGTTGACTTATGTATAAATATGTTTTATAATAAATCAAGGTGATTATATGGACAAAATTATAATAAGACAGGCTCAAAAAGAAGATATACCTGAAATAAACAATATATTAAATTATGCAATTGTAAATACAAACTATAATCTCAAAGAACAGCCTTTAACTATAGATGATTCCTATGAATGGTATGAAAAACATATTAGTACAGGTTATCCAATAATTGTGGCTGAAATAAACGGTGTTGTTGTAGGCTGGGCATCCTTATCTCAATTTAGAGAATATACAGGTTATAACTGTACTGCTGAAGTTTCTGTATATGTAGCTAAAGGCTATGAGCAAAGAGGATTAGGCACAAAGCTTATGACAGAACTGGAAAAATGTGGAGAAAAATTTCACACGCTTATTGCTGTTGTTACTGATACAAATACTGCTAGTTTAGCTCTCCATAGTCGTTGTGGATTCATACCAATGTGTACATTTAGAGAATTAGGTAATAAAAACGGTAAATATGTAGATATAACATTTATGACCAAAATTCTTAATAAAAATAAATAGTAGTTCTATATCAACTATTATAGTTGATAAAAAGGTTCTTTGTCAAACTATATGTTGATAAAGAACCTTTTTATTAATCAATATTTAAATTAGAACATAGGTACTACTGCACCATTATATTTCTGCTGAATAAATTCCTTAACCTTATCACTTTCAAGAGCTGATACTAAGGCCTTAATATCGTCATTTTCTTGATTACCATCTTTAACTACAAGAATATTTGCATAAGTTTTTGCAGCCTCAGAATCCTGAGCCTCAACAGCAAGAGCATCAGATACACTTAAACCAGCATCAATAGCATAGTTACCATTAATAACTGCAATATCAACATCTGATAAAGTTCTTGGAAGCTGTGCAGCCTCAATTTCCTCAATATCAAGATTTTTAGGATTTTCTACAATATCAAGTTTAGTTGCTGAAAGTCCAGCTCCATCTTTAAGCTTGATAAGCCCCTGTGCTTCAAGAAGAAGTAAAGCTCTAGCTTCGTTAGTTGTATCATTTGGTACAGAAACCTTTGCACCATCAGCAAGAGCATCTAAAGAATTTGTCTTACCAGCATAAATGCCAAATGGCTCATAATGAATAGATGCAACTGGAACAAGATGAGTACCATTTTCTTTATTAAAGTCATCTAAATATGGTGTATGCTGGAAGTAATTTGCATCAACTTCACCACTTTCTGTTGCAGTATTAGGAATTACATAATCATTAAATACCTTAATATCAAGATTAATACCTTGTTCAGCAAGAACTTCTTTAGCTACCTCAAGAATTTCTGCATGTGGTGATGGACTTGCTGCAACTGTAATAGTATTATCATTAGCTGATTCATTACTATCAGTTGATGATGTTGAACCGCAACCAGCCAATAAAGCTGTTGAAAGTAAAGCTGTACCTAAAATTGTTAAAAGTTTTTTCATTTCAAAATTCCTCTTTTCTTTATATTAATTTGCAGATAATCTGCATTATTTAATTCTCTTATCAGTTACCCTTGTAGCTCTAAGTCCAATTTCTTGGAAAAGCTGAACTATAATAACAAGGAAAATAACTGTAACAAGCATAACTCCTGTATTGTATCTATAATAGCCATAGTTAATAGCAATAGCACCTAAGCCACCTCCACCAACAAAGCCTGCCATAGCTGAATAACCAAGTATTGTAGTTATAGCAATAGCACTACCAACTATAAGTGATGGCTTAGCCTCTGGTACAAGAACCTTTGTAATTATTTTAAATGTAGATGTACCCATTGATTCAGCCGCTTCAATTTTACCTGCATCAACTTCTTTAATAGACGATTCGACCATTCTTGCTACAAAAGGAAAAGCTGAAACCACAAGAGGCACAATAGTTGCTGTTGAACCAATTTTTCTACCAACTACAAACTCTGTAAAAGGCATAATAGCAACTAATAAAATAATAAATGGCACTGAACGAAGCACATTAACAATAAAACCAACTATAGAATTAACCCATTTACAAGAACATATACCCTCTTTATCAGTTACACAAAGAAGTATGCCTATAGGTAAACCTATAATATAAGAAATAACAGTTGAAACTAAAACCATATAAAGAGTTTCGCCAATACCTTTGCCAATTTCCCCAGAATACTTTGTAAGCTCGTTAGCTAACAAACATAAATTATACATTATTTATCAGCCTCCTCATATCTTATGTTATTTTTATCTAAATAAGCCCTTATCTTATTATCTGTTTCTTCCTGACCTGTTTTTTCAATTACCATTTCACCAACTGCATTATCCTTAAGCATCTCAATAGAGTCTGCATAAATAAGGTTAATTGGATAATTACACTGAAGTACAAGTTCTGAAAGTATAGGTCTGTGTGTAGTATGACCATCAAATATAATTCTGAAATAACTTCCTGATTTAAGTGTTCTAACAATGCTTTCCTTTGGTATAATAAGCTGTTTAGCCATATCCGACTTAGGACTTGCAAATATTTCTTTTACTTCACCACACTCTACAATTTTACTTTTGTCAATTACCGCAACCTTGTTACATATTTTTTCAATTACACTCATTTCGTGTGTAATAATAATAACTGTAACATTCATTGTTCTGTTAATTTCCTTTAAAAGGTCAAGTATTGATTGAGTAGTTGTTGGGTCAAGAGCTGATGTTGCCTCATCACAAAGAAGTATTTTAGGCTCTGTTGCCAAAGCCCTTGCAATAGCTACTCTTTGTTTTTGACCTCCGGAAAGCTGACTGGGATATGAATTTTCTCTATCAGCTAGTCCAACTATTTTAAGAAGTTCTCTAGCCCTTTCCTCTGCTTTTACCTTTGGTACACCAGCAATCTCAAGGGGATAACAAACATTTTTAAGAGAGTTTCTCTGCTCAAACAAGTTAAAGTTTTGAAAAATCATTCCAATAGACTGTCTTGCCTTTAAAAGTTCTTTTTTATTAAGACTTCCTAAAGCCTTTCCTTCAAAATACACATCACCTTTAGTCGGCTTTTCTAAATAGTTGATACATCTTACAAGAGTTGATTTTCCGGCACCACTTAAACCAATAATGCCAAAAATATCACCTTGTTCAATACTTAAGTTAATATCTTTAAGTGCTTGTATATCACCATTTTTAGTATGAAAAGTCTTGTAAAGATTTTCAATTCTTACAATAGACATTAAATCTTCCTTTCAATTATAATTCATATTAAATTACTATGATTATTACATAATTAACTTATTTTGTCAATAGAATTTCTGCATTTTTTATTTTAACACATAAAAGCCCCTTGTTCAAGTCTTATGCTTAACAAGGGGTCCCATTTATATATTTATTATGAATAGTTGATGTATTTGTAATTTGTTTTATTTATATACTTATACTTTTATAACTATTAATTTTATTTTTACTTTTTAATTGTTATAGATTGAACAGTTGTTCCGTCTTCACCATACTGAATATCTAATATTGTTCCCTCTTTAACATCAGTCAAAGATGCTGACACTTTTTCACCTCCCTTTTCACCTTCACAATAAAGTTTAGATATATCAATAGTTAATGTTTTAGTTTCAGTACCAAATGTCATTTCAGGCTTTTCAATATTTTTATGCTGACCTTGAACATTAGTTGTTAATTCTGTTGCAGTTGTTCCTTCTCCACCACCCTCTGGCTTTTCTGGTGGTTCTGCCATTGTTTCTCCTTCTCCACTACCCTCTAGCTTTTCTGGTGGTTTTGCCATTGTTTCTCCTTCTCCACTACCCTCTGGCTTTTCTGGTGGTTCACCATTATTGTTCGGCTCTTTGTTACCTTTTTCCATTTCTGCAGTTACAAATGTGATTGAATTGCCATTTACTTCAGTTACTTTTGCAATTGTTCCTTTATTAACTTGATTCATATCAGTTTTTTTCTGACTTTCTTGATTTGTTGTAGCAGTTGTTTCTGTATCAGCACTTACTGCACTA
>UMFG01025659.1_pt1 | contig 17220 bp, 17 predicted proteins | sample 1964961 | NCBI WGS metagenome assembly UMFG01 (sample SAMEA4836041, study PRJEB28245) | human gut metagenome | biome: gut microbiome; material: fecal sample | place: Denmark | collected 2008
CGCCGCAGGCGGAGAAGCTCGCGAGCGAGCTTCTTTCTTGTGTCATAGGAAAGTTCATCCTATGACATAAAAAAGCTCCGCAGGTTTTAGCCAGAATGTTCAGAATCTGCCTCCTTTTTTCGGGAAATTGTTCTATTGCATATTTTCTGAAATCACTTATAATGGTAAACAGATAGGACTGTTTGATCTTGTCAGAAAATGAAATGTATGGAGGATTGATACACATGGATATTCGTTATTCCGCAAATCAGAAAGATTTTAAGCGCTATACTACAGAGGAAACCAGAAAAGAATTCCTGATTGAAAATCTTTATGTTGCGAATGAAATAGTAGCAGTATACTCTCACGTTGATCGTATGGTAACTTTGGGCTGTATGCCTACCACCGAGACTGTTTCCATTGATAAGGGTATTGATGTATGGAAAAATTTCGGAACCCACTACCTGCTGGAGAGAAGAGAGATCGGTATTTTCAACATCGGCGGTGCAGGAACCATCGTAGCAGACGGCGAGACCTTCAAGATGGGATATAAGGACTGTCTGTACATTACTAAGGGAACCAAGGAGGTTACCTTTGCCAGTGATGACGCAGCAAATCCGGCTAAGTTCTACATGGTAAGTGCTCCGGCTCACAAGGCATGCAAGACTACCTTTATCTCTATTAATGACGCAGCAAAGAAGCCGTTAGGCGCTATGGAGACCTCCAATAAGAGAACCATCAACCAGTTTATTCATCCGTCTGTACTGGAGACCTGCCAGCTGTCTATGGGTATGACTGTGCTGGAGCCAGGCAGTGTATGGAACACCATGCCGTCTCACACCCATGAGAGAAGAATGGAGATCTATATGTACTTCGAGATTCCGGAGAACAACGTAGTATTCCATATGATGGGTGAGGGAAATGAGACCCGCCACATTGTAATGCAGAATGAGCAGGCTGTTATCAGCCCGTCCTGGAGCATTCATTCCGGCGCAGGTACCAGCAACTATACTTTCATCTGGGCTATGGGCGGCGAGAATCAGGAATTCGACGACATGGATGTGATTCCGACCACTGAGCTGAGATAAGAGCAGTTCATCAGAAATATACAGTGCCAGACGAAGAGGCTGACACAGGAATATGAAACAGAGGAGGATGCTATCATGATTTTTGATCAGGCAAAGAATTTGGATTTTTATCGCAATCTGGGAATTGAAGGACGTTATGCAAAGGCAGTGGACTGGCTGAAGAGTCAGGATCTGGCTTCTCTGGAAAACGGCAAATATGAAATTGACGGCAAAATGGTTTATGCCAATGTTATGAGCTACACAACAATTCCGTGGGAGGAAGCAAAGTTTGAGGCTCATGAGAATTATACAGATATTCAGTACATTATCGAGGGTCAGGAAACCATGACCTACGCTCCGGTTGAGGATCTGACAGTGAAGACTCCGTACAATCCGGAAAAGGATGTTGTGATTTTCGACAACAGCAATCCTGGTCTGAAGGTGGTTGTAAAAGCCGGCGAGTATATGATTTTCAATCCCTGGGACGGCCATAAGCCCAAAGCAGCAGCAGGCGAGCCTTCTCCGATTAAAAAAGTAGTTGTTAAAATTTGCGAAAAATAAAACAAATCAGACAATTTTAAATAGGAGCCGGAATTTTTCCGGCTCCTCGCTTATTTTCTGCCTGTAAAATCATAACCGTCCCGCTGTACAAAGAGCCAGACAGGAAAAAATGGTGAAAGCAGGAAGCTGCATGGCTGAATTGTTATATAAAATCAGGCCGCACAGATAAAAAACAGTTGTGATTCCGCAAGGAATATGAGATAATAACAGGAAATGAGTTAATAACACAGGAGAAATCATGTATTCGTTTGAAAGCAGGATCCGCTACAGTGAGGTGGATCAGAATCAGGAGCTGTCTGTAACAGGGATTATCAACTACCTGCAGGACTGTTCTACCTTTCAGTCAGAAGACCTGAATCTTGGCATTACATATCTCCAGGAGCATCATCGCGCATGGTGGCTGTCTTCCTGGCAGATTGTGATAGAGAGGTATCCAAGACTGGGAGAGGAGATTGTTGTCAGTACCTGGCCTTATGATTTTAAAGGGATTTACGGATACCGCAATTTTACCATTTGCGATAAAAAGGGAAATTATCTGGTTAAGGCCAATTCCATCTGGTTTTTCTTTGATACAGAAGCAGGACGTCCGGTTCGCGCTCAGGAGAGCGATATCCGAGGCTATGGAAGCGGGGAGGAAAAGCGGCTGGAGATGGACTATGCGCCCAGGAGAATCCCTGTTCCGGAAAATGCGGTGAAGATGCCGGTGATTACAGTGCTGCCCCACCACATTGACACGAACCGCCATGTAAACAATGCCCAATATGTGGCCATTGCCAGGGAGGCGCTTCCGGAGGATATTCGTATCCGGGAGCTGCGGGTAGAGTATAAGAAGGCAGCAGTGCAGGGAGATGAGATGATTCCCTGTATCAGCCGAGAGGGAAGCGATTATACGGTAGCCCTCTGTGACAGAGAAGGAACGGCCTATGCAGTTGTCTGGATGAAGGCCGAAAGCGAAGGACCACGGTTGTGAAGGAACAGCCAGAAAGAGAGTATATATGATAGAATTAGGAAAAGTTCAGACCCTGACAGTACAGAGAGAGAAAGACTTCGGTGTGTATATGGGAGAGCCGGGAGATGAAAAGCGTGCAGTTCTTCTTCCCCGGAAACAGGTTCCCGAAGGAACAAAGGTAGGAGACAGCCTGGAGGTATTTGTCTACAAGGATTCCGAGGATCGCCTGATTGCCACTTCCGGAAAGCCCAAGCTTCAGGTAGGAGAGACGGCAGTGCTGACTGTTAAAGATGTGGTAAAAATCGGCGCTTTCCTGGATATGGGACTGGAAAAGGATCTTTTGCTTCCTTTTAAGGAGCAGAATCATAGGGTACGTCCCGGAGAGGAATGTCTCGTGGCTCTCTATATTGATAAGAGCGGACGTCTGGCTGCTACGATGAATGTATATTCCTATATGAGCGCAGAGTCTCCTTATCAGAAGGATGACTGGGTAAAGGGTGTGATTTATGAAATCAGCGAAACCCTGGGCGCCTTTGTAGCTGTGGATAATCGGTACTACGGTCTGATTCCCAAGAAGGAGCTTTATGGCAATTATCATCCTGGAGATTTGGTGGAAGCTCGGGTTATGAAGGTCAGAGAGGATGGAAAGCTGGATTTGTCTCCCCGTCAGAAGGCATATATGCAGATGGACGAGGATGCGCAGCTGGTTTTGAAGGTGATTGATGAATTTGACGGAGTTCTTCCATTCAATGACAAGGCAAGACCGGAAACCATTCAGAGAGAGTTTCAGATGAGCAAGAATGCATTTAAGCGGGCGGTAGGACGCCTGTTGAAAGAAAATAAAATCCGGATTACGGAAAAAACCATTGAGAGAATATAGGAGGAGTCAATTGGACACGATAGGATACTACAATAAATATGCATCCGCAATTTTTGAACAAACAGTGGAGCTGGATATGGAGGAGCAGAGGAAAACCTTTACGGAGTATCTGGAAGAGGGAGATACGATTCTGGATCTTGGGTGCGGCTCTGGACGTGACAGCCTGGCCTTTTATGAACAGGGCTTCGATGTGACCCCTCTGGATGCCTCTGAGGAAATGTGCAAGCTGGCAGAGATTCATACAGGCCTGGAGGTCTTGAATATGGCCTACGAGGATATGGAGTTCGATGAGGTTTTTGACGGAGTCTGGGGCAATGAAGCACTGATCCATGTGCCGGAGGATGAGATCGACAGTGTAATGGAGAGGGTGATTGAAGCTCTCTGTCAGGGCGGAATTCTCTACCTTTCTTTCCAGGAGGGAGATTTTGAGGGAATTCAGAACGGTCGATACTTCTGCCAGTATACACAGGAAAAGCTGGAACGGCTTCTGAAAGAAACCGGCCGCTTGGAGATCCAGAAGATCTGGGTGACAGATGGAAATGGACATGATGAGGACGAGCATCTGATCCATGTCCTGGCAAAGAAGATATCCTGACCGGTTCCTAAGAAAGGGAGAAGGTATGAATTTCAGACACAAATCTGCGGCCCGTGATTATGCGCTGATTCTGCTTGGCGCATGTATCATGGGCTTTGCCATTAAAAATATTTATGATCCGATTGGCCTTGTTACAGGAGGGGCAGCCGGTGTTGCCATTATTGTCAAGGAAAAGTTTGGGATCGATCTGTGGATCACCAATACAGCAGTGAATATTCCCCTGTTTCTGGCGGCGATCCGCCTGAAAGGCTGGCAGTTTATCAAGCGGACACTGACTGCAACTGTGGCTCTTTCTGTTTCTCTGTATCTGATTCCGGAAATTCCATTTCTTATGGATGATTTGCTGCTGACAGCTCTGTTTGGTGGTCTGCTTACGGGAGTAGGGGCTGGACTGGTATTCCTGTGTCAGGCAACGACGGGAGGAACAGATATGCTGGCGGCCCTGATTCAGAGAAAGCTGCCTCATTATACCATTGCTCAGATTATGCAGGTGCTGGATGCTATGGTGGTATTTGTCGGTGCCTCTGTTTTTGGCATTACCTATGCTCTTTACGCTCTGATTGCCATTTTTGCCATGGCAAAGATTTCGGACGGCATTATTGAAGGTATGAAGTTCTCCAAGGTGGCCTTTATTATCTCAGATAAAAGCGAGGAACTGGCAGAGCGGATTATGAAAGAGATGAAGCGGGGGGCTACGGGGATTTCTGCCAGAGGTATGTATTCCGGAAATCAAAAGGAAATTCTATTTTGTGTGGTATCAAAGAAAGAAATTGTACAATTAAAAGAGCTGGTTGTTGGGCATGATTCACAAGCTTTTGTGATTGTCAGTGATGCCAGAGAGGTTTTAGGGGAAGGTTTTATCGAATTTAGACAGTAAAGGACGGGATTTCCTTAGCCGAATTTGATGTTTTCAGCAGTTTTTTTTTCAGTTAAGCAAATGTGCCAAAAAGGGGAAAATGAATTTGGGCATTTGCAATATGGCGGAAAAATTTTTTATATTGTATCATTAATACAGAAAAAAGAGATGCGAAACAGCATCAATCAGGAGGAGAAAGTATGGCCAGTTTATCATTGAGAAATGTAACCAAAGCTTACCCGAACGGGTTTGTTGCAGTAAAAGATTTTAACCTTGAAATTGCTGATAAGGAATTCATCATCTTCGTAGGACCGTCTGGATGTGGTAAGTCCACAACCCTTCGTATGATCGCAGGTCTGGAAGATATTTCTTCCGGTGAGCTGTATATCGATGGCAAGCTGGTAAACGATGTAGAACCGAAGGACAGAGATATTGCAATGGTATTCCAGAACTATGCTCTGTATCCGCATATGAGTGTTTATGACAACATGGCATTCGGTCTGAAGCTGAGAAAGACCCCGAAGGAAGAGATTGATAAGCTGGTTCAGGAAGCAGCAAGAATCCTTGACCTGTCCCATCTGTTAGATCGTAAGCCGAAGGCTCTGTCCGGTGGTCAGAGACAGCGTGTAGCTATGGGTCGTGCAATCGTTCGTAATCCGAAGGTATTCCTGATGGATGAGCCGCTGTCCAACCTGGATGCTAAGCTGAGAGGCCAGATGCGTATTGAGATTTCCAAGCTGCATCAGAGACTGAACGCAACCATCATCTACGTAACTCATGACCAGACCGAGGCTATGACTCTGGGTACCAGAATCGTAGTTATGAAGGACGGCGTAGTTCAGCAGGTTGACTCTCCGCAGAATCTGTATGACAAGCCCTGCAACAAGTTCGTTGCTGGATTTATCGGCGCTCCGCAGATGAACCTGATTGATGCTGTTGTTGGAAAGAGCGGTTCTGAAGTTACTCTGACCTTTGACGGTCACACCATCGCTCTGCCGGCAGAAAAAGGCAAAGTACTGGAGGAGAAGGGCTACAACGGCAAGACCGTTACCCTGGGTATCCGTCCGGAGGATCTGCATGATGACGAGGCTTATCTGGCAGCATCTCCGAAGAGCGTAATCGACGCAACCATCCGTGTATACGAGATGCTTGGTGCTGAGGTTTATCTGTACTTCGATGTAAACGAAGCAAACTGCACCGCTCGTGTAAATCCGAGAACCTCTGCAAGACCTGGCGATACTGTAAAGCTGGCTCTGGATCTGAGCAAGATTCACGTATTCGACAAGGATACCGAGCAGGTAATCGTGAACTAAGATATCTGTTGCATTGTATAAATTTAAGCAGGCGAGTATCATTACTCGCTTGCTTTTTTTTTTATTTTGCATTAAGATATAAGTTAGGATCGTATTAAGTTTGACAGTTTTTACGGATCATCGAGATTATCAACAAATTCACTATAAGGAGCGTGCGTTATGATTTCAAATCAGATTCTTCAGACAACCATTGACGGCTTGAAGGGAATTACCAGAATTGATCTGTGTATCTGCGACACGGAGGGAAAGGTACTGGCCTCTACATTTCCAGATGCAGAGGAGTATGAAAGCTCCATTTTATCTTTTGTGGATTCTCCGGCGGACAGCCAGGTGATTTCTGGATATCAGTTTTTTAAGGTATTTGACGAGCATCAGCTGGAGTATATTCTGCTGGCCAAGGGCGGCAGTGACGATGTATATATGGTAGGAAAGCTGGCAGCTTTCCAGATTCAGAATCTTCTGGTAGCATACAAGGAGCGGTTTGACAAGGACAATTTCATCAAGAACCTGCTGCTGGACAACCTGCTTCTGGTGGACATTTACAACCGTGCGAAAAAGCTTCATATCGAAACCAACGTAAAGCGCGTGGTATTCCTGATTGAAACCAAGCATGAAAAGGATGTGAATGCATTGGAGACTGTGCGCAGTCTGTTTGCATCCAAGACCAAGGACTTTATTACTGCAGTAGATGAAAAGAATATTATTCTGGTAAAAGAAGTAAAGACCGGAGAGGATTACAGCGAGCTGGAGAAAACAGCCAACATGATTCTCGATATGCTCAATACAGAGGCTATGACCAAGGTTCATGTGGCTTACGGTACCATTGTAGGGGATATTAAGGAGGTTTCCAGATCCTACAAGGAAGCGAAGATGGCTCTGGATGTAGGAAAGATTTTCTACAATGGCAAGAATGTAGTGGCATACAGCAATCTGGGAATTGGACGTCTGATTTATCAGCTTCCCCTTCCGCTGTGCCGGATGTTTATCCGGGAGATTTTTGAAGGAAAGTCTCCGGATGAGTTTGACGAGGAGACTCTGACTACCATCAACAAGTTTTTCGAGAACAGCCTGAATGTTTCCGAGACTTCCCGTCAGCTTTATATCCATCGGAATACTCTGGTATACCGTCTGGATAAGCTGCAGAAGAGTACAGGACTGGATCTGAGAGTATTTGAGGATGCCATTACCTTTAAGATTGCTCTGATGGTTGTGAAGTACATGAAGTATATGGAGAGCCTGGATTACTAATTATGATTGAAATATCCAATATCAGCAAGACCTATGAAAACGGCGGCAAGGCTTTGCGGGACATTAATATTACCATTGAGGATGGGGAATTTGTATTTATTATGGGGCGAAGCGGCTCCGGCAAATCTACCCTTCTGAAGCTGATGCTGAAGGAGGCAGAGCCGACGTCAGGCCGGATTGTGATCAATGATATGGATCTGCAGAAAATGCCGCGGCGGTATGTGCCGAAGTTTCGCCGGAAACTGGGAGTTGTGTTTCAGGATTTCCGGCTTCTGCAGGATCGGAATGTATTTGAGAATGTGGCCTTTGCCCAGCGGGTGGTGGGGCCTCTTCCAGAAGTATCCGAGAATCTGTTCCAAGAATGTTAAAGCTGGTGGGGCTTTCATCAAAATACAAGATGGAGCCCCAGAAGCTTTCCGGAGGAGAGCAGCAGCGGGTAGCGATTGCCCGCGCTCTGATTAACCGTCCGGAGGTGCTTCTGGCAGATGAGCCTACGGGCAATCTGGATTATCAGAATGCCATAGAGATTATGAAGCTTCTGAAACGGATTAACCGGAGGGGAACAACCGTGGTTGTGGTAACCCACAGCCAGGAACTGGTAGATGAGATAGGCGGACGTGTGATTACTCTGGATCGCGGAAGGCTTGTCAGCGATGAAGTGAGAGGTGGTCATACGGATGAGCTTTAGTACATGTTGGTATTGCCTGAAACAGGGACTGAAAAATATATGCAGAAATATCTGGTTTTCGCTGGCATCGGTGGCAACGATTTCTGCGTGTATTTTTTTATTTTGTTTATTTTTCTCGATAGTTGCAAATATTCGGTTTATGGTACACCATGTAGAAAGCACGGTGGGCATTACGGTTCTTTTTGATGAGAGTCTGACGGAGGAAGAGATTCTGGCGCTGGGAGATGAGATAGGCAAACGGCCGGAAATCCGGGAGATGAAGTATGTATCTGCCCAGGAGGCCTGGGACAGCTTTAAGGCGGAGTATTTTGCCGGACATGAAGAGCTGGCGGAAGGCTTTGCGGAGGATAATCCGCTGGCAGGTTCTGCATCCTATGTGATCTTTTTAAATGACATCAGTGAGCAGGAAAATTTTGTAGCTTATCTTCAGGGGATTACCGGAGTGCGCCAGGTGAATTATTCCAGTACCACAGCAGCGGGATTTTCCAGCTTTAACAAAATGCTGGGACTTTTATCTCTTGTGATTATTGGAGTGCTTCTGGCAGTAGCGGTTTTTCTGATCAGCAACACGATTTCTGTGGCAGCGGCTTTTCGCCGGAGAGAAAGCCAGATCATGCGGCTCATAGGAGCTACGAATTTTATGATTCGGGCGCCGTTTATTGTGGAAGGTGTGGTAATCGGCCTGATAGGCGCCGTGATACCTCTGGCAGGGATGTACGTGCTCTATACGAGAATGGTGGTATATCTGATGGAGCGGTTTCATATTCTGTCTAATATGCTGTATTTTATTCCCATCGGAAATATTTATCCTGTTATGGTGGCAGTGTCCATGGCGCTTGGTGTTGGAATCGGCTTTTTCGGAAGCTTTTTCACCATTCGCAGATCCCTGAAAGTGTAGGTGACAAAATGAAAGCATGGAAAAAATGGGGGCTTCTCTGGGTTAGCCTGGCGGCAATTTTTACCACGGGTCTTTTCCCTTCCTACGCAACGAAAAAGGATGTGGAGGCTGCGAAGAAAAAGGTCAGCTCTATGGAAGAGGAAAAAAAGAAGGTTGAAGCGGCTCTGAAAAATCTGGAGGGATTAAAGCACGATACCGCTGCTTATGTGAAACAGCTGGATGGCGATTTGATGCGTCTGGACCAGGAGCTGGAGCAGCTTTCCGGAGATATTGCCGGAAAGGAAGAGGATATTGCCCGGACTGGACAGGAGCTGGAGGCGGCAAGGGAGACTGAGGCAAAGCAGTATGCAGATATGAAGCTTCGGATCAAATATATGTATGAGCGGGGCGACACCAGCTACATGGATATGCTGCTCCAGTCAGATGATATGGCTCAGTTTATGAACCGGGCCGAGTATATCCAGAAAATTTCTGATTATGACAGGAAAAAGATGGATGAATATGAGGCAACCAGAGAAAACATTGCTGCCCATGAGGTGAAGCTGCAGGAGGAGCATGCAGAGCTTCTCAGCCTGCAGGAGCAGACTCAGGCAAAGCATCAGTCTGTGGAAACACTCCTCTCCGAGAAGAGCAGGGAGCTTCAGGGGGTGGAAAATCAGATTTCCGCAGCAGAAGGTCAGATAGAGGAATATGAAAAGGATCTGGCTGCCCAGGAGAATAAAATCAAACAGCTGGAAGCAGAGATTAAGCGGAAGGAAGAAGAGGCGAGAAAAGCAGCTGAGGCAGCTGGAAAATCGTATAAAACCGTAAATCTGGGAGATATTAAATTTATATGGCCCTGTCCTTCCAGCAGCCGGATTACTTCCGGCTTTGGCGGGAGAAGCTCGCCTACGGAAGGGGCATCTACCAATCATCAGGGAATTGATATCGGCGCCAGCAGCGGCTCTGCCATTGTGGCAGCTGCAGCCGGGACAGTGGTGGTGTCTACATACAGCTATTCAGCTGGAAATTATATTATGCTGAATCACGGAGGCGGTGTTTATACCGTGTATATGCATTGTTCTCAGCTGCTGGTTTCTGAGGGGCAGCAGGTCAGTCAGGGACAGACCATTGCCAAGGTTGGTTCTACCGGATATTCTACGGGGCCCCACCTTCATTTTGGCATCCGCCATGGCGGGCGCTATGTAAATCCTCAGACGTATGTAAGTCCGTGACGGAAATAACGGCGCTCTTTTCCTGAGGAAAATCAGACGGGAGTGGTCAGAAAGACAGGTGACATATTTGGAAAACGAAAAGAAAAATAAAAACAGATTCTGGAAGGGTGTTCTGGTAGGAGCGCTGGTAACTGCTTTTGCAGGCCTGGTAATCGTGGGAATTGCAGCGGGAATTTCCATTATTGGTCATACAGTGATGGATGGACAGAGCATGGCTGGAATTATCGAGAGCTCTGGAAACCCGGAGGAGGAAGCCCTGAATCTTCAGCGAATTGGAAATAAACTGGATTTACTGGAGCAGGTGGTGGATGACTATTTTCTGTTTGAGGAGGATGTGGATACAGAGCAGATGGAAGCCGGTATTTATAAGGGAATGCTGGCAGGTCTGGAGGATCCCTACACTACCTACTATACAGCAGAAGAATACCGGGCCATGACAGAGGAAACGGAAGGCGTTTACTGCGGAATCGGCGTTCAGGTCAGTCAGAATCTGGAGACTGGAATTATTACCATTTTGAGAGTATTTCCCGGTTCTCCGGCAGAAGAGGCCGGATTGAAGAAAGGAGATATTCTCTATAAGGTAGGGGCGCTGGATGTGTATGATCAGGAACTGGATACTCTGGTTTCTCAGTATATCCGCGGTGAGGAAGGTACCTTTGTGGATCTGACGGTTTTAAGAGACGGCGAGGAGATTTCTGCTACAGTGGAACGCCGGATGGTGGAGAGCGTGACAGTGGAGGCTCAGCTTTTGCCGGATAAAACAGGTTATGTGATGGTAACACAGTTTGATCTGGTAACAGCAGATCAGTTCATTTCCGCGGTTGATTCTCTGGAAAAGCAGGGAATGGAGCGTCTGGTGATTGATTTGCGGGATAATCCCGGAGGTGTGGTGGATGCCTGTGTGAAAATGGCAGCCTATCTTTTGCCGGAGGATCAGTATGAGGGAACCATTCTCAGTACTGCTGATAAAAACGGAAAGGGCGATCGGTATTATTGTCAGGGCGGAAAGCTTCTGTTTGAGGGAAGCGGATCCAATCCGGAATATCCCATGGATGACGGACATGAGCTGGATATGCCGATTGCAGTTTTAATAAATGGAATGTCAGCCAGTGCTTCTGAGGTATTTGCAGGCGCCCTGCGGGATTACGGCATGGCAACTCTGGTGGGAACAACCTCTTTTGGAAAAGGGATTGTGCAGGTGCTCCTTCCTCTGGATGACGGTTCTGCTGTGAAGGTAACCATAGCTCACTATTATACTCCGGCTGGTCATGATATCCACAAAAAAGGCCTGGAGCCAGATGTGGAGATTGAACTGGAGCTGGATGAGGATCTGATTGGACAGTACGATGTTCCTCTGGATCGGGACAATCAGGTACAGAAAGCGATTGAGGTTTTAAAACAATAGAAATAATAGAAAAAAGAAAACGCGTTTTGCAGCCGGAAAAACCGGAATGCAGAACGCGTTTTTTTCATTACAGATCCAGCTTCAAATCTCCCACCTTGATCCAGCCGATTTTCCGGAGCACTGCGCCGAAAATCAGAGTCAGGACAGCTGGAAGAAGGAAGCATACCAGAAGAATTCCCAGCCACATATTTACGCCGCCGCCCATGGCAGTGTAAATTCCGATGGGGCCAACCAGCCCGCAGGTTCCCATACCGGCTCCGGCAGCAATGTTTTCCAGACGGAACAGGCAGGTAGCAATGGGGCCTGTAACCATGGAGGCCAGTGTGGGGGCAATCCAGATTCTGGGATTCTTGACAATATTTCCCATCTGCAGCATAGATGTGCCAAGGCCCTGGGCTAAAAGTCCGCCCATACCGTTTTCACGGAAGCTCAATACAGCAAAGCCAATCATCTGTGCGCAGCATCCGGCCGTGGCGGCGCCGCCGGCCAGACCGTCCAGACTCAGCATGATACAAATGGCTGCGCTGCTGATTGGAAGGGTCAGCGCAATTCCAATAAGAGCAGAAACCAGCATTCCCATAAAGAACGGCTGCATCTCAGTTGTGGTTTTTACCAGATTGCCGAAGGCAGTCATAAAGGCAGAAACGCCGGGGCCTACAAACTGAGCGACCAGCACACCGGAAATAATGGTAACGCCGGGGGTAACGAGAATGTCTACCCGTGTTTCCTTGGAAACGATTTTTCCCAGCTCAGTGGCAACGATTGTGGCTAACAGAGCGCCTACAGGGCCGCCCAGAGCATTTCCTGCAATTCCTACAGTGGCAGCAGAGAAAAGAACCAGCTGGGGCGCATGAAGGGCGTAGGCAATAGAGACACCTAAAGCAGCGCCGGTTGCACTTTTGCAGTATTCTGCAATGGTCTGGAACAAAGCCACCTGGGTTTTATCACCAAGGGTTCCGAAAATGGTTCCGATGAGCAGGGATGCAAAGAGACCAAAGGCCATTGCTCCCATGGCATCAATGAGATAGGTTTTGACAGTAATGTTGACGTTTTTCCGTTTCAGAAATGCTTTTACGCCTGTCTGTTCCATAATAAAATCTCCTTTGTATGGTATTGTGGGACATAAAGGCACACATTTGACTTCCCAAGTCAAAGCAGTTGAAAGTTATCTTACCATAAAATGAAAAAAATGCAAATAAATCGTGGGGGAAAGTTAATAAATTAACAAACTACGTCATGGAAAATCGGAATCTCTTATGCTATACTTGTTCTAATTATGGGGCGGGGGACAGAAGAAAGAGAGGAGCAGAAAATGAAAATCAAAGATTTACTGGCAAAGGGAGAGCCGACGCTTTCTTTTGAAGTATTTCCTCCAAAAACGGAGGACAAACTGGAATCAGTGGAGGCAGCGGCGCTGGAGATTGCCGGACTGCATCCGGCATTTATGAGCGTTACTTATGGAGCGGGAGGGGGAACCAGCCGGTATACGGTGGATATTGCTTCTTCTATTATGAATCACGGAGTAACGCCTCTGGCACATCTGACCTGCGTATCTTCTACAAAAGAAAAGGTTCATGGCGTACTTGAGGAACTGAAGGAGCGGGGAATTGAAAATATTCTGGCGCTGCGGGGAGATATTCCTGCAGATGGAAAGGTGGAAAAGGATTACCAGTATGCGTCTCAGCTGATTGCGGAGATTAAGGCAGCAGGAGATTTCTGCATTGGTGCAGCCTGTTATCCGGAGGGTCATGTGGAGTCTGTGAATAAAACGGCGGACATTCAGCATCTGAAGGAAAAGGTGGAGGCCGGCTGTGATTTTGTGACGACGCAGATGTTTTTTGATAATAATATTTTATACAATTATTTATACAGAATCCGGGAAAAGGGAATCATGGTTCCGGTGATTGCAGGAATTATGCCAGTGACAAATTCTGCTCAGATTAAGCGGATTTGCTCCATGTCAGGAACATATCTTCCCTCCCGGTTTAAGGCAATTGTAGACAGGTTTGGAGACAATCCGGCGGCTATGAAGCAGGCTGGCATTGCCTATGCTACAGAGCAGATTATCGATTTGATAGCGAATCATGTAAACGGAATTCATGTATATTCTATGAATAAGCCGGATGTGGCGGCGCAGATTAAGAACAGTCTTTCTGAGATTGTGCGGTAAAGGATGCAGTAAGGGCAAAAGCAGGCAAGTCCGGAAGGAACTTTGGATAGGGCAGCCGGAAAACGCTAGGAGAGACGCAGAAAAGACAGCCGGGAAATACTGAGGCGAGATTGCGGATAAAGCAGCAAAAAAAGGCAGGACAGGAATATGAATGAGGGTGTTTGGAAATGGAACCAGGCAGAGATTTTACGTTATCTTGGCTGCAAGGGACAGCCGGTTCCAGAAAATGTAGAGTTTCTGATTGAAGAATGCAAGCGGGAGCTGGAGCAGTGTGCCGCACCCCGGGCAGTCTGGCGGGAATTTCCGCTGGAGCTGGAGGGGGATGAAATACGGATAGGAGCCATCACAGCAAGAAGCCGCAGCCTGGGGTGGAATCTGAAAGACTGTACAGGGGCTTTGCTGTTTGCAGCGACTCTTGGCAGTCAGGTGGATATCATGCTGCATCGGTACGGAAAACTGCAGATGAGTAAGGCCGTGGTATTTCAGGCAGTCTCAGTCGCCTTTCTGGAGGAATTCTGTGATGAAAAAAACAGGGAGCTGAAAGAGAAATATCAAAAACAGGGGCAATACCTGCGCCCGAGATTCAGTCCCGGTTATGGGGATTTTTCTCTGGAATGTCAGAGACAGCTGGTACCGGCGCTGGATTTGGGAAGGAGAATCGGTGTGACCCTGACAGACAGTCTTTTGATGGCGCCCTCCAAATCTATAACAGCGGTAATTGGAATCAGTGATATTCCTGTAAGCTGTAGAATTCAGGGCTGTGAAATCTGCCAGAAAAAAGACTGTGCATATCGGAGATAAGAAAGAGAGATGCGGGCAGGAAAACCGCGGAAGGGAAAATATGAGTATTTTACAGGAATTAGAAAAGAGAATCCTGTTTTGTGATGGCGGAATGGGAAGCCTTCTGCAGCAGGCAGGGCTTAAGCCGGGAGAATTGCCCGGTGTCTGGAATATGACCCATCCGGAGGTGCTGGTGCAGATTCACCGGGATTATCTGGAGGCAGGGGCAGATATTGTGACCACCAATACATTTGGGGTGGATCGGCTGAAATATAATGAACATACGAAGTATCCATTAAAGCCGGTGGTTGAGGCTGCAGTGAAAAATGCCAGAGAGGCCATTGCTCTTTCTGGGAAAAAGGCATATGTGGCTCTGGATATGGGGCCGACAGGAAAGCTGCTGAAGCCTCTGGGGGATCTGGAGTTTGAGGATGCGATCAGCCTGTACCGGGAGGTGGTAGAAGCAGGGGTGGAGGCAGGCGCAGATCTGATTTTGATCGAAACCATGAGTGATACTTATGAGACAAAGGCAGCAGTGCTGGCGGCAAAGGAGGCCTGCAGTCTTCCTGTATTTGTGACAGTAACCTTTGATGAGAGAGGAAAACTGCTCACCGGAGGAAGTCCGGCTTCTGTGGCAGCCATGCTGGAAGGTCTTGGTGTTGATGTTTTGGGAATGAACTGCGGTCTGGGACCGGCACAGATGCGGGAGATTTTGCAGGAGCTTCTGGAGGTTTCCTCTATTCCTGTTATGGTCAATCCCAACGCAGGCCTTCCCCGTAGTGAAAACGGGAAAACGGTGTATGATATTGACGCAGAAGAATTTGCGGCTATCATGGAAGAAATTGTGGATATGGGGGCGCGGATTGCAGGCGGCTGCTGCGGTACGACGCCGGAGCATATTCGAAAGGTATATGAACGATGCAGGGCGAAAACACCGGTTCCTGTTATCAGGAAAAAGCGAACGGTAGTATCCTCCTTTGCTCAGGCAGTAGAAATCGGAAAAACACCAGTAATTATTGGGGAGCGGATTAACCCTACAGGAAAATCGAAATTTAAACAGGCTCTTCGGGAACACAATCTGGAATACATTCTTCAGGAGGGTGTGACCCAGCAGGAGCACGGTGCTCATGTGCTGGATGTAAATGTAGGGCTTCCGGAAATTGACGAGCCTTCTATGCTGGAAGAGGTGGTGCGGGAGCTGCAGAGCATTCTGGATTTGCCCCTGCAGCTGGACACCTCGGATCCGATTGCTATGGAACGGGCTATGCGGGTCTATAATGGAAAGCCTCTGATTAATTCTGTCAACGGAAAAGAGGAGTCTATGAAGGCTGTATTTCCTCTGGTTAAGAAGTACGGAGGCGTGGTTGTTGCTCTCTGTCTGGATGAAAACGGAATTCCGGAAACAGCAGAAGGAAGGCTGGAAATAGCCCGGAAGATTTTCCGCAGAGCGGAGGATTATGGAATTGGACCGGAAAATATTCTGCTTGACGCGCTCTGCCTGACGGTAAGCTCTGACAGTAAGGGAGCGTTGACAACTCTGGAAACCCTGCGCCGCGTCCGGGATGAACTGGGAGGAAAAACCATTCTGGGTGTTTCCAATATTTCCTTTGGCCTGCCTCAGAGAGAGATTATCAATAGTGCTTTTTTTACAATGGCTATGGAGTGCGGACTGAATGCTGCGATTATAAATCCCAATTCAGAAGCTATGATGCGGGCATATTACAGCTTCCGGGCGCTGATGGATCTGGATCCTCAGTGCGGAGATTATATTCAGAAGTATGGACAGCAGAACAGAGCCGAAATACAGACAGGCAGTCAATTTTCAAAATCCCCGTCGTCGCCAGAAGGAGCTTCTGTGGAAGCGGCGGCCAGGGAAGGCGGCCCAGCAGAAGCCCTGGAGACAGGAATTGAGAAGGGACTGCGGGAACAGGCATCGGCTGCAGTAGGTGAGCTTTTAAAAGAGAAGGATGCTCTGGAAATCATTAACAGTCACATGATTCCGGCCCTGGACCGGGTGGGAAAGGGGTTTGAACAGGGAACACTGTTTTTGCCTCAGCTGTTAATGAGCGCGGAAGCGGCCAGAGCTGCCTTTGACATTATCAAAGAAAAAATGGCTGCAAGCGGAGTGAAGCAGGAAAGCAAGGGTTCGATTATTCTGGCAACGGTTAAGGGTGATATTCACGATATTGGAAAAAATATTGTGAAGGTGCTGTTGGAAAATTACAGCTATGAGGTATTGGATCTGGGAAAGGACGTGCCGCCGGAACGAATTGTGGAGGCTGCAGTGAAGAATCAGGTCCGCCTGGTAGGATTGAGCGCTTTGATGACCACGACGGTTCCCAGTATGGAAGAAACCATAGAGCTGCTGCGGGAAAAAGCCCCCTGGGCCCGCGTTATGGTGGGGGGAGCTGTTTTGACCCAGGAATATGCAGATACTATGGGGGCGGATCGATACTGCCGGGATGCGATGGCTTCTGTCGCTTATGCAGAGGAAGTGTTTGGAGCGCAGAAAAATGTAATAAAAATGTAATGGAGATTTTGTTGTTTTTTATTAGAAGATATCCTATATTGAAATCAATGTAACTGTTCAGGACGGGGCATCTTCTTGTCCGGCAAA
>UMFG01030514.1_pt1 | contig 17155 bp, 9 predicted proteins | sample 1964961 | NCBI WGS metagenome assembly UMFG01 (sample SAMEA4836041, study PRJEB28245) | human gut metagenome | biome: gut microbiome; material: fecal sample | place: Denmark | collected 2008
GCTCGTAGAGACGCTTGCCAGAGCAAGAATTTTGAGTTTTGAATTTTGAATTATGCGCCGTTGGCGCATTTTGAGTTGTAGAGTTTTGAATTGTGGAGGAGGCTTGCTGAGCGTTCTGCTCCATCGCATCCTTAATCTTCTGCAGCAGGATGTCTGGCTGCACGGGCTTTGCGATATAGTCGGCAGCACCCGACTTCATGGCGAGCACTGCGTTCTGCACCTCCGCATAATTTGTCATCACGATGAACGGCGCATTGATGTCGTGTTCGTGCATCCATGCGAGCAGTCGAAGCCCGTCGTGGTCGGGCAGACGGAGGTCGGAGAGTACGAGGTCTACCTCTTTGCCGAAGGTTTCAGTCAGCAGTTTCACGGCAGCACCTACCGATGTCGCTTTCTCTACCTCAAATCCCTTTCGGCGCAGCCATGTCTGTAGCATTGTGCCGAACGCAATGTCGTCTTCTACAATCAGTATATGTTGCATAGTATTTTCTTGAGTTTCTCTATCAGTTGTTTTGTCAATCTTTCGCGTTCTTGGTCGTTAGGGGGTGCACTTGTCTCAAGTGCACCAACCAAGTTGTCATTTTGAGTTTGTTGGTGTACTTGTTGTTTGTTAGGGGGTGCACTTGTCTCAAGTGCACCAACCAAGCTGTCGTGTTTACTTTGTTGGTGTGCTTGTTGTTTGCTCTGTTGGTGCACTTGAGACAAGTGCACCCCCTGGAGGGGAACAAGCCATTCGTTCTTGCCTGGTTCGAGCATTTCGAGCAGTGGCATCGCTTTGTGTACCGCTTTCGCAATGCGCTCCGGGTCTGAACCGTCGCCAATCATCTCTAAATATTCCTCTATCGACTTGCGTATGTCGCCTATAATTTGTCGCTCTGCTTCAGGGTCACCATCGGTGAAGGGGAGAAGGGCGGTTCGGAGTTTTGAATTTTGCGCTCGGCTCGTAGAGACGCTTGCCAAAGCAAGAATTTTGAGTTTTGAATTCTCGGCTTCGCCTACGGTTTTGAGTTTTGAATTCTCGGATACTCTTACTGGTACGCCCGTGAGTTGGCAGATTGTGGCGGCGAGTGTCTGCACCGAGAACGGCTTGAACAGACAGGCATCGAAGCCGTCGCTGCGTAGCTGTGGCATGATGCTCTGCTCGTGTGCTGTCATCGCCACGAACTTCGTAGTGCATGATTGTTGCTGAACCTCGGCGTTATTGCGTATGCGTCGCATAATCTCGCTGCCGTTCATCTCCGGCATCTCTATGTCGGTGAACACGATGTTGGGAGCCGACTCCGTGGCGATGGCTATTGCCTCGCTGGCGTGTATGGTCGTGGTGGTGTTGAAGCTGATGCCCTCGATGCGTTGCAGCATCTCCGTGAGGAGCTGACCCTGCAGGCGGTCGTCGTCTACTATCACCACGGATAGAGTGGGGTGTTGAGATTTTTCTTTAGGGGGTGCACTTGTCTCAAGTGCACCAACCATGCAGTTGTTTTTAGGGGGCGCACTTGTCTCAAGTGTACCAATCATGCAGTTGTTTTTAGGGGGTGCACTTGTCTCAAGTGCACCAATCAAACTGTCAGGTTGACTTTGTTGATGTACTTGTTGATTGCTTTGTTGGTGCACTTGAGACAAGTGCACCCCCTGGGTTTGCTTGTTTTGTTGGTGCACCCCCTGATTGGTGACAATCTTCACGGGCAGACTCACGGTGAATGTCGAGCCCTTACCCTTTGCCGACTGCACGTTTATTTCGCCTCCGAGCAGCGTCACAATCTCGCGCGTGATGGTTAGTCCGAGTCCCACGCCCTCCTTGCCTTGTGCGCCAGGCAGACGTGTGAAAGCGTTGAACACCGTTTGCAGTTCGTCGGGCATCATGCCGCATCCCGTGTCCTTCACGCTGATGCTGAGTTGTCGGTTTGCGATGTTCACGCCGACACGTACCTCGCCCTTGTCGGTGTATTTGATGGCGTTGCCCACGAGGTTGTTCACAATCTGTTTGATGCGGAATGCGTCTGATCGGCAGAGCATCGACTCCGTCACCTGCACATCAGTTGCCAACTTCAGCTTCTTTTCCATAGCCTGCGGCTGCATCTGCGCCACACACTCGCTGATGAGCACAGCCGGTGCGAAGCTCACCTCGTGGCGTTCCGCCTTGCCGCTCTCCAGCTTGTGATAGTCGAGCAGTGCCGACACTAATTGCAGCAGATGTTTCGCCGAGCCCGATATGTTCTGCAGATAGCCCACTGCCTTCGGTTGGTCGACGTGTTCGCTGAGCAAGTCGATGAAGCCGGCTATAGACGCAGCCGGAGCCTTAATGTCATGCGTTATGGTGAGCAGCAGCCGCTCACGCTGCTGCATGATGCGCTCCGTTTCCGCTTTCGCCTCGATGATGCGCTGGCGGTCGCGGCGTTCGCGCTTTATGTCGCGCAGGATGTACACTACGAGTATCGCCGCCGAGAGGATGGCGAGCAGACCCAACACCGCTATCCTCACAATCATTGCACGCCGCGAACTCATCGCTTTGCCCACAACACGCTGCAGCGCGTTGTGCTCATCGCTCTGTATATCCTCAATCAGTAGCCATGTGCGCTTCGTCAGCTGAATGCTTACTCGCTGCAACTGCCTGTTGCGCGAACTGATGGCATTCTGCTTCCTATCGCTTGCGCGCTGTTGCTCACTGTGTATCTTCGCGAGTACGTTAGCCACAGAGTCGGCAATGTTCAGACGGTGGTTTATGGTGGCGGTAGACGGCTGATGCGTCAGTCGGGTGGTGCTCACGGTGTCGGTGTGCTGCTTGCGGAAGGCATCGCCTAAGCGTCGGAAGAAGCCACGCTTCGTCTTCACTACCTCATACACCGTCTCGTGTTGTTCGTGGCGTTCCTTCGTCTGCGGACTGATAACTATAGAGTCGCGTCCGCTATGCAGTGCCTCTAACTTGTTGTTGTAGTAGATATCGCGGCAGTCGTTGTTCAGTTCCTTCATAACGAGCAGCGTGTTTTCGCGTTTCGCCTTTAGCAGCGTAATGAGCGAGTCGAGGCGTTGCTGCTTCAGCGTGTCCATAAGCAGTGGGCGCAACCTCATGGCGTTGGCAGCCGAACTGCTAAGAGCCTCGTCGAAGCGCTGCCACTTGCCGGCATCGCCGAGCAGTACGGAGCGTTCGGCATTGGCGGTCTCGAGCATCGTGAACACGAGCGAGTCGACAATGTCGCGGCGAGCCATCAGCCGCTCCGATGCCTCGTTGACGGCAGACAACGAACGTGTGTTGTCGTAAACCATCCATGTGGCTGACACCAACACGACGGCGAGTAAGGCGTATCCTACAAGTATTTTTATTCTGGTGCTGAACATATATGTGCTGTAATATCTTATTCTTATATATTATAACGCAAAATCTCTTATTTTATTTTACGAAAAAAGCCTGCACCATTCTTGTTCGCACAAGAACGATGCAGGCTAAAAAAGGATTTAGTGTTGTTTTATGTCTGAAATCATTACCTTCTCTTCTCTTCTTTACACTACAGCCGGTGCTTCTGTACCTGTTGTATCAGTGTCGGTAGAGTCAGAGAGCACTATGCTTGAGAAGAGCTGTGCGGCAGGGTCGACAGAGTCGGTAGAGTCGGAGAACATTGCTTCTGTCTGCTGGTCGTCTACTACCGGAGTATCGGGAGTCTCCACAACGGTTGTGTCGACCGGCATTCCCAAACCAAGCTCTGCCTTAGAGCTACCTGCAAATACGTTGCTTACTGATACCGTTACGAAAGCTGCGAGAGCTACAAAAACTAACTTCTTCATATGCTTTAAATTTTAAATTGTTAATATTGCGTTTATCTGTGGAACTCTGTTTCGAACTGTTGTTCGTTGCGTCGTTCACTAAATAAAATGCAATCGGTGTGCCAGAAAAAGTGTGGTTTTGCGTAAGTGGTTGAATGTCAGTTGTTACCGTCTGTTTAGATGTGTTGGTATGGTTTGATAAAATGTAGAAAAGTGTGGAACAGTTGTAGAACTATTCCACACTTTTATGTAGACAATGTATGCGATTATTGCAAGACAAACTTGAAGGTCTTCGTAGTAGAAGTTGTCTTTACGCTGAGCAGATATACGCCCTTAGCCAACTGCGGCATAGGGATGGATAGTGTCTCGCCGGCACAGCGGTTGCCGAGCTCTTTGGTGAAGACCGTGCTGCCCGTCATGCTTGTGAGGCTCAGTGTAGCCTTCGTATTGCGTGCAAAACCCAAGAGGATGTTGCCGTCGGCGATGCGTACCGTACCGTCGAACGGCATGTCGATGCGCTCGCAGCCCGCTGTTTGCTTCTCGATGCACTGGCGCAGTCCGTCGAGCGCGTTAATCTTGCCGTATCCCCAGTTGCTGTCGGGTGCCGTAGCGGTGAAGTTGTCCTTGCGAGCCGTAGCCTGCACAATCTCGTGCAGCTGTTCGGGCGTGAGCTGCGGATAAGCCTGCAGCCATGTAGCCACGATGCCTGCCACGAACGGCGATGCCATCGATGTGCCCTGCATGTAGCCATATTGGTTGTAGCGACCGAAGTTCTCGTTGTACTCAGCGTACATCAGATTGCCAGATGCGTCGTTGTTCGACACCGCCGAGATTATGAAGCAACCAGGCGCAGTGATGTTCGGCTTCATGCGTCCGTCGACTGTTGGTCCGTAGCTCGAGAACGAGCTGAGGTCGCCTATGGTCTCCTGCAGCGTAGCCTGTTGTCCGCTGTTCGTGGTGTACTCGTTGCGCGTGGTGTACGAGCCGACGGTGAGGATGCGCTTGCCCGTTCCGCCAATCTCGCAGAGCGTAGACGAAGCGGCGTCTGGAGCCGAGAAGCCCTCCATGTCGCGCGACTCCAGTGCGAGGTACGTGTTGTCCGACCAGATGTTCACTCTGCCCGCTGTCTTCGGCGTGATGGTGAGTGCTATGGCGTAGTTGTTGCGGATGCCGGTGAGTGCGGATGTGAGCACCACGTGCGGTTTGCCGTTGAGCGGACTAACCTCCGATGCCACCTTCCATGTGCCCGTGGCGTACTTGCCGAACGATGTCTCCGTCAGTCCCTCGGCAGGGTAGACCGTAGTCGATTCTGCATCCTTCTTGTTTACCGTGCTGAAGGCTGCGATGTCTACGGTGAAGTCGGTGCCCTTCTCGCCCCATATCTCTATTGTGCCGCCCGAGACAGAGTTGGACGGCGCAACTTTGTATTTCGCGAATGTGCGCAGCGGAGCGTCAGCTGTAGAGGCGAATGTATGGTCGATGTGGAACGCGTCGGTGCGGTGGTTGCCTGCAGCACCCACGATGAGACGGCCAGGTCCCTGCATGGCATCGGTCATGGTGTCGAACGTCGAAGTGCCGTCGTGCGGTCCGTCCTGATTACCCAAACTGAGGTTCACGACGCACGGTTTGCCTACCTCGTCGGCATAGTCGAAGATGTACTGCACGGCGTTGCTGATGTCGGCGTTGGTACTCTCGTTGAGGTCGAGTGCCACGAGCACGATGTCCGCGTCGGGCGCGTTACCCACGTAAGCTCCCTCCTTGTATGCGTCGCTGCCGGCAGCAATGGCTGCCACGTGCGTACCGTGCGAGTTGGTGTCGCTGTCGCCCTGCGCCTTCTCAATCAGCTCTGGCGTGTTCAGTTCGATGCCGTAGCCGTACTTCGTTGGTGCAGTAGCACCGTCGAGCGTTTGGGTGCCTTGCTCCCAAACACGTTTTATGCGCAACTGTCCGTCGTCGGGACGGCGGAATGCAGCGTGCATGTAGTCGAAGCCGGCATCAACCACGCCCACCACTACGCCCTCGCCGGTGTAAGTCTGTGGCAGCGAGGTGCCCTTGTGTATCTGGTCGGTGCCAGCCTCCTGGCGTGCGAGGTTGAGCATCTGGCTTGCGCCCGATGTCAGCTGTATGTACTTTACACCCTCCTGCTTAGCCAACTGCTGAAGTGCGTCGGTTGAGAGGCGCACCGTTGCGGTGTTGGCGTGCAGAGCAACCGGTGTCAGCCCCAGTGCCTGCCACGATGTGCGTGCTGGGTCGATGGTTACGTATAGAGTCTTGAGATTTGGGTTCTGGGCTTTGAGCTTTGAGTGGTGCGCCTTCTGCTCGTTTGTGTTTGAAAGCGCTACGGCAGTACGCGGCGACAAGGCTGCTTGCGCCCACATGGAGGTGGGCGCGAGCAGCATAGATGCACCTATTATATATATGTATGGCTTGCGCATGATACACCTTGTTTTATTATGTGTAATACGGTCTATCTCACCAGTATTTTCTTTGTGGTCTGCTTGCTACCAGCTACAACCTTCACGATGTATACACCCTTGGCAAGAGCGGCGTTCTCCACCTGCGCACCTGCGAGGTTATATACAGACAGACGGCTGTAGTCGCCATCTACGCACACCTTACCATTGTTTACGAAGATGTTCAGACTCTGTTCTGCTTCGGGCTCGTTGATGGCTGTAGTTACATTGAAACCACCCTGCTTGTACGATTCGCCGAGACGTGCCTTGCAGCAGTTATAGATAGTATGCTTGGTGTTGTCGTTCTGGTCGAACGAACCCATATAGGCTACTACACTCATGTCCTCAAGCACAGCCTTGATGTTGTTCTTAGTCTCGTCGGTATAATAGCTCGAGTGGATGCTGTTGGGTATGGTGATGGTCTTCTCCCATGTGAACATCTGTCCAGCCTTCACGTCATTAACGAGCAGACCCCATGCGTTGCCAGTCACCGTTCCGCGGAATGTGTGGTTGTGAGTATAGTTGTCTCCAGCATTTGTTTGTGATGCAATTATGCCGTCCTGTACGAGGAAGAGGTTGAAGATAGACTGCTTTGAAGGCGCATCGGTGTGTGCCAGTATCTGCACCTTAACTTTCAGCTCGCGTGTGCTCTCGTTCAATTTTGTTTCGAGGTTGAATGAGACGTACGGCTTTGTTGTCGCTGCATTATAGATGGTAGAGAGAACATTGTTTGTAGATGTCGCTTGTACGATTGGTGATGAACTAATATTGGCGTAAGTGTGGCGGTTTACCATAGCTGCAGGAGCGAACGTACCTCCACTTCCTGGGTAGAAGAACAGGTAATTAATGTCTTCTTGCATCGTGAATATGTCGGGGTCGTAGCCACTGTGGTGGGCTACTTCAATGATGTCTTGTTTTGAAGTCTTGATGGCATCTGCGATATTCAGATGACCTCTAAAGCATTGTGAACAGGTCTGACTTGTGAATGATTCGAGCAGCAGTGAGCGTTCCATGTTCTTCGGATAGAAGAAAAGTGACGCAGTAAGGCTGTTGTCGGAAGTGTCACCCTCCTTGTTAGCTCCGTTCACGTTGGCTATAGTGACGTTGATGTCTCGCTTGCCCTCTTTGCTTGTGTCTAAGTCTGTGAGGTCGAAGCTGTAGCCCTCCTTCGGCTCGATGTTGAGGTCGGCGAAGTGTTTTGTGGTTGTCTTGCCATCAACATCAATGATGGCATCGAAACTGTTGATTGTGGTTGTGCCTGTGTTGACGAAGCATGGCGTGAGTTTACATTCTTCGCCAGCTTTATAATATCCGTCAAATTTGCTGCGACCTACGATTACGTCGGTGTAGTCGTCCGCATTCTCCGCATTAACGAAGATGAGCGCGCTACCACGGTCCATGCCGTAGGTGTCAACCCATGTGCCATTGTTGTATGCAAAGTTGCAGCCCTCAATGTCGTACGATTTGTCCGATATGAGAAGGTTGTATGTTGTGCCAATTTCAGCTGTGTAGCCGATGTACAGACACTCCTCTTCGCCAGTGATAGTGTATGGCTTGTCGAGTGTCCATTTTACCTTTGTGAGTGATCTCTTTACCTCCAGTGTACCCTCGGTAATCGGTGTGCCGGTGAGTGTGGTGGCGAGGAATACGTTTATTTTGTTGTCTGTCGTATTCTTGCTGCCTACTACAAACTCTGCAAAGTCGATTGTCTTGCCCTTAAGAGCTTGCAACTTGGCGTGGCTGAAGCGTATTGCTTGGCCCTGCTTATGGCTGCTGCCGAGGCGGAATGTGTTCAATTTATCAATGTCGTCTTTCGAGTAGCCAATGTTTGTGGCGTTGATGCTTCCTGCGAAAATCAGTAGGGAAGCGATACTGAGTAAGATTTTTCTCATGTTATATATTTTTGTTTATTATTTATTTGTTAGTTACGTTATTTTTAAAAAGTGGGTGGTAAAAGTATTATATTATAGGTGTCGTACCACTTATTGCTTGCAAATGTACGGTTTTTTGCAAATATACGCAACAATTTTGTAGAAAATAGATATAAATAGTCTTGGCTTTGAAAAATTAATATTATCTTTGCAATAAGATAGGCTGCACCTCAGCATAACATTCAAGCAAGCTTGATGTTCTGCATTCGGTTTGCACTGTCTTTACATAAGATAGGCTGCACCTCAGCATAACATTCAAGCAAGCTTGATGTTCTGCATTCGGTTTGCACAATCTTTGCACGTAGTAGACAAGTGGACATATCAATTCGTCAACTTGTCAACGAAATAATTAATAATCAATAAAAACACAGTATTATGGAAAGACGTTTACTTTATTCGGTTGCAGCCTTGGCGATGATGCTTGGCTCGTCAACACAGTCTTTTGCACAGAACGTAGAAACCCAGAATCGCTTCTTGGTAAAGTCGGTTACGCTTGGTAGTCAGATGGGTGATGTGCCCGAAGATCTTGATTCGAAGCGCGAGTATTATTACTACAACACCGACAACAAGCTGGTAGGCAGTTCAACCTTTGGTCGTAAATATACCGACGAAGGCTATTCTGACGAGTTCTCGTTGACCAACATCATTAAGTCTGTCTTTGATGCTGATGGCAAGATGACAAACAAGGACTCGTATCAGTGGGGCGACTATGATGACGGCGATTTCGCTTTCCATAAGACATACAACTGCGAGAGCTATACCTACGATGCTCAGGGCAGACTGGCTACCGACACCACATCAATGCGCATCAACGAGTACACGTACAACGACGATGGTACGTTGGCTAAGGTTACGTCTTACAGCAAGCAGACAAAGAAGCTTGCACAGGAGATAACCTATAGTTACGAAGAGGGTAGAGCTACTCATTATTCTTCTACCGGAAAGTACTATGAGTTTGAAGCCGACCTGAAATACGATGCCGACGGCAATAAGATAGAAGAATATCAGTACACCGTGTCGGGTGAAGTGAAGAAGCCAAAGCAGCGCGAGGTATGGACATACACCGACGGCGTGCTCACGCTTCATATGAAGTATCGCTACGATAGTAAAGGTACTGAAATACCAGATACGAAGACCGAGTATGTTCCGGTGGGTGGAAATATGAACCTTATGGATGTCAGCGACTACTCTTATAATGCCACTAAGAAGCAATGGAGCAAATGGGGTCTTACCGTGCGCAATACTTATCGCAACTTCAGCGGATTGAAGGACGCTACATCAATGATGCTGCTCTCGGCAACACCCGACAAGACACTCAAGAATACCATCAACCTCCAGTTTACCACTCCGCAGGCAGGACTCGTACACGGTTGTAAGTTTGTTGTATATCGTGACTGTGTGGCTCTTGATACTCTCGAACTATCCGACGTTATGGACCCTGCAACCAAGCAGTGCACATACCAGGACAAGGAGCTGAAGAATAGCACATACACCTATTTCGTTCAGCCGTTGTTCGCCCTCACAAACGGCGAGATAGCAACCCCTACTGCCGACTCAGAGTGGGTGGGCTACTACAGCACAACTCCGATGGACGTGAATGTGGCTCTCGCAAAGGAGCTTCCTGCCGTTACCGATCTTAAGTTTGTAAGTGGTGAAGTGAAGAGAGTTGGTTCTATTGTGAGTCCGATGGTTGAATACTACGCCAACCTTGAATGGAAGAACCCTGAAAATCTTGAAGAACTTGGTTTCGTAAAGAATAGCCTGGCTTTCGTAGGTAAAGGCTTGGCTGACGTAGAGACAAAGGATCCGACAGTGAATACTGCAAAGGTGCAGATTATGGACGATGAGGTAGAGCTTTATGTTATCACAAGCTATAAATATGGCAAGGCTTACTCTAACTCCATCACCGTGAAGATTACAGATATTGAGGTCCCTGACGGAGTGGACGCTGTGTCTGTAGACGGTGCAGTGAAGGCTACCTTCGCGCATGATTTTGTTCAGCTCAGCGAGGCTGCAAACGTGTCTGTGTACTCAGCTGCTGGCGCAAAGGTGTATGCTAAGCAGAACGTAAGTAGCGTAAACCTCGCACAACTTCCTGCTTCTATATATATAATATGTATAGAGAAGGGGGGCAAGCAGAACCTCTACAAGTACAACGTAAAGAGATAAAAACTCATATTTTGAAACCAAAGGGAGCGTGCCTCTAAACTTGGTACGCTCCCTTCACTATGAATATAACCATAATAGATAATAAATGAAGACAAAAGCATTACTTGCATCGCTACTCTTCAGTGGCGCAGCTTTCGCACAGACCGCACCATTCGTGATGGTTACACCCTCCGACTATAACATTATGTCAGCCTCACCTAATGGTAAGTGGGCTTGTGGCATGTACTACGATGCCAGCAATGAAGCATACGGCTTCCGTTGGAACCTTGAGAGCGGTGAGATTGACCTACTCAACCCCTCGTCGCCATCGCAGGCGTATGGCGTTTCTAACGATGGTATTGTGGTAGGTGTGTACACCGACAATAGCTTCAAGAAGAACGGAGCGTCGATACAGCTCGCCGGCTATTGGAGCAACAACCGCTGGAACCGCCTTGAAATGCCGTCCGACGCAGTAAACAGCAGTGGCGCAGCTGGCATATCGCCCGACGGACATTATATCACTGGTAACGTGGCTGTAGGCAGCAACTACTCGGGATATGTGTGGAAGGACGGTAAGATATTCCGCCAGTTGAAAGAGAACAAGAAGATAGCAATGCCTTACGCTATATCGCCCGACGGACAATACGTGACTGGTTGGGTTATGAACAAGAACCGCCAGGCTTGTTTCTGGGGACCCGACGGCAACTTTACAACACTCTCCGACCAGCAGTCGCCGTTCTGCGTGGGCAAGAAGTTCTCGCCCAACGGTAAGAAATTGCTTTACTTTGGTGGTTGGCAGACCGACGAAGAGGCAGGCGGAGCAGACAAAATACACGGTGCATGGGCAATATATGACATGGAGACGGGCAATAAGAGTGCAATACTTCCTGCAGGTACTAAAGATGACCTCGACTTCTTCGACATCAGCGATAAAGGCACCGTGATGTGCGAGGACAACAATTTGGGTTATATATACCAGAACGGAAAGGGCACCTTTGCATACAAGTATCTGAAGGAAAAAGGCGTGAACCTCGCCGACTATCATGTTTTCGTCAATCCAGACTCGCCGAAGGATTCGGAAGGCGAAACCCTTTACAACGTGACTCGCGCCACTTCCGTGTCGGTAAACGATTACATCATGGGCTTCCTCTTCTACAACGACAACAAGGATTCGGACGGCAACTATGCCATTTCGTCGCAGTCGATGATTGTGAAGTTCGGTAGTCCGATGTTCTCGGCCATGCCTCCGGTGAGCATTAAGGCTCAGCAGTTGTCTGGTCTCAACTCGGTGAAGATTACATGGAAGCCGAACGTTGCAGCCACCGGCATAACCGGATACAAGGTGTATCGCGACGGCAACAAGGTGAGCAGCGATGTTGTTACCGCTGAAGGATTCGTAGATGCTGGTGTGCCGGTAGGCGAACACGAGTATCAGGTTACGGCAGTGTACGGCGATGTTGAGTCGGCTGACAGCGAGACAGCTACCATTACCGTGCAAGCACAGAAAGTCTCTAAGCCGACAGGCTTCTTTGCGCAGCAGCACGGCTACAATTCTGTTTTCTTGGAGTGGAACAACCCAGCTACCAACTTCGGACAGCTCACCTACTTCGCTCCAGACGATGCACAGCTTGAGACCTTTGGTCTGTCGTACGCTAACCTCAGCTACGAGACAGCCATTGCTTTTGATGCAGTAACACTCAGTGCATACAAGGGACAGAAGCTCACCTCCGTAGGCTTCTATCCGATGGAGGCTCAGGGCGGTTGGACAATCAATCTCTACACTCGTGATGCAGCCGGCAAGCTTCAGAAGTTCTACACACAGCCCGTCACGCAACAGTTGAACTATGGCGAGCGCAATGTCGTTACGCTCACAACACCGCAGGACGTGCCAGCAAACGAACTGCTCGTGTCTGTAGAGGTGGCTGTGACAACAGCATCGAAGCGCATCTCGGCTCTCGACAATGTTCATGCAGTGAGGGGTAAGTCTGACTTGCTGCGCGTTACTACCGACGACGACTTTGAATCGATTGGCGACATCATGGAGGCAGAAAACGTTCTCTACGCTGCTTCATGGGCTATTGATGCTACGGTAGCACCGGCGGGTGCCGACCTCACGAAAGACAATGTAGCAAGCTATAATATATATGTAGACGGCAAGAAGGTCGGTTCGTCTGACGCGAAGACATTCACCGTTGCTTCGGTGGAGAAGGGTACACATGCGCTTGGTGTGAGTGCAGTGTATGCTAACAGCGTTGAGTCGGAGCAGACCATCGTTCAGCTCGATGTGACACCCGACGACAGTCAGCTTCAGGCTGTAAGCGGAGTGGAAGTAGCTCCTGTTTCGGCTTCGGCTGTAAAGGCTACATGGCAGCAGCCACTCGACCGCGATGTCGTTAAAGTGCAGTATTGCTCAGGTTCGCCATCAAGCCAGAGCGTCACCGCACCTGCCGACAACAACTACGGCTTGATGGTTGGCGCGGTATATCCGTCGAAGACATTCCGTGGACGCACAGGCTACGTGATGAAGAAGGCACGTTTCTATCCGCTTACAGATGCAACATACACCATATACGTGTATAAGGATGACGAGATAATCAACGAGACAGCTGTGGAGGACTACACTGTGGGTCAGTGGAACGAAGTGGAACTTTCAGCACCTATCGTGGTAGAGAACGGAGCTTCTTATCGCTTGGCTGTCGACTGCTACGATGTTGTGCCGAACAAGCCTGCTATCGCTTTGGATAGCAATGCGCCGATGGAAGGCTACTCGGATATCTATACGCTCGATGGCGAGTCGTGGAGTTCGATCACATCTACTGGTGTCTCTGCCAACTGGATGATAGGTCTTGTACTCGAGACTGCGCAGCCTAAAGTACTGCCTATCGATGGTTACGATGTCTATATCGACAATGCGAAGAAGAATACAGAGAAAGTGACTGAGACAACATTCACTCACGACTTCGGAACTGATGACAAGCAGCAGCACACCATCCGCGTTGACGTTTACTATACAGTGAAGTCGAAGAGCGTGAAGGGTGGCGTGACCAAATTCCTCATCGCCGTTGCTGGCATCAACGAGAACACTGTAGGACGTATCGAAATGCGCCAGGGTGATAATGAACTCACCGTGACTGGCGAGAATGTAGAGTCGGTGGAACTCGTGTCGGCTGCTGGAGCAGTAGTGGCAAAGGCAAAGGGCGACACCGTTTCGCTCAACGGCGTGCCTGCAGGCATGTATGTGGTGAAGGCTGTTGTGGCGGGTGAGACCGTGACACGCAAGGTTATGCTCACTAAGTAGTAAAAAATAGTACTCACTGAATAATTGTTTTTAAGCAGTTTAATCACTATTTTCGTACACTTATGCTATAATTGAAGACGTTTGTGCCCATATCAACAAAAGTGGGGTTGTGTATTGCGTAATTTATGATTAATTTTGCATCGACAACAATAGAGTTAAACTTAGATTTGACCAACACAAACTCTTCTATATATATAAACAAAAAGAACGCTGGCAAGTAATGTCTTGTCAGCGTTCTTTTATGCTTTTAAGATAAGCGATGTGTGTTGTAACGTATTGTTTGTCAGTGCGTTTTTTAATCTTTGGTACGTTGGCTTATCTCTTTTCTTTTAACAAGTCGCGAATCTCTGTGAGCAGCAATTCTTCCTTGGTTGGCTTCGGTTCTTCAGGTGTGGGTTCTGGCTTAGTATCCTCTTCCTTCTTTTTTAGGTTTGCCAGTTTGTTTATGCCCTTTACGAGGAGAAACACGCAGAAGGCGATAATGGTGAAGTCGATGATGGTTTGTATGAATGTACCGTAATTGATGGTAGCAGGTTTCATCGTTTCCATGCCGAGATCTACTGCAGGCAGCTCAAACTTCAAGTCGCTGAAGTTGACACCACCGATGAGCCATCCGATAGGGGGCATGATGATATCATTAACGATAGAAGTAACAATCTTTCCGAATGCACCGCCGATAATCACACCTACAGCCATATCGACCGCATTACCCTTTACGGCGAATGCCTTGAACTCATTTAGTATTTTTCCCATAGTTTCTGTTTGTTAATTGTTTAATTCCTAATGTCCGATTGTATGTTTCTTGTTTCTAACTATCTTATTTTGCAAAGTGTATATAGCAAACTGCGCTTATTATATATAATGTATATAGCCCAGTGAAATTATATAGCGATTTTTTAAATAATTTAATACCTCTATTGGCTGCAAAATTAGAAAATAATTATTAACTTTGCGCTTGATAAAGAAAAAAATGCTCAAAAGTATTGCTTTTTGAATGTTTCAGTTCATTGGCAAGTACTGTGGAGCTTGAAAGTAAGATTTATTTTCAACCATTAATTAAAATATTAAAAAATGACAAAAGTTGCTATTAACGGCTTCGGCCGTATCGGTCGTCTGGCTTTCCGTCAGATGTTTGAGGCAGAGGGTTATGAGGTGGTTGCTATCAACGACCTTACATCTCCAAAAATGTTGGCTCACCTTCTTAAGTATGATACAGCTCAGGGTGGCTTCGCTGGCAAGTTCGGTGAGGGCAAGCACACTGTAGAGGCAACAGACAACTCTATCATCGTTGATGGTAAGGAAATCACTATCTATGCTAAGCCAAACGCTGCTGAGCTTCCTTGGGGCGAGCTTGGTGTTGACGTAGTACTCGAGTGCACAGGTTTCTACACATCAAAGGAGAAGGCTTCTGCTCACATCGCAGCAGGTGCTAAGAAGGTTGTTATCTCTGCTCCTGCTGGTAACGATCTCCCAACTATCGTTTACAACACAAACCACAAGACTTTGACTCCAGCCGACACAGTTATTTCTGCAGCTTCTTGTACAACTAACTGCTTGGCTCCTATGGCTTACGCTTTGAACAAGTATGCAGCTATCCAGTCAGGTATCATGTCTACTATCCACGCTTACACAGGTGACCAGATGATTCTCGACGGTCCTCAGCGCAAGGGCGACCTCCGTCGTTCACGTGCAGGTGCTCAGAACATCGTTCCTAACTCTACTGGTGCTGCTAAGGCTATCGGTTTGGTTATCCCTGAGTTGAATGGTAAGTTGATCGGTTCTGCACAGCGTGTTCCAACTCCAACAGGTTCTACAACTATCCTCGTTGCTGTTGTTAAGGGTAAGGACGTAACTGTAGAGGGTATCAACGCTGCTATGAAGGCTGCTTCTAACGAGAGCTTCGGTTACAACGATGAGCAGATCGTTTCTTCTGATATCATCGGTATGCGTTTCGGTTCACTCTTCGATGCTACTCAGACAATGGTTAGCAAGATCGATGAGGATACATATCAGGTACAGGTAGTTTCTTGGTACGACAATGAGAACTCTTATACTTCTCAGATGGTTCGTACTATCAAGTACCTCGCTGAGTTGAAATAATTCGTTGACTCGATTTACGACAACATATATAAGCCTGGCATTGTAAAATGCCAGGCTTTTTGTATCAATACCCCTCCTGAAACCTCATTTATGGGTTCCTAACTCCATTTCTTCTATTTCTTTTTTTAGCGGTATCAGAAACTTTTTGTAACTTTGCCAGCATGAAACAAACGATGATAACGATATTGGGTCCTACCGCAAGCGGAAAGACCGCTGTGGCAGCAGCACTCGCGTTGCGCACTGAGGGCGAGATAATCAGTGCCGACTCGCGCCAGGTGTACCGCCGCATGGACATCGGAACGGGCAAGGACTTGGCCGACTACGAGGTTGACGGTCAGCACATTCCGTATCATCTTATCGACATAGCCGAACCAGGCACAAAGTACAATCTGTTCCAGTATCAGCAGGACTTCCACGTGGCATACGACGACATCCGTAGACGTGGCAAGCAGCCGATACTCTGCGGAGGCACGGGGCTATACATTGAAGCCGTGTTGAGCGGTTATCAACTCTCACCAGTGCCGCAGAATCAAGCGTTGCGCGAAGCTCTTGCCGGAAAGTCGCTTGCCGAACTCACCGAAATGCTTGTAGAACTGAAGCGCCGTAGCGGGTCGAACATGCACAATCAGACCGACGTGGACACTGCCCAGCGTGCCATCCGCGCCATCGAGATAGAGACATACAACATCGAACACCCTACGTCCGAGCGCCAACTGCCGCCCATCGACTCCATTGTCGTGGGCATCAATATCGATCGCGACCTGCGACGCGAGAAGATAACGCGTCGCCTCAAAGCACGTCTCGACGAAGGCATGGCTGACGAGATACGTGCGCTGATAGACGAGGGCATCGACCCCGAAGACCTTATATATTATGGTTTAGAGTACAAATACATCACAGAATATGTCGTGGGCAGACTCTCTTACGAGGAGATGTTCCGACAATTAGAGATAGCCATACATCAGTTTGCGAAGCGACAGATGACGTGGTTCCGCGGAATGGAACGTCGCGGATACACCATACATTGGATTGATGCAACGCTGCCGATGGAGCAGAAGGTGGAGCAGATATTAAAATTACAAACGATATGATTAACGACGACCGTTGGGGCATACTCTACTGCCCGAAACATGAGACATTCAACTCCGGCAAACGCTGGGAGAAGATTGAGCGATGCCTGAAGGCAAACGGCATCGAGTACGACTACTTGCAGAGCGAAAACTCGGCAAGTGTGGAGCGTTTGGTGAAGATGATGATCAATAACGGCTACAAGACAATCGTCATCGTGGGTGGCGACTCGGCTCTTAACGATGCAGTCAACTGTCTGATGCTCACCGAGAAACGCATACGCGACAATATAGCACTCGGCGTGATACCCAACGGACTGATGAACGACTTCGCCCACTTCTGGGGATTTCGCGAGAGCGACTACGAGCAGACAATCAAGTGGCTCAAACAGCGTCGTGTGC
>UMFG01029755.1_pt1 | contig 16959 bp, 17 predicted proteins | sample 1964961 | NCBI WGS metagenome assembly UMFG01 (sample SAMEA4836041, study PRJEB28245) | human gut metagenome | biome: gut microbiome; material: fecal sample | place: Denmark | collected 2008
AAGGTTATGCTCTACCAACTGAGCTATTTCCGCATTTTTTCGTTTGCGGTTGCAAAGGTAGGCATTTTCCGTAAACCTGCAAACATTCTGCACACTTTTTTCAAAGAAATCTGCTCACCTTGCACCCGATGCAAAACAATCAATTTGATTATCAACTCATTCGGTCACGATAATCTTCATAAGAAAATTGCTTGTATATTTCCGCCTTCCCCTCTTTTGTCCAGATAGCAATGGCAGGATGGTGAATTCCGTTAAACATATTCGTTTTCACCATCGTATAGTGAATCATATCTTCAAACACGATACGCTCTCCGATTTGCAACTCGTGATCGAAACTCCACAATCCCATATAGTCACCACTCAAACAGGAATTTCCTCCGAGACGATAGATGTATTTCCCCTCATTTCCCATCTCTGCACCACGCACGGCAGGCTGATATGGCATTTCCAGACAGTCCGGCATATGGCAGGTGAAACTGACGTTCAGAATAGCTGTCTTGATTCCACGACTTTCCACAATATCCACCACCTCGGAAGCCAGTACCCCTGTCTGCCAAGTAAAAGCCGATCCGGGTTCCAGAATTATCTGCAAGTGTGGATAACGCGTTCTCAATTCCTTCAACAGTTTTATCAAATGCTCAGTGTCATAATCTTTGCGTGTCATCAGATGTCCGCCCCCCAGATTCAACCATTTAATCTGCGGAAACCAACGGGAAAACTTGCTTTCCAGATGTTCCAATGTACGTTCCAGCTCATACGAGGAGGACTCGCAATGACAATGGCAATGAAAACCTTCAATTCCCTGCGGCAATGTCTCCGGCAGCAAGTCTGCCGTTATTCCAAAACGGGTACCTGGCGCACATGGATTATAAAGTTCTGTTTCCACTTCCGAGTATTCGGGATTTACACGAATACCACATGAGATACCGCTTCCTTCGGCAACCGTCATCGAATAGAAACGTTCGAATTGGGCCATCGAGTTGAATGTGATATGACTACTACAACGCATGATTTCAGGAAAATCCTGCTCCGTATAGGCAGGAGAATACGTATGTGCCTTGCTCCCGAACTCTTCCAGCGCCAAACGAGCTTCATACACCGAACTGGCTGTTGAATGACGTATGTATTCACGGAATATAGGAAAAGAACGCCACATGGCAAATGACTTGAAAGCAAGGATAATCTCCACTCCCGCCCTGTCGGCTACGCTTTTGATCAATGTAAGGTTCTTTCTTAGGAGTTCTTCTTCCATAATATAACAAGGAGAAGGGAACTGTGCAAAATCTATCATCATACTATTTAAATTTTATCTAAAATTCCAAAGTAACGCCTCAATGACGCGGATGCAAAAATACAAATTCAAAAGCAAAGAGAGATTGTTTTATTTTTAATTAAGATATTGCTTTTCGAGAACTTTTTCCTATTTTTAAGCCTTTATTATTTATAAGTAGTTGTATCATCCTAAATAACTGATTGAATATGAATAAAGATTTAAGAAAAGTAGTGATTCTGCTGGCACATCCCAACATTAAAGCCTCACAAGCGAACAAGGCATTAATTGACGCTGTCAGTGACATCGAGGGAGTAGCGGTTTTCAACCTTTACGAATTGTCGGAAGATATCGCTTTCAATGTCGACGAATGGAGTAAAATCATCTCCGACACTTCGGCCGTTATCTACCAGTTTCCTTTCTATTGGATGAGCGCACCGTCATTATTAAAAAAATGGCAGGACGAGGTTTTCACATTCTTATCCAAAACTCCGGCCGTTGCCGGAAAGCCATTGATGGTAGTGACAACTACCGGTTCGGAATACGAGGCCTATCGCAGTGGTGGACGAAACCGATTCACTACGGACGAACTTTTGCGCCCTTATCAGGGAAGTGCAATCCACTCGGGCATGGTATGGCAGACCCCCATTGTGATATATGGAATGGGAACCGCGGATGCGGGAAAGAACATTGCCGAAGGAGCGAACTTGTACAAACAAAGAGTAGAAATGCTTATTAACAGCAGCAATGCGGGAAATAATTGGTAAAAACAAACACTCCGACCACTGACATTATCAACCCGCCAATAGTGCCTGCCGCCAACGGAAACCAGAATCCCTCCTTTTCCGCTCCTACCATAAAAGGAATGAATCCCAAAACGGTAGAAGCAACTGTGAGGAAGATAGGTATTATCTTTGTATTCCATGCCTTCACATAGGCCCGTAACGGTGCAAGACACGGAAAACGCTTGGGAATCGGCAAAGGTCCGAACTCACGGATAGTCCATCCAATTTGTTTGTCATACGGAAATGTACCGACCACAATACCATACTGCTCCGGATGATCCAAGTTCGCAAGACCGTGTTGAGCGCTGTAATTTCCCAGTTGTTCGTCACATCCACGTATTTTATAAAATCCGCCCCGAATCTCTAACGTATCTCCTGGCAAAGCAATACATCGCTTTACGTAATATTGCATTACATCGAACCTTACACTATCCCAACGATTCATTTGATAAGGGAAATTAAAAACCAGTATATCATTTTTCAATACAGCAAACACATCAAACAGGCGAGCCCCCCTTTATCACCTTATTAACCAATATCCGGTCGCCATCCTTCAATGTCGGTTCCATGACACAGTCTTCTAGTTTCACCTGTTTGCTAGCAATGGGATACAAGCCTATATCGTAAGGTGGATACCCCTTTGCCCAATGAATATCTATGGGGGATTGTAAAAGGTGAAGACGATAATCCGCATTTATCAATTTATGTCTCGTTTTTAGATCAAGCAGATGTATGTCAATAAAATAGGTTATGCAAATTACATCCAACAAAAAACGCTCCCAATATAAATGGAAGCGTTGTCTTTATCTTTTTTAAAATTCACGATATTTTGTGGCAATCCTATTATAAGCTTTTTATTTCTTCAATGGATAGTCCTGTAACTTGAGAAATAGTATCAAGTGGAATATTCAAAGATTTCATATTATGTACCATTTCTCTTTTTTCTTCCATACGTCCCTCTGCACGTCCCTCTGCACGACCCTCTGCACGACCCTCTGCACGACCCTCTGCACGTTCGGTATATATATTATCTCGTAGAATCACTATGTTATCCAAATGACGATAATAAGCATTTAATTCTTCTTTTGTCATCCTATCCAGTTTCAAGCGTTGACGAGCCTCATCCAATCCCGGCGCTGTTGCACTATCAGGTATATCACCTGTATTCATATAATAAATCCATTCCTCCAATGGACTCCGGGCTACTTGATTGAAATCATTGACCTTCAAAATATAATATTCGGGATAAAGCTGACTGACACTGTCTACTTTGAATGTCTGTTTTTGGAAAGGAGTCAATTCCAAAACATCTCCCTCATGGATTCCGCGGAATTCTGTTTTTCCATGATATACAACATCCTTTCCATTCCCTAAAGAGAAATATACAATATTGACACTATATACTTTCCTTACATTATCATACCCTTCCCCGCGATTTATATATTCAGTGACCAATTTCGAAGTACCGAATAGCATACGTTGGAAATACGCATACTCATTATTATTTTGAACTTCAATCAAAATAAGTTCGCCTTTTGAGTTCTCCGCAAGCATATCTACCCGATTATACTTGTCAAACTCGTCCTCTTGATTGCTTTCACTTTCCAACAACTTCTGAATGACTATCTTTTCATTTAGAAGAGTGGTAAGAAAGCCCTCAAGAACTGCAAAATTGGCTTTATTACGCAATAAGCGTTTCATAGCCCAATCGAAACGAATATAATTACTTCCCATAAGTTTGTCTCCTTTCCCGTTTTCTTTTTTCATACCAACAAAGGTAAGCAGAAAATGTTTGATTTCAAATATATATCCTTCTATTTCTTTCTGTTTAAGAATATTCTATCACCCACTCTCCCAAAGTCTGTGTTGTACTATCAAAATTCACTCCAACCTTAACAACCTTGCGATGATCTATCTCGTAAGGAATAGCATATTGTTTACTATTAATTTGAGCCAATGCTTCTTCGGGAGTTCCATCTATCTTAAATTCAAATACATAAATTGCATCGGGCATCTTTATTACTACGTCAGCCCTGCCAATGGCATTTTTTACTTCTACATCTACGTATTGACCCATTAAACGGAATAATAAAATCTTCGTCTTTCACTTCCATCTTTTCCAATAGATTAAGACTGAAATCCATTCGCTGTAACATTTCAATCAAGAAAGTGGATGTACCGGTAGAGAACCAAAAGCTCTTATAATCTTTTTGCGAAAAGGCATTGAAAAGGCTGAACGGATTGTAAATATCTTCACAATTCTTGCTGAAATGATAACCGTCATACTGCCGTTTCAAATGCCGACAAGCTTCTTCATAGGTTTCATCATTTGCTTGAGCTATCCTCTCAATATCCGGTTGCATCTGACTTAGCAACTCTTGCTCTGTAATACCACAAATAGCACTATAATCATCGCTCATACTGATATTCTGTAAGTTATTCAGCTCACTAAAAAATCAATATGCAACACAGGATAAACAGTCCATTCTTTCTCTAACTGTTCCATAGCCAATCCTTCGAACAACTCTTTCTTTCCGGAAAAATAAGCTTCAAGAGTAGAGATTAGAAGACTTTTTCCAAAACGGCGGGGACGGCTAAGAAAATAAACTTTATCAGTATGAGTCAATTGATAAATTAACGCTGTTTTATCAATATACACACAATTATTATTGCGCAAATCCTCGAAATTCTGTATCCCGATAGGGTATCTTCTAAATATCTCTTTCATATAAACCTAATGCATTAGTTGAAAGAAGTGTTATCATTTTTCACTCATTCACAACGAGCAATTTCAGCATTATATATTCGTTTATAATGAGAAGTTTTATATCTTTGCAATCAAATACTATCAAGATAGTGACGCTATTCCAGGCATATACTGTCACTATGTTTAAACCGGATTATTCGGGCTATTATTTCTAATTTCAACGCTGTGTAGGCAGAGTAAACTCCTGCGAGTCGCAGATCACCCCATTTTCATCTGCCACTGCTACACGGAACGTTACTTCACCGTCTTTCAATCTATCACCGGCATGTATGGAAGCCGTATAACGAATGCCTTCGCCCGGCAAAATTTCTTCGACCATTACCGAAGGAGAAATGCCGATATGCTTCACCTTGCCTACGGTTTCCACCACCGGAACTACGTTATAAACAGGCTTCCGGCCTTCATTCATAATCTCAAAGATAATCTTACTGTTCTCTCCCGCATCAATCACATGACTGCGATTATCATCTATAAAACGAATTCTACGTAGTTTCAATTGAGAAACAGGCTGCTGAACCGACTGTTTTTTATATTTCTGCACACGAACCTCCCGAACTTCGGGAACGTATGCGTCATCCTCTATCGGCTCTTGTCGCGGTGCGGTCAACGCACTGCCTATCGCCGCACCGGCAATAGTCCCTACAATATTGCCAATAGCAGAGCCACGATAACCACCTCGCCAACCTCGATTATTATCTCCAATCAATCCACCTATCGAACCTCCCAAACTACCTCCGATAGAAGCACCGGCCACGATAGCTCCCGGATTACCCATACGCCCTGATGCACATCCGCTCAAAAGTAAAACGGAAAGCAAAAATACTGTTAGTTGTTTCTTCATGAGCCTTTCTATTTTAATATTTTTATTCTATTACCTTAAAACGAGCGAAACGCAATAATAGTTGTTTCTCTCCCGCATTTTTAAAATGAATAGTTGCTTTTGCATTGTCTCCCGTGCCTTCTACCTTCATCACTTCTCCCAAACCAAAACGTTCATGTTCAATTCTCTGTCCGGCTTGTAATCCTGCAACCGATACCGGACCGGAAGACATCGCTTGAGAGCCGCCACTTACCGTGCTTACCTTTTTCAAATTTCTCGGCACACTAGGAGCTATTATCTGAGCTTTCGGCCGCTCCTTTCGTTCCGAAGAAGCACTTCCAAAAGGTGTAGTACGCAACGGAGAAGCAGAACGAGTGAATCCTCCTTCAATCTCCCTGCGGAAACGTCCTGCGCCTTCATCCACCGAACGACTGATTCCCGCTTCGTGCGGCATCTTCAAATAATGGATATCAATATCACGCAAGAAACGACTGGGACTCCCAAACTCCATCTTTCCATAACGGAAGCGGGTTTTGGCAAAAGACAAGTAGCAATGTTCCTCTGCACGGGTAATGGCGACATAGAACAAACGGCGTTCTTCCTCCAATGCACGGGGAGAATCGCCAACCATCCCACTTGGGAATAGGTTTTCTTCCAGACCGACTACAAAAACATTCTTAAATTCCAACCCTTTGGCGGAATGAACTGTCATCAATGTTATCTTTTCTCCGTCATCCGCTTTGTCGGAATCCTGATCGGTGAGCAACGCAATCTCTGAAAGAAAATCGGTAAGAGATATATTCGGATTGCCTTCCTCCTGCCGCAAAGCACAGAAATCATTCATTCCATTCACCAATTCTTCTATGTTTTCCTTACGGCTCAGGTTCTCCGGAGAAGTATCCTGACACACATCGTTCATAATACCCGATTGACGGATAATATCCACACCTATCTCGTACGCATTCTTATCCGCCTGACCGGTTATAAAACCCTCGATCAATGCACGGAAACCTTGCAGCTTTGCATGAGTACCTTTGTTGATGTTCAGTCCATAGGTCAACGGTTCACAAAGCGTTGACCACAGACTGACTCCATGATCAGTTGCCGCCGATATGATTTTACCGACCGTAGTATCTCCGATACCACGAGCAGGATAATTAATAATTCGTTTGAATGCTTCTTCATCGTTCGGATTCACCACCAAACGGAAATAAGCAATCACATCTTTTATCTCTTTACGTTGGTAGAATGAAAGTCCGCCATAAATTTTATAAGGCATACTCCGTTTCCGAAGAGCTTCCTCAAAAATACGACTTTGTGCATTCGTACGATATAGGATAGCAAAATCAGCATACCCGTAATGATATTCCCGACGAAGTTCAGCTACCTTATTAGCAACGATATCCCCTTCTTCCACATCACTATATGCCTGAAATACACCGATAGCTTCCCCTTTCTCCTTTTCGGAAAATACGGCTTTACGTATCTGGCGCTCATTCTTTTCTATCAAGCTGTTGGCAGCACAAACAATGGTCTGTGTGGAACGATAGTTCTGCTCCAACTTGAAAACTTTCGTATTCGGATATGTCTTCGTAAAGTAAAGGATATTATCAATATCCGCTCCACGAAAAGAGTAAATGCTTTGTGCATCATCGCCAACAACACAAACATGCTGATTTTCTTTCGTCAATTGCAGAACAATGCTATGTTGCGCATAATTAGTATCTTGATACTCATCAACGAGTATATATCGGAATTGGTCTTGATAACGTGCCAATATTTCCGGATAATCACGAAATAAGATATAAGTATATACCAGCAGATCATCAAAATCCATAGCTCCCGCCTGACGACACCTTTCCCAATAACGGGTATAGATATCACGAATAGCAGGCATTTTTACAGCCATATCGCCTTCATATGCTTCTTTATTGGCAGCGTATCCCGTAGGAGTGACCAAATGATTCTTTGCATTGGAGATGCGGGCTTGTACCGTCCCCGGTTTATAAGTTTTTTCGTCCAGTCCCATTTCTTTAATAATAGAACGAAGCAGACTTTTACTATCAGCCGTGTCGTAGATTGTAAACTGGGAGGTAAAGCCGATATATTGCGCCTCAGCACGAAGAATACGGGAGAAGATGGAATGAAATGTACCCATCCACAAGTAACGTGCCCGTTCCGCCCCCACTTGTCGGGCAATACGTTCTTTCATCTCACGTGCCGCCTTATTGGTAAAGGTAAGTGCAAGAATATTCCACGGATTGTAACCGTTCTCCAACAGATAGGCTATTTTATAAGTCAGCACACGTGTCTTACCCGAACCCGCACCGGCTATCACTAGCGAAGGCCCGTCATTGTAAGTCACCGCCGCGCACTGACTCTCATTCAATTCCTTTATATAATTGATATCCATAACAGCATTATAAAAACAATGTAGTTTTTTAACAAACTCTCGGCATTCAAATTTGTTCTGAATACAAAAGTATAATATTCATTTGAGAATGACGGTATTTTTATAATTTTTCGTCACTAACTATTTTAACCTAACCCCCAAAGCAATGAAAAAAAGTATATTGTTATTAATTATTTTGAGTTTAAGCCTAGTCGCCTGCATTCCACAGGCTATGGCGCAAAAACAAAGCCGTATGGAAAAACTGCTAAGGTATCTGAACGATAATGATACGGAAAAATGGCAGAAGAACCGAGAAAAGGTAGACAACGACACGAAGGCATATTATGCCGAAGAACTGGCCCTGCTGGATGTCCTCAACGGGTTGTGGAACGAACAAAGTGAACAAGCCGCAACCGATTATTTCGGATGTTACGGGAAAGCGGCCAACGCCTACTTCTCCAACATCTGTGAGGAAGAGAAAATACCGCTTCCGAACGTACAGGACAGAGCGGAACAGGCTATTATCCACATATTGGAGGCTTCGAAACAACAGATACCTTTCAGCCGTACACTGCTGGACAGTATTCGTTCAAGCGGCTATACGGCAGACTCCGTTATTGCACAGAAGATACGGAATATCCGCGAATTGGCTTTATTGGAAGGTATGCTGACAGCGCCTGCACTCAGCACATATCAGACATATATAGCGGAATATCCGAACGGGAAATTTATCCCACAAATCAATGCTGCCGAAAACAAACGGTTATACGGGATTGTAAAGCATAACCCGTCACAGGAAAATTTCAAAGCTTTTTTTGACGATCCGGCAATGCTAAAGTTTTTCACGGACAAAGAAACGCGCCCGTTTTTGCCAGAAGTCCAAGCTTTATATGATGATTTTCTATTCCATTGTATCGACAGTCTGCGAGAGGGAAACAATGCAACCGCCCTCCGGCATGTTATTGACGATTATAAACGCAACCCTTATCTGAGTTCCTCAGCACGTACCCATTTGGACGACCTCGAATATCTTAGCGAGAAAGCTGATTTTGAACTTTTGAAACCGGCAATAACCAATTCCGAATCTTTGGGTTTGTTGCAGGAATTCCTCAGTACACATAAGTACAAAGAGTTCCGTGATCAAGCCAATGCGCTACGAGCTCCATTCATTCTACAGACAATCATCTCCACTCCCACTTCCGTAAAATATTACAATGCGGGACGACTGATCAAGTCTGCCGCCAACGACAGCACTGGGAATGTGTCAATCACTTATTCGTACAATGACAAGGGGCAGCTTGTCTCTATATTATCCCTGACTATGAAAAACGGTCAGGTGAGTGAGGAGGTGCAAACAAACAGACTGTATGACCCTCAAGGCCACTGCATTTTTGAAGTGCAGACAAATCCCAAGACCAAAACGGACATTTACCGAAGGACACGCCGTATCGGTGCCGACGGGAGCATCGAGAGCGATTCACTTAAATATATGGACGGAAGGTCGATTATCAGCACATACAATAAACAAGGCTTATTGACTGAGGCCAAAGAATATAATAAGAACGGAGAACTCCAAGCATACACAGCGAACAAGTATGATGAAAAAGGCAGATTGACCGCATCGCAACATCAGAACCTGCTTATGGCTAACCCCGCCGATCAGGTTATCTCCCAAAAAGATACTTATGAATATGACAAATACGGTTATTTGACTCAGATAGCTTATCAGCGTATTTTAGGCAATAACCAGAAAACATCCGGTTACCTGACTTGTATGTATGATAAATATGGCAATCCGATTGACGGAAATTCTTATTATGAATATGATAATACAGGGCAATGGGTCTGCCGTACAAATCGCGGAAATCCCCAAGAGGTGGAACGGGTACAGTATATTTATAAATAAAAGTGAAGATACTGCGAACCTTTTACCAAATGCTTCTGTTATTATAGTATAACAAGCCATTTAAAACTTGTAACATTATGAATACTATATTAATGTCTTTAATTATGATGACCATGACTTACGAAATGCCTAAACTTCCTTACGCAAACAATGCGTTGGAACCTGTAATCAGTCAGCAAACGATAGATTTCCATTACGGGAAACATCTACAAACGTATGTAAATAATCTGAACAGCCTCGTGCCCGGAACCGAATATGAAGGTAAAAAGGTGGAAGAAATCGTTGCCACCGCACCGGACGGAGCTATATTCAATAACGCCGGACAAGTATTGAACCACAATCTATATTTCCTGCAATTTGCCCCCAAACCTGCCAAGAAAGAACCGACAGGCAAACTGGGAGAAGCCATCAAGCGTGACTTCGGCAGCTTTGAAAACTTCAAGAAAGAATTCAATGCGGCAGCGGTAGGATTATTCGGTTCAGGATGGGCCTGGTTGTCCGTTGATAAAAACGGAAAACTGCACATCACCAAAGAAGGAAACGGCAGTAACCCTGTACGTGCCGGATTGAAACCGCTTCTCGGTTTTGACGTGTGGGAACACTCTTACTACCTGGATTACCAGAACCGTCGCGCCGACCATGTCAATGCTCTGTGGAGTATCATCGACTGGGATGTGGTGGAAAACAGAATGTAACGGATTTACTGACTAAACTATACTTGAACAAGGTCGTTGTGATTTTCACAGCGACCTTGTTTAGGCTATATAGATGCCACCAACACAAATATCCGACAGAAAAATGAAAAAAAATCAACCGATGTAGTGTTTTTATGTTTCTTTTTCACTTACTTTGCTCCCGTAAAGACAAAGGGGTGCCCCATGAGGGGCTGAGATTATACCCTAAGAACCTGATGCAGTTAGCACTGACGTAGGGATTGTGTTTCTTCTTATCGCCTTTCCGTAAAAGCACGCTCTTTGTATTTACTTTCAACTTATTTATTCTGATAGGACAATGAAAGTACAAGTGAACAACAAAGAGGTGGAACTTATTCCCAACTCTACCCTTACACAGCTGACGACGCAACTTGAACTTCCCGTTCAAGGCATTGCTATCGCGGTAAACAACAAAATGATTCCCCGTACCGAATGGGAACGTTTCGTATTGCATGAGAATGACAATCTGGTAATTATCAAGGCGGCCTGCGGAGGATAAGAAAATGATTAGTCTGCAATTTATCACACATCAGACCGAACGGTATTCATATTTCGAATCGGCACGTATGGCACTCGAAGGAGGGTGCAAATGGATCCAACTACGCATGAAAGAAGCTCCTCTTGAGGAGGTGGAACAAGTGGCGCTGCAACTGAAGCCACTCTGTAAGGAACACGAAGCTATCTTAGTTCTCGATGATCATGTCGAATTAGTCAAGAAACTGGAAGTGGACGGTGTACATCTGGGAAAGAAGGATATGCCCATCGACCAGGCACGACAGATACTCGGAGAAGCCTTTATCATCGGTGGCACGGCCAATACCTTCGAGGATGTCGTACAACATTACCGCGCCGGAGCCGATTACTTGGGGATCGGTCCCTTCCGCTTCACCACCACTAAAAAGAATTTAAGTCCCGTACTCGGTCTGGAAGGTTACGCTTCCATCCTTTCACAAATGAAAGAAGCGAATATCAACCTTCCGGTAGTAGCTATCGGAGGAATCACCAACGAAGATATCCCCGATATCCTCCGCACAGGAGTCAATGGCATCGCCTTGTCCGGAACGATTCTCCGGGCGGAAAATCCGGTAGAGGAAACACGGAAGATTCTAAGTAATTCATAAATCAACATCTATAATTCTAAATTCCAAAAGACATGGAAAAGTTAGTAATTGCAGGACGTGAATTCAGCTCACGCCTTTTCTTGGGAACAGGAAAATTCAACTCCAATGAAATAATGGAGCAATCTATTCTGGCTTCGGGCACAGAAATGGTAACGGTTGCCATGAAACGTATTGACATGGACAACAAAGAGGACGATATGCTGAAACATATTATCCATCCGAATATCCAGTTATTACCCAACACTTCCGGTGTACGCGATGCGGAAGAGGCTGTGTTTGCCGCACAAATGGCGCGTGAAGCGTTCGGAACGAATTGGCTGAAACTAGAGATTCACCCCGATCCCCGCTACCTGCTCCCCGACTCTATCGAGACACTGAAAGCTACGGAAGAGTTGGTGAAATTAGGTTTCGTCGTATTGCCTTATTGTCAGGCAGACCCCGTGCTTTGTAAACGATTGGAAGAAGCTGGAGCAGCTACCGTTATGCCTCTCGGCGCTCCGATCGGCACAAATAAAGGATTGCAGACTAAAGAATTCCTACAGATTATTATCGAGCAGGCAGGTATCCCTGTTGTCGTTGATGCAGGTATCGGTGCGCCAAGCCATGCCGCTGAAGCAATGGAACTGGGAGCTTCCGCGGTACTGGTAAATACAGCAATTGCCGTTGCCGGAAACCCAGTAGAAATGGCGAAGGCTTTCAAAGCTGCCACCGAAGCCGGAAGACAGGCATACGAAGCGGGATTAGGACTGCAAGCGGACAACTTTATAGCCGAAGCCAGCTCACCGCTGACTGCTTTTTTAGATAAATAATATGAATAAGTAGCTGACTGCTAAAAGAACAATTATGGAACAAAAAATAAAATTTCCCCGCTCTCAGAAAGTATATTTGCCCGGAAAACTTTATCCGAATATCCGCGTTGCCATGCGGAAAGTGGAACAAGTGCCCAGTGTCAGTTTTGAAGGCGAAGAAAAGATTGTAACTCCCAATCCGGAAGTATATATGTATGACACCAGCGGACCGTTCAGTGATACGGAAATGAGTATTGATCTCAAAAAAGGCTTGCCCCGAATGCGTGAAGAATGGATTGTCGGTCGTGGTGATGTGGAGCAACTACCCGAAATCACTTCCGAATACGGACAAATGAGACGGAACGACAAAAGCCTCGACCACCTGCGTTTTGAGCATATCGCTCTGCCTTATCGGGCAAAAAAAGGAGAGGCTATTACTCAAATGGCATACGCCAAAAAGGGAATTATCACCCCAGAGATGGAGTATGTGGCCATTCGTGAAAATATGAATTGCGAAGAGTTAGGAATCAAGACTTATATCACTCCCGAATTTGTCCGCCAGGAGATTGCGGAAGGACGTGCCGTACTGCCTGCCAACATTAATCATCCGGAAGCCGAACCGATGATTATCGGACATAACTTTCTGGTAAAAATCAATACGAATATCGGAAACTCGGCTACTACTTCGAGCATTGACGAAGAGGTAGAAAAAGCATTATGGAGTTGCAAATGGGGAGGCGATACGTTGATGGATCTCTCTACCGGAGAAAACATTCATGAGACACGTGAATGGATTATCCGCAACTGCCCCGTACCCGTCGGCACAGTCCCTATCTATCAGGCTCTTGAGAAAGTAAACGGTGTGGTGGAAGACCTGACTTGGGAAATTTACCGGGATACTTTGATTGAACAATGCGAACAAGGAGTGGATTACTTTACCATCCATGCAGGTATCCGTCGGCACAATGTCCATCTTGCCGACAAGCGGTTGTGCGGTATTGTCAGTCGCGGAGGAAGTATCATGAGCAAATGGTGTCTGGTGCACGACCGGGAAAGTTTCTTATATGAACACTTTGACGACATCTGCGATATTCTGGCACAGTATGATGTGGCAGTATCTTTGGGCGACGGACTTCGTCCGGGTTCTATCTACGATGCCAATGACGAAGCGCAGTTTGCAGAATTGGATACAATGGGAGAATTAGTGTTACGCGCATGGGATAAGAATGTGCAAGCATTCATCGAAGGCCCCGGACACGTTCCGATGCACAAGATTAAAGAAAATATGGAACGCCAGATTGAGAAATGCCACGATGCGCCGTTCTATACACTCGGCCCGCTGGTAACGGATATTGCTCCGGGATATGATCATATCACTTCCGCCATCGGTGCGGCACAAATCGGATGGTTGGGAACGGCAATGCTTTGCTATGTCACTCCTAAGGAACATCTTGCCCTGCCGGACAAAGAAGACGTACGTGTGGGAGTCATCACTTATAAGATTGCCGCCCATGCCGCCGACCTCGCCAAAGGACATCCGGGAGCACAGGTACGTGATAATGCATTGAGCAAAGCCCGGTATGAGTTCCGTTGGAAAGACCAGTTTGATTTATCACTTGACCCGGAACGTGCACAAAGCTACTTCCGTGCAGGACATCATATCGACGGAGAATACTGTACGATGTGCGGACCTAATTTCTGCGCGATGCGATTGTCACGTGATTTAAAGAAGAACAAAAACTAATCACTAAAAATTATGTTTTCAGACGAATTAGAAAAAATATCTTGGGAAGAGACGACAAAAGCCATCTATTCCAAAACGGATGCAGACGTACGACGTGCATTGGGTAAGAAAGAGCATCTGGACGTCAATGATTTTATGGCATTGATTTCTCCGGCCGCCGCTCCTTACCTGGAAGTGATGGCACGCCTCAGCCAGAAATATACATTGGAACGGTTCGGCAAGACCATCTCTATGTTTGTTCCGCTCTATCTGACTAATTCTTGCACCAACTCTTGTGTGTATTGCGGTTTCCATATCAGTAATCCGATGAAAAGAACCATTCTGACAGAGGAAGAGATTATCAACGAGTACAAGGCTATCAAACGTCTGGCTCCTTTCGAGAATCTCTTGCTAGTGACCGGCGAGAATCCCGCAGCAGCGGGTGTTCCTTATATCGCCCGCGCTTTGGACTTAGCCAAACCTTATTTCAGCAATCTCCAGATTGAGGTAATGCCGCTTAAAGCAGAAGAATACAAGGAGCTGACCAATCATGGCCTGAACGGAGTAATCTGCTTTCAGGAGACTTACAACAAAGCAAATTACAAGACGTACCATCCGAGAGGCATGAAGTCCAAATTTGAATGGCGTGTCAATGGCTTCGACCGTATGGGACAGGCAGGTGTGCACAAAATCGGTATGGGGGTATTGATCGGTTTGGAAGAGTGGCGGACAGATGTTACGATGATGGCTTATCATCTGCGCTATCTGCAGAAGCACTACTGGAAAACGAAATATAGCGTGAACTTCCCGCGTATGCGCCCGTCGGAGAATGGAGGTTTCCAGCCCAATGTCATCATGAACGACCGCGAACTCGCTCAACTCACATTCGCCATGCGTATCTTCGACCATGATGTAGATATCTCTTATTCTACCCGTGAAAGTGCGGAGATACGCAACAACATGGCAACACTGGGTGTAACGACCATGAGTGCGGAAAGTAAGACCGAACCGGGAGGATACTACAGTTATCCCCAAACTTTAGAGCAGTTTCATGTCAACGATGAACGGAAGGCCGTTGAAGTGGAACGTGATTTGAAAAAGCTGGGACGTGAACCTATTTGGAAGGATTGGGACCAGTCGTTCGATTTCAAAAGATAGGCTGATGCGATACGACAGACAAATTATACTTCCTGAGATTGGGGAAGAGGGACAGAATAAGTTGCAAAAGGCAAAAGTGCTGATTGTAGGTGTGGGAGGGTTAGGCTCTCCCATCGCTCTTTATCTGGCGGGTGCAGGCGTAGGCTGTCTTGGTCTGGTAGACGATGATTCGGTAAGTATCAGCAATCTGCAACGACAGGTCCTTTATTCCGAAGAGGAGCTGGGAAAGCCGAAAGCCGTATGTGCCTCCCAACGCTTGACCTCGCTCAACAGTGAGATTGAGACAAGACACTACTCTGCCCGACTGACTGCGAAAAACGCAGACCGTATTATCCAAGAATATGATATAGTGGTGGACGGCTGTGATAATTTCGATACCCGTTATCTGATTAACGATATCTGCATCAAGCAGGGAAAGCCGTATGTATATGGCGCTATCTGCGGATTTGAAGGACAAGTCTCGGTTTTCAATTACGGAAACCGAAAGAAAAGTTATCGTGATCTTTATCCTGACGAAGAAGAAATGAAACGAATGTCACCTCCCTCTAAAGGAGTAATGGGAATTACGCCCGCCGTTGTAGGGAGTATTGAAGCAACAGAAGTTCTAAAGATAATCTGTGGTTTCGGTGACGTTTTAGCCGGTGAACTATGGACAATTGACCTGCGGACATTGCAATCTAACAAATTTTCACTATAAAGGTTGGTTTCTGATATAGTTAATTAGTAACTTTGCTAAAGAATCCAATTTTAACAAAGGGAAATGAAATTAATTGTAGTCACCACACCCACTTTCTTCGTTGAAGAAGACAAGATTATCACTGCTCTTTTTGAAGAGGGATTGGATATTCTACATCTTAGAAAACCGGAAACTCCGGCCATGTACTCTGAACGGTTACTGACTCTTATTCCGGAGAAATATCATCGCCGTATTGTCACGCACGAGCATTTCTATATGAAAGAGGAGTTCAATTTGATGGGGATTCATCTGAATGCCCGCAATCCCAAGGAGCCACATGATTATGACGGACATATCAGTTGTTCATGCCATTCTGTGGAGGAAGTGAAAAACAGAAAACATTTTTATGACTACGTTTTCATGAGTCCTATTTACGACAGTATCTCTAAAGTGAACTATTATTCGACGTATACCGCCGAAGAATTACGTGAAGCACAAAAAGCTAAAATCATCGACTCGAAAGTAATGGCATTAGGCGGTATCAATGAGGAGAATCTGCTTGAGATTAAGGACTTCGGCTTTGGCGGTGCCGTTATATTGGGGGATCTTTGGAATAAATTCGATGCTTGTTCCGATCGTGATTATCTGGCTGTAATCAAGCATTTCAAGAAACTGAAAAAGCTATCGGATTGAGCGAATAAAGAGCCGGGCTTGTATTTTATATTGCAATCACTAGATTTAGATTTTATATAAAGGAAAAGGGAATCCCCGAATATTCGAGAATTCCCCTTTCCTTTATTAGGGATATTCAGTAAATGTTCCTCTTTCTAAAAAATCAAG
>UMFG01018084.1_pt1 | contig 16889 bp, 12 predicted proteins | sample 1964961 | NCBI WGS metagenome assembly UMFG01 (sample SAMEA4836041, study PRJEB28245) | human gut metagenome | biome: gut microbiome; material: fecal sample | place: Denmark | collected 2008
GTGTCTTTCTTATTTTTTTACAGCTTTTAATATTAAGAAAAAATTTTAAATTAGAACATATTTTGCAAATACCAATATCTATTGCCTTTGGCTATTTTATAGATTTTACTATGATTTTGCTTAGTTTTATTAATCCTCAATTTTATGTAGTTAAAATAATGTATTTAATTTTAGGATGTATTGTGTTGGGCTTTGGTGTGTATTTGGAGGTTCTTGCAGATGTAGCTATGCTTCCAGGTGAATCCTTTGTTCGTGCTGTGTCCACTACTTGGAAAACTGATTTTGGTATAACAAAAATTTGCTTTGATGTGTCTATGACTGTTGGTGCAGTTATTATATCCTTTGTTTGTGATGGCAGACTTGATGGTGTTAGAGAGGGTACAATTATAGCTGCTTTTTTAGTTGGATTTATAGCCAGAATTTTAAGTAGAATGTTAGCTTTTGTAAAGCCTTATATTTTAAAGGAAAGTTTGGAGATTTCTACAGCAAAAGACAGGATTTCCGCTGATGATATTAAAGTAATTGCTATAGGTAGACAGTATGGCTGTGGAGGTCATAACATAGGAACTAAAATTGCTAAAAAACTTGGTTGGGATTTTTATGATAAAGAAATTATACAGATGACAGCGGGTTCAACTGGTTATACTTCGGAGTTTGTACAAAGCAAAGAGGAAAATATGACAAATAGCCTTTTGTTTGACCTTGTTAATCAAATGTATGCTTATTCAAATGAACATAGTGCGCCTAAGGATAAAATATTTGAGGCTGAATCTAAGGTAATAAATCAATTGGCTAGTAAACATAAGTGTGTTATAGTAGGCAGGTGTTCAGACTATGTACTTAGAAATAATAAGAATTGTCTTAGGATTTTTCTTCACGCACCTATTGAATATAGAGCTAAAAACATATCAAAATTGTTGAATATATCAGAAAAAGAAGCTGAAATTAAAATAATAAAAGAGGATAAAAGACGAGCTGACAATTATCGCTATTATACTGGTAATATGTGGGGTAATTCAGCTAATTATAATTTGTCTTTTGATACCTCTTTGGGAGAAGATTTTACTGTAGAGTTTTTAAGTGAGATATTTAATAAAAAATAATAATGTTTCAAAAATATTAAGAATAAATAAATAGTAAATTTACTATTGCATAAAGTAGGGTAAATCTGTTATTATATAAACTAGTATAATATTGAAATAACCTAAAAAGATATGAGGTGTAAATAAATGGGTTTTTTAGAAAAAGTATTTGGCTCTTACAGCGACAAGGAAATCAAGAAAATTAAACCTGTAGTTGCAAAGATTAACTCTCTTGAGCCTGAAATGGAAGCGTTAAGTGATGATGAACTTAGAGCAAAAACAGATGAGTTTAGAGCAAGACTTGCCGATGGTGCTACACTTGATGATATTTTACCTGAGGCATTTGCTGTTGTAAGAGAAGCATCTAAGAGAGTACTTGGTATGCGTCATTTTGATGTACAGCTTATTGGTGGTATTGTTTTACATCAAGGTCGTATATCTGAAATGAAGACAGGTGAAGGTAAAACTTTAGTTTCTACTTGTCCAGCTTACCTTAACGCTCTTGCTGGTAATGGTGTTCATATTGTTACAGTAAACGAATATCTTGCTAAGAGAGATGCTGAAGAAATGGGTCAGGTACATCGTTTCTTGGGACTTACAGTTGGTGTTATTTATCACGATATGGAAAAGTCTGAAAGACAGGAAGCATACAACTGTGATATTACTTATGCTACAAATAACGAATTGGGTTTCGATTACTTAAGAGATAATATGGTTGTTTATGAAAAGGACCTTGTACAGAGAGGTCTTCACTTTGCAATTATTGATGAGGTAGACTCAATACTTATTGATGAAGCTAGAACACCACTTATTATTTCTGGTCAGTCTGACAAGTCTACTAAACTTTATGAGCTTGCTGATATGTTTGTTAAGACTCTTACAAAGGGTCAGATTTTAAATGAAGATGAAGCTATGAATCCTCTTATTAGAGAAGAGCTTAAAGAAGAGGGTGACTTTGTAGTTGATGAAAAGGGTAAGACTTCAACACTTACTCAGCAGGGTGTTGAAAAGGCTGAAAAGTTCTTTAATGTTGAAAATCTTTCTGACCCTGAAAATATGGCATTGCTTCATCATATTAACAATGCTTTAAAGGCTAACTACAATATGTTTAAGGACCAGGATTATGTAACTGAAAACGATAAGGGTGAGCCAGAAATAGTTATTGTAGATACATTTACTGGTAGAATGATGCCTGGTCGTAGATATTCAGATGGTTTACATCAGGCAATTGAGGCTAAGGAGCATTTAGAGGTTAAAAGAGAAAGTAAGACTCTTGCCACTATTACTTTCCAGAATTTCTTTAATAAGTATGAAAAGAAGTCAGGTATGACAGGTACTGCACAGACAGAAGAAGCTGAATTTAGAGCTATTTATGGTATGGATGTTGTTTGTATTCCTACTAACAAGCCAGTAATTAGAAAGGACTTAAATGATATTGTTTATCAAACACAGGCAGCAAAGTATAGGGCTGTTGTTAAAGAGGTTGTAGAATCTCACGAAAAGGGACAGCCAGTTCTTGTTGGTACTGTTAATATTGAAATATCAGAACTTTTAGGTTCAATGCTTAAGAGAGAGGGTATTAAGTGCGAAGTACTTAATGCTAAGAACCATAGAAGAGAAGCCGAAATTGTTGCTAAAGCCGGTGAAATGGGTGCTGTCACTATTGCTACTAATATGGCTGGTAGAGGTACAGATATTAAACTTGGTGAAGGTGTTGTTGAAGTCGGTGGTCTTAAGATTATTGGTACAGAAAGACACGAATCAAGAAGAATTGATAACCAGTTAAGAGGTCGTTCTGGTCGTCAGGGTGACCCAGGTGAGTCTAAGTTTTACTTATCACTTGAAGATGATTTATTAAGACTCTTTGGTTCAGAAAAAACTGCTGAAATGATTAAGAAACTTGGTCTTCCGGAAGATGAACCTATTGTAGCTAAAATGCTTACTAAGTCTATTGAAAATGCTCAAAAGAAGGTTGAAGGTAATAACTTCTCAGCTAGAAAGAGACTTCTTGATTATGATAAGGTAAATAATGAACAGAGAGAAATTATTTATGCACAGAGAAAGGAAGTTCTTTTAGGAGCTGACCTTAAGGATAAAATTTTAAATATGGTTAAGGCTGTTATTACTAGAAGTGTTGATGCAGTTTGCCTTAATGATGATGACCCAACAGAATGGGATATGACAGAATTTAATGAGCTTATTAGACCATACTTTGGTTTTGAAGATATGTTTATTCTTTCAGATGAGGATATTCAGACTATTACTAAAGATAAGCTTGTTGAAAGAGTTTACAATGATGCTATTGTTAAATATGACGCAAAAGAAAACGAGTATGGTAGCGAAATGATGAGAGAACTTGAAAGAGTTATTACTCTTAGAGTTGTTGATACAAAGTGGATGGCTCATATTGATGATATGGATCAAATGCGTCAGGGTATTATGTTAAGAGCTCTTGCTCAGAGAGACCCTCTTATTGAATATCAGTTTGTAAGTTATGATATGTTTGAGGAACTTTCTAATAACATTCAAAATGATATTGTTAAGACATTGTTCCATATTCAAATTGTAACTCCAGAAAAGAGTCTTGAAAGAGAACAGGTTGCACAGCCAACTTCAACTAATATGGACGAGTCAACAGGTGGTACTACTAAGGTTAGAAAAGAACCTAAGATAGGCAGAAATGACCCTTGTCCTTGTGGTAGTGGTAAAAAGTATAAGCAGTGCTGTGGTAGATTTGAGTAAAATTTAAGTTAAAATATAGGTGTGTCTAAAGGCACACCTATATTTTAATGTTGAGAGTAATAATATTAAGAAGTAATAAATTATAATTTAACTTATCGAAATAGGGGATTTTAGTTAGTATACTACATTATTAATTACTATCTATTACTTATTTAACTATATTAAACTATAATTTATAGAAAGGTTGATTTTATGATATTTGAACTTGACCAAATGGCAACAGAGCTTGCCTCATATAATGAAAGTCTTGAAGGACTTAAAAATTCATTAAATATAGATGAAGCAAAAGAAAAAGTTGCAGAGCTTGAAGAAATTGCTGGTGACCCAGAATTTTGGAATAATATGGAAGAAGCACAGAAAAATCTTCAACAGACAAAGCAACTTAAAAACAAAATTGAAGGTTATGAAAAACTTAGGTCAGATTATGATGATTTAATGACTCTTATTGAAATGGGAAACGAGATGGATGATGACTCTGTTGTTGATGAAGCTAAGGAAATGAGAGTAAAGTTTGAGGAGGAGTTTGAGCATTTAAGAATTTCTACTCTTCTTACAGGTCAGTATGACCATTGTAATGCTATTGTTACTCTTCACTCTGGTGCAGGTGGTACAGAGGCGTGTGATTGGGTATCAATGCTTTATAGAATGTATAGTCGTTGGGTAGAAAAGCAGGGATTTGGTTTTGACCTTATGGATTATCAAGACGGTGATGAGGCTGGTATAAAGTCTGTTACATTTATGGTAACCGGTGAAAATGCTTATGGATATTTAAAGGGTGAAAAGGGTATCCATAGACTTGTTAGAATTTCGCCTTTTGACTCAAGTGGCAGACGACATACTTCATTTGCAAGTTGTGATGTAATGCCGGAAATTGATGAAGATATTGAAGTTGAAATTAATCCTGATGATTTAAGAGTTGATACCTATAGAGCTAGTGGTGCAGGTGGTCAGCACGTAAACAAAACATCATCAGCTATTAGAATTACACATATTCCAACTAATATTGTTGTTCAGTGTCAGAATGAAAGAAGCCAGTTCCAAAATAAGGATATGGCTATGAAGATGCTTAAAGCAAAGCTTTATGAGCTAAAGTTAAAGGAACAGGGTGAAATGCTTGAAGGCATAAGAGGTGAGGTTAAGGATATTGCTTGGGGCAGTCAGATACGAAGTTATGTTTTCCATCCTTACAATATGATTAAAGACCATAGAACTGGTGCAGAAACTGGTAATGTTCAGCCTGTTATGGATGGTAACCTTGACCTTTTTGTAAATGCTTATTTAAAGTGGATTAATGAATAAAATTTGTTTCCTTAAGGAGGAATATTAATGAGCAGAGTTATGCTTTTTGCAGGCTTAAATGAGTGTATCTCTCTTTGTGAAAGGCTTTCAAAGCTTGATGTAATAATTGATGTTTATGCAGAAAAACTTGAAGGCAAATATCCTGAGGAAAGCAATATTTATATTCATACAGGTGAAAAGCTTACAAAGGATTATATTAAGGCAGAATACGATAAATTTGAGCCTGATGTAGTTATAGACGGTGTGCATATTGCCGATGTGACTATTCACGAATATATAAAAGAAGTGGTAGTTTCTAAAAAGTATATTAAACTTAAAGAAGTAAAAGAAAATTTAGATGTTGCCTATTGTAAAACTATGGATGATGTTATTACTATGGTAAACAGGACTAGAAGTAATGTTTATTTTACAACTGGCATAAAGGATATTGAAAAGTTTTCTAACATTGTAGATAGTAGAAAAAGAGTATTTCTAGACTTACCTAAGGGAAATAGTTATTTGAGGCTGGCTGCTGCTAATGGTGTTAGTTTAAGTAGAATAAATGATATACTAGATTATACTGAAGAAGAACTTATAGGCATAATTAATGATAATAGTATTAAATATATTATAGCTAGTGATGATGAAAGTCTTGCAAGGCTTAAAATGATGTATCAAGCATCAAAGGTTACTAATATTATTATGGTTATTGTTAGTGCATCTGACGGAAGTCTTGATGTAGATGAGGTAGTTAATAGGGTTAAGGCTATTGATGCTGTTAAGCAAGTGTATATTATTGGTGCAGGTGTAGGTAATCCTAAAAATATGACTATTGAGGCTTGTGAGGCAATTGATAAATGTGAGGTTATACTAGGCAGTGAGGATCTTATAAAAGGCATTGGCATTAAGAATAAGGAGCTTCATTATGCTTATAGTGCCAGAGAAATTGAAAACTTTGTAAGTTCTCATTATTACAATAGACTTGCAGTTATTACTCAAGGTGATGTATGTCTTTTAAATGGTATTGCTGAGTTTATAAAAAATCTTAAGGGATATGAAGTTAGAATTGTACAAGGGGTGTCTTCTATATCTTATCTTGCTGCAAGACTTGGTATTGATTGGACTAATTGTGTAGCTGTAGATAGTAGAACAGACAATGTTTTAAAAGCTGTAGCTGAAAATAAGGGTGTTTTTGTTTTTACTGATGGTGATACTAATGATGTTTTAAATCTCCTTAAAAACAACGGATTTGAAAATGTAGCAGCTTGTGTTGCAGAAAGACTTTCGTTTGATGATGAAAAAATCACTACTGGATATGTTTATGAAGTAGCTAATGGTGACTATGATAGTTTGACTGTTATGTATTTTGAAAATGTTGGTTATGGTAAAGCATCAAGTCTTGTTAGTGATGATAGCTTAATAAAGGGCAGCTTGCCAATGCTTAATAAAAATCTTAGAGCTGTTCTAATGAGAGATTTAGATTTAAGAGCTAATGAGGTTATATATGATATTGGTGCCGGCTGTGGTGCAATGACTGTTGAAATGGCTCTTTTAAGTGACAAAAGTAGAATATATTCTATAGATAATGATGAACTTGCCCTTGATTTAGTTGAAAGAAACTGTAATATGTACACTATAAATAATGTTAGAGCAATAACAGGTGATGCCTTAACGGTTATTAAGGATTTGCCTAAGGCAGATGCTGTTCTTGTTGAAAATTATTATGGTGACACAGTTGACTTAATTAGACGCATTGCTTTTGAAAATAGGGTGAGAGCTGTTGTTGTAACATCGAGTTTTGATACAGCTTATAAACTTATTGACTTAATGCACAAAAATTATTTTGATGAAATTGAACTTAAGCAAATTAATATAACTGAAGGAGAAAACTTTGGAAAGGGTACAAATTTAGTACCTGCTGAAAATTGTTTTGTTATTAAGGGTATTGGTGCTATTGATAATAAATAAATGAAAATTTTAATATTAATTGCATAATTATTAAAAATGTTTTATAATAATAAGGTGATTTATGCAAAAAATGGAGGAAAATATTATGAAGAAAAAAATTGCATTTACTTTAGCATCACTTATGGCAATGTCAGCTTTAACTACTGGTGCTTTAGCTGAAGACTATACTAAGGCTAATTTAACTATTGAAGGTAAGGCTGTAGTAACAGACCAATCACCTGTTATTGTTAGTGGCAGAACAATGGTTCCAGTTAGAGTTGTTGCTGAATCACTTGGCACAACTGTAAATTGGGATGCAGAAACAAAAACCGTTTCTTTTGAAAATGAAGGTCTTAAGGCATCTATGGTCATTGGTAATAAGGAGCTTTTAGTTTCTGGCAGTGCTGTTGAAATTGATGTTCCGGCTACTATTATTAATAAGAGAACAATGGTTCCAGTTAGATTTTTATCTGAAACATTTGGTTATAATGTAGAATGGGATGCGGAAACTAAGACAGTTAATGTTACAGTTAAAAAGGCTGATAATGTTGAAAGTGGTTCATCTGTTGAAACACCAGCTGAGAATGCTGATATTACTACATTAAAGGAAGCTGCTTTAGTTGTTGATGGTTATGCTACTGTTTTAAATAAATATACAGATAAAATGAACGATGAACAGTCTAAGGCTTATGCTGAATACTGTAATAACAATGCAACTGTTATTGCTATGTTAGATAACAAGAGTAGAAAGAGCAAGTCTGAAATTGAAGAAGGTGCAAAGGCTGTAGCAGTTGCAAAGGCTGGTATGGAAGAAATTGCAAAGGCTTTAAATATTGACCTTTCTGCTAATAAATAATAAATAATGTAAAATAAAAATTCTTCATCAATATAGTTGGTGAGGAATTTTTTGTTTTATTAATATTTAAACTAAATAATAGATTGTTGAAGATGGTTGTAATCTTCAAAGGGGTTTGTAAATAGGGAGACTGTTTTTTATTTACTATTTAATCAATATATGGTAAAATAGTGATTAGAATATTGGTCGTAATAAATAAAGGAGATATGATTTATGGGAGATTTATTACAGGCACTATCACTTTTCAGCAATATAAATATTTTTAAGGCTAAGACAGAAAATGCTAAGGGCAGATTTACTTTGTGCTATTTTCCTTTAATTGGTGTTATTGTTGCAATTGTTATTAGATTGTGGTATATAGTTGTTAATAGTTTTAATATTAATAGTGTTGTTGCAAGTCTTGTATCAACTGTTATTTTTACAGCTATTATAGGCAATAAGAGTTTTAATACAGTAATTAGAATTTTTGAATATATAAAAATTACTGCTTTTGTACCTATAGCTATTTATTTTGTTGTCTTGTTTGGTTGCTTTGTTACTTTGGGAACAAAGGGAGCTTATATTGTGTCAGCAGTAGTTATATTAGCTAGAATAACTGCTTTATTTATGATTATTGATAATGATAGATTGGTTGAAGGTTTTTATAAGGAACTTACTGAAAAATCTGCAAAAATGCCAGTTTCTATTATTACTGTAGTTTGGCTTATGGCAACTTTAACATTTTTTGAAATGATGAGCTTCACTAAATTTATAATGGTATTTATTACTACTGTTATAATTTATTATGGTTCTTATAGAGCATCTAAAAAGACTCATAGACTTACTGATGAAAGTGTTAATTTTTATATTGTACTTCTTGAATTTGTTATTTATGTTGAATTTATTATATTGTGGTTTATTAATAAATAGTAGGGAGGTTTTGTATGTCTGTAGTTATAAGTGTTGTAATTGGTTATGTGCTTGATATGATTATAGGCACACCTAAGATATTAAAAAAAGGAAAATTATTAATACTTAAGGAGCTTAAAAATTTTTATGGAAAAATTAGTGGAAGTTTGGCTATATTTGTAACTATTTTTATTATTGCCTTTTCTGGTGCTATTGTTTATGGTATTATTTATTTTGTAGAGTATTATAATATGATAGCATCTATTATGTTACAAAGTATAATATACTATTTCTGTATATCTTGTAAACTTATTAAGACAAGTGCAGAAAGCGTACATAAGGCATTAAAAAGAGGTTATATTAAAAATGCAACAAGGCTATTTAATAAAATAACTGAAAAAGGTCAAACAGATGAGCCTAAGGAAATAGCTGAAAATATTATTGTTATGATTATGGATTCTTCTATTGACAAAGTTATTGCACCTATATTTTTTATAATGCTGTTTGGAGGTACAGGTGGTGTTGTTTATAAAGTGTTGGTTCTTATTAATGATGCCACAGGTAATATTATTGCTAGAATTCTTAAAAATATTGCTGAACTTATACCTACAAGAGTTGCTATGATTTTTATTCTTGTGTCGGCAAAGGTTCTTAAACTTAATTGTAAATCAGGACTTAAAATTTTAAATCGTGACAGATATAATGTCAGCTCTATTAATAGAGGATTACTTCTTGCTTTTTGTGCTGGTTCTTTAGGTATTCAACTTAAATCAAAAAAAACAGGAGTTATTATAGGTGATGCTAAAAGAGATGTAAATTACAATGACATTATAAAGTCTTTTGAACTTATTAATATAGCAAGTTTATTGACCCTTGTTGGGCTTGTGGTTATAAGACTTATATTTGTATTATATGTTTAAACAAATTTTCGATTAATAGAATAAATTTTCTATAAAATTGTTGATTTTTATATTTTTCTCTGTTATACTATTTTAGAAAGAGTGTGGTATTATGAATGAAAATATTGAAGATATTGTAATGAAGGCTGTTATTGATAAAAAAATGACTGTTGCTACAGCTGAAAGCTGTACTGGTGGATTGGTTGCAGCAACACTTATTAATTATGCAGGAGCTTCTCAAGCTTTTATTAATGGTATGGTTACTTATACTAACGAAAGCAAGCACAGACTTCTTGGTGTCAAAAACGAAACTCTTGAAACTTATGGTGCTGTTAGTCCGCAAACTGCTGAGGAAATGTGTATTGGTGTAGCTAAGGTTAGTGGTACAGACATAGGTTTGTCAACTACAGGCATTGCTGGACCTGGTGGTGGTACAGATGAAAAACCTGTTGGACTTGTTTATATTGGTGTTACTATTAAGGGTAAGACTGTTGTTAAAAAATTAATGAATAAAGGTTCAAGGCAAGAAATAAGGAAAGCGTCAACTTTAGCTGTTATTGAACTTTTAAAATCTGAACTTGAAAATATGGAGGATTAAAATGGCAAAGAAAAGCAAAATTTTAGATTATAATACAGATAATGATGGAGGCAAGGGCGAGTCACTGAAAATGGCATTAAAGCAAATTGAAAAGAATTTCGGTGAAGGTTCAATTATGAAACTTGGTGATAATATGGTTGACCTTTCTGTAGAGGCTGTTCCTACTGGTTCACTTTCTCTTGACCTGGCTCTTGGTATTGGTGGTATTCCAAAAGGCAGAATAACTGAAATTTATGGTCCGGAAAGTAGTGGTAAAACTACTCTTGCTCTTCATATTGTTGCAGAAGTTCAAAAACTTGGTGGTACCGCTGCTTATGTTGATGCTGAACACGCTCTTGACCCTATTTATGCAAGAAATTTAGGTGTAGATATTGATGAGCTTTATGTTTCTCAGCCGGATTCTGGTGAACAGGCTCTTGAAATAACTGAAACAATGGTTCGTTCTGGTGCTATTGATATTGTTGTTGTAGATTCTGTTGCTGCTCTTGTACCTAAGAGTGAAATTGAGGGTGAAATGGGTGATGCAACTATGGGTGGTCAGGCTAGACTTATGTCACAAGCTATTAGAAAACTTGCAGCTGTTATTAACAAAAGCAACTGCATTGTTATTTTTATTAATCAGCTTCGTTCTAAGATTGGTGTTATGTTTGGTAATCCGGAAACTACAACTGGTGGCGCTGCTTTAAAGTATGGTGCGTCAGTTAGAATTGATGTTAGACGAGTTGATTCAATTAAAAATGGTACTGAAATTATTGGAAACAGAACTAGAGCTAAGGTTGTTAAAAATAAGGTAGCACCTCCTTTTAAGACTGCTGAATTTGATATTATGTACGGTACTGGCATTAGCCATATTGGTGATGTTCTTGACCTTGCAGCTAATATTGATGTTATTCAAAAAGGTGGTGCTTGGTATAGCTACAATGAAATTAGAATTGGTCAAGGTAGAGAAAATGCTAAGAAGTATCTTGAAGATAATCCTCAAATTTGTCTTGAAGTTGAAAATAAAGTAAGAGAGCATTTTGGATTAGAACCTATTGTTTATGAGCAGGAGGAAGTGCTTACTCTTCCAGAAGAAACTGACGAGGAATAGTATGCGTGAAGTTTTAATCACAAATAATGAAAAAGGTCAGCGTATTGACAAATTTCTTATGAAGTATATGAGTCTTGCACCTAAGTCATTTATCTACAAAATGCTTAGAAAGAAAAATATTAAGCTAAATGATAAAAAAGCAGATGGTAGTGAAATGCTTAAAAATAATGATGTAATTAAGTTATTTCTTGCTGATGAAACAATTAATAAATTTATAGAAAATAAAACTATTAAAAAAGCATCTAGGAATTTTGAAATAGTTTATGAAGATGAAAATATTATTTTAGCTAATAAACCACAAGGTCTTATTGTACATCCAGATAAGGAACATAAAACTAATACTTTAAATGACCAACTTTTGTATTATTTAAGTGAAAAAGGTGACTACAATCCTAATAATTCTATGGGGTTTGTACCGTCTATTTGCAATAGGCTTGACCTAAATACAAGTGGCATTGTAACTATGGGTAAAAATTTACAGGCAGTGCAGGAACTTAACAGAGGCTTTAAAGAAAAACTTATTGATAAATATTATATTACTATAGTAAATGGTAATGTAACGGAGGCTGGAGTTATTGAAGGCTATCATAGTAAAAATGGAGATAATATTGCATTTATTAGTGATAAAAGTAATGAGGGTAGTTTCATCCGTACTTTTTACAAGCCTTTAGCATCAAATGGAGAATATACACTACTTGAAATTAAACTTGAAACAGGAAAAAGTCACCAAATTAGAGTTTGTATGAAGTCTATAGGATACCCTATTATAGGTGATAGAAAATATGGAAATATAGGTGTAAATAAATATTTTTACAATACTTTTAAGCTGGATAATCAGTTTTTACATAGCTATAAACTTGTTATGAAATTTGATTGTGGATGTTTGCAATATCTTAATAATAAGGTTTTTAAAGCTAAATTATCGGTAAAGTTTGATAAAATATTGCGTGATTTATTTAAAAATGTTGTTGAAAAATGTTAAAAATTGATATATAATATATACTATAAAATTTAATATTTAAGGAGAAAAATAATGAAAGCAATAATTTTAGTTGCAGGTTATGCAACAAGACTTTACCCGTTGACTAAGAATACACCTAAGCCATTATTAACTGTTGGGGGAAAGCCGATTATTAATTACATTTTAGAAGAAATTAATACGCTTGATGCAGTTGATTCTATTTTTGTAATAAGCAATCATAAGTTTGCAAAAAACTTTGAGGAATGGGCAGCTAATACTCCTAATCCTAAGCCTATTACTGTTATTGATGACGGCACTGATTCTGATGAAACTAAGAGGGGTGCTATTGGTGATATTCTCTATACTATTGAACAGGGTAAAATTGATGATGATGTAGTTATTATTGCAGGGGATAATTTATTTACATATCGCCTTAAGGATTATTATGATTTCTATAATGAAAAGGGGGCAGACTGTGTTTGTGTTAAGCAGTTTGACGATATGGAAATGATTAAGCAATTAGGTGTTGTGCTTATGGATGAGAGTAATAAGGTTCTTGACCTTGAAGAAAAGCCACAACAACCTAAGAGTAATAAGGCAGCTTTTGCTACTTATATGTACACTAAGGATACTGTTAAGATGTTTAAAGAATATCTTGATGAGGGAAATAGTCCTGATGCTCCTGGTTACTATCTTCAGTGGTTGCATAAGAAAAAGCCTGTTTATGGTTATGTTATGAATGGAGAGTGCTATGACATTGGTACTCATAAAGCCCTTGAAGAAGTTAGAAAGATTTATGGTGAGTAAAAAGTAGTGGCGAGTTATCGCCACTCTTTTTAATTTAATTTTATATTTGCATATCCTTGAGGGACTTTTCCATTAAATATTGTGTTTACTAACATTAATTTTCTTTTGACACATATATTTTTTCCGAGTACAGGACTGACTACTGTTACATTGCATTCTATATTAAGCCATATTTGGTATGATACTTGATTTACTCCGGCAGATGTTAGTAGAGTTTCATAATCAGCTTTTGCATCACCCATTGATACTATATGTATAGGCATATTAAAACCAAGTCTAGAAAATAAAGGGACTCCAGAAAACAGACCTATAGGTATATTAATTTTTTTATCAGAAAGAATATTTAGATTATTTGAAATTTCTGCTGTTATTTGATTTGTAACACTATTTATAAGCAGTGAATTAACATTAATATGGTCGGTATCAGTGTTTGTTATTTCTTCTGTAAAATCGCTTGTTTGGACTTCCATTTTTTTTATTACATTGTCGGCTGATTTACTTATTTCTTTGTTTATTTCTGTTGTGGCATATTTACTGCATATTTCAGTAGCAACAGGAAGAACAAATCGGTTAAATGAAATAATAGCAAATAAGGTCAAAAAAAGCATAAAAATAACAAAATATATCAAAATTTTTTTAATAAAATCACCTTCTTTATAATAATTTATGAAAATTTTTCTTTATATATTGAATAATTTTTGATATAATTGAAATAACAACTTTTTAAAGTATATGTTATAAAGTTGTTAAAAATATATTTGTATATAGTTTATGGATATTTAAGGAGGAATAATATGAATCCACCTGATAAGAATATGGAAGATTTAGGCGGTACAAAAATATTAACTGATATTCCAAGCTACAAAAAGAGTATTGAAAGGGAAAAGGAAAGACTTAATAATGAAAGTGAGATTGCTGGAAGTATTGATGAGTCAAATGAAAAAAATGACTCGCATAAAAAGAAAAGCAATTCACATAAAAAAAGAAAAGTTCATCCAAGTGAAAAATCAATTGATATGCACAAAAAGTCAGATGGGCGTAAGAAAAAAATTAAAAAGGAAAGGTCAAAGCCTTTTACAATGTTTCTTACAGCTATGCTTATGATTGCTATTATGTTGGGTTTTGCTGTGTGTGGCGGACTTGTAGGTGCTTATGTAGGTATTATAAATAGTATACCTGATTTGGGCATTGTAAGTATTAAACCTGGTACATATACTTCTATAATATATGATAGTGAAGGCAAGGAATTAGGTAAGCTCCACGGTGGAGAAAATAGAGAATATGTCACTCTTGACCAAATTCCTAAGAATATGCAACAAGCTGTTATTGCTATTGAGGATGAAAGGTTTTACGACCATAATGGTGTTGATATTCAAGGCTTTGCAAGAGCTATGTATTCAACTTTTACTGGTAAGCAAATGCAGGGTGGTTCTACAATTACTCAGCAGCTTATTAAAAATAATGTAACTAAGGTTGTTCATAATACTTGGAAAAGTAAAATAAAGGAGCAGTACCTTGCTCTTAAGTATGAAAAAGAGCTTAAAAAGGTTTATGGCTCTAAGGAGGCTGCAAAGAATTACATTCTTGAACTTTATCTTAATACTATAGGCTTAGGTCACGGTTATAGTGGTATTAAGACAGCAGCAGAGGGGTACTTTGGCAAAGAACCTGGTGAACTCTCTCTTGCAGAGTGTGCTTGCCTTGCTGGTATTACTAATAATCCTAGCTTATACTCACCAAGGACTCAACCTGAAAACAATAGAAGGCGTCAAACTATAATTCTTAATTATATGTTGACTCAAGGCAGAATTACTCAAGATGAGTATGACCAAGCAATTAATGAAGATGTATATGCAAATATAAGAAAAACCGATTCAATAAAAAATGAAGAAAATCAAGGAGAAGGTGTTGTACATAGTTATTATGAAGATGCCCTTGTTGAACAGCTTTCAAAGGATTTACAGAATAAATATAATTGGTCTGTAGAAGAGGCTAATAATGTAATTTACAATGGTGGATTGCAGATTTATTCTAATATGGACAGTAACATACAGAAGATTGTTGATGATGAATTTAATGATGATAAAAACTTTCCTAATGTATATTATTGCATTGATGTAGATTATAGGATTTCTATTGAAGATAAAACCACTGGAGAACAGAAACATTCTCAATACAATAAGTTTGCTCGTTCAAAATCTGGTGGTGAGGCTTGGGCAGCACAGAAAAAGGCTGAGATTGAAGCTAGTTTAGGCGAAAATGAAGAAATTGTAGCTGAAAGTGTACATTACAATAAACAGCCTCAAGCAGCTATGGCTATTATTGATTATCACACAGGTCAAGTTAAGGCCATTGCAGGTGGTAGAGGTGAAAAGACTGTAAACAGAGCTTTTAATAGAGCTACAGATTCAGCAAGACAGCCTGGTTCTGTATTTAAGGTGCTTGCTGCTTATGCTCCAGCTATTGATTTAGGTAAAATAACTAATGCATCAACTATTGTTGATGAACCTTACACTACAGCTGACGGATATTCACCTAAGAACTGGTGGGGTAATAGCTATAGAGGTGCTGTTAATGCTAGAACTGGTATTAAAAACTCTATGAATATTGTTGCTGTTAAGATAATGGTTGAAACCGGTATTGACCTTTGTTATAATTATCTTCTTAACTTTGGTTTTACAACTCTTGAAAATGATAACCACGCAGCTACTGCTCTTGGTGGACTTACAAATGGTGTTACACAGCTTGAAGTTGCAGCAGCTTATGGTACTATTGCTAATCAAGGACAGTATTTAAAGCCATATTTCTATGATAAGGTTTTAGACCACGACGGTAATACTTTGCTTGAAAATAATAAGGAAACTAAGCAGGTATTAAAATCATCAACAGGTTATATTCTTACTGAAATGATGACAGATACTATTAAATCTGGTACTGGTACTAAAGCTAGTATTGGTAAGATGCCAGTTGCTGGTAAGACAGGTACAACAACTGATTCTAAAGACCTTACATTTGTAGGTTATACTCCTTATTATGTTGCCAGTATTTGGCTTGGTTATGATAGATACGATTCAACCGTTAAAAATATGAGTAATGTTAATCAGTCACAGCATTTAGTTATTTGGCGTGATATAATGACTAAAATTCATCAGAATTTAGCTATTAAAGATTTTGAAATGCCTAGTACAGTTGAAAAGGCGAAAGTTTGTAAAATATCCGGTAAAAGAGCTAGATCAGGTTGTCCGTCTGTAACAGATTACTTTGATAAGGAGTCTTTAGGTGACGGATATTGTACTAGTCATAAGGGATATAGTGGTGTTGTATTCTCAAGTGGAAGTTCATCAAGTGGAACTTCTTCTTCATCATCATATACAACAAGAAAGAAAAAGTATAGCTCTTCATCTAATAATAGCTCTAGTAGAGAAAATTCTGATAATTCAGACAATACAAATAGTAACAATGTATCAGACAATAGTTCAGCAAACAATAGTTCATCGGAAAATACTGGTGGTTCTAGTGATAGTTCTGCTGGCACAGGAGAGGCATCTGGTGGTAGTCAGGCCGTTGCTGAAGGAAATAATGAATAACTAATATGGAGAGGCGATGTACAAATAGTGCATTGCCTTTTTTGTACTATTAAATGTCCTTTTAAACATAACCCATAATAAAAATGTATAAATTTTTAATAATATTAAAAAAGTGTATTTTATATAATTTGGTGTAAAATAATGTATAAAATTT
>UMFG01018754.1_pt1 | contig 16876 bp, 17 predicted proteins | sample 1964961 | NCBI WGS metagenome assembly UMFG01 (sample SAMEA4836041, study PRJEB28245) | human gut metagenome | biome: gut microbiome; material: fecal sample | place: Denmark | collected 2008
GATACTAAGTATAGTTCAAATGGTGAATACTTAGACTATATCCCTTATGGAGAAACAGAAAATTATGTAGAAAAAGTAATGTCTTACAAGACAATTTACGAAATAATATTGAGGACTGATTTATATGAAATTGCGAATAATTAGCCTTATTGTTGCCTGTACTATGATATTTACAGCTTGTGGCACTGAAAAGGCAACTGAAAACAACAGTGTACAAACTGAAGAAAAAACAGTATCTCCTACAACTGGTGGTACAATGACTATTGCTATGCACAAACCAGAAACCCTTAACCCTATAAAAAACAGAGATAATACTGTTGACAAAGTTTTAAGGCTTATTTATGAACCATTATTTGTTGTTGACGAAAATATGCAAGTTGTTCCTAACCTTGCTGAAAGCTATACTATAAACGGAAATACAGTTACACTTAAACTAAAATCTGGGGTTAAATGGGATGATGGTACTAACCTTACAGCATCTGATGTAACTTATACATTAAGTCAACTAGAAGATGCTGAACTTGATACTATATATAAAAGCTGTGCTGAAAATATAACATCTTATTCAAAAGTTGATAATAATACAATAAAAATAAGCTACTCTAAAGGACTTGGTTCTGTAGGTTACAGCCTTTGTTTCCCTGTTATACCTAAGCATTATTACAACAGCAATAAGGCTGACGAAATGAAACCTGTTGGTAACGGCAGCTATAAATTTGATAATTATACTCTTGTTAAAGAAATGAATCTTAGTGCATCATCAACGGGTTTAAATGGTAGTCCTTATATATCAAAAATAAATGTTAAAATTATGCCTGATGCTGATACTGAATTCCAAGCTCTTGAATCAGATGTTATTGATACAGCTACTGTGGATATTAACAATCTTGGTTCAATATCTACAGATTTAAGTAATAATGCTGTAGAATTTCCTACTAACCAATTTGAATTTATTGGTTTTAATGTGAAAAATCCTATGTTTTCAAATATTAGTGTGCGTCAAGGCTTTGCTCACTTAATACCTAGTGAAAATATTATAAGTGACATTTATATTGATAAAATGAAAGCATCTGTTACTCCAATTAATCCTGCCAATAGCTATACTTCAAAAGTTGGCGAGGATACCTATAGTTATGATGCTAATATTGCAAATACACTTATATCTGCTGGTGGTCAAAATTCATCAGCAATGACATTTACAATACTTGTAAATAGTGAAAATTCAGCTAGAGTGGAAAGTGCTAAGTTAATAAGCAACTCATTTAATAGTGCCGGTATGCACACAAGTGTTGAATCACTTCCCTTTGCTGAATATACACAAAGGCTAAAAGATGGTGATTTTACTGTATATTTAGGTGGTGTTAAACTAAAAGAAAATATGGATATATCAGCTTTAGCAAACAGTAGTGGGGCTATTAACTATGGTGGCTATAGCGATGCTAATATGGATAAACTTATAGGCGACTGTACAAATGCAATGAGCGAAGAAGGATACAAAGCAGCATTAAATGAATTAAATAAATATATGAGTACACAACTTCCTATTATAGGAATAGGCTTTAAATCAGATATGCTTGTAACAAACAGCAGAATAAAAGGTGAAAAAAAGCCAACTGTCAACAATTTATATGGCAATGTTAATAAGTGGTTTATTGGATAGAGGTGAAATTATGCTTGATAAAAATAAAACAATGGTAAAAAGATGCTTTTTAACAGGAGAGTATGTTTTTTACGCTACCGATAGAGCAAAAAGGCCTCATAGTTATAAAAAGTACTGTGATGTAAAGGTAACGCCTAAAGAATTTTGTCCATTCTGTCCTCAAAACAGTTATATGACACCAGAACCAATATATTATGATAATGTCATTAAAATAATTCCTAACAAATATCCTTTTGTACACACTAACGAGGAAACTTATGGTGTTCACGATGTTGTAATTGATACACAAAACCACGATGAAAAGTTAGTTGATTTTAGCGATGACCATCTTTTTAAACTTATGAAAGTTATGCAAAAACGATTTAATGACCTTCAAAATGACAATGGAAGTAAATATGTTCAAATATTTAAAAACTCTGGTATGGATGCTGGTGCAAGCCAATCCCATTCCCACTGGCAAATAGCATCACTACCTGTTGTTCCCTTAAAAATGGAACATTTATTAAATGTGTTAAAGGAATATTATGAAAAAAACAGCAAATGTTATTTTTGCAGTATAGATTTTGGCTCAAGAATTGTAGTCGAAAATCAAAGCTTTGTATCCTACCTTCCGGCTGATGGCAAATTCCCTTATGGTATGGACTTGTTACCAAAAAGACATATTTCATCATTAAGTGAATTTACTGATAGCGAACTTAAGGATTTTGGTATTATTCTCAGAGATTCTGTAAAGCGACTTGTAACTTTAAGACCTGAAATATCTTATAATGTCTGCCTCTACTCTTGTCCACCAGATATTAATTGTAAGGATTATTTCCATTTTTATGCACAAATAATACCTAGAATAGGTCATATGGCAGGCTTTGAATTTAGTACCGGTTGCTATATTAATTCTGTTTTACCTGAAAATGGTGCAGAAGAACTTAGAAACATTATTAAAGATTAGTTTGGAGGCTTTACAATGAGCAAAATTAAATTAGGCATACTTGCAGGAGGAAACTCAATTGAAAGAGAAGTATCTCTTAAATCTTGTGATAATGTGCTTAATAACTTGGATAAAGAAAAATACGATATACATATATTTACTATACCAAATGACCAAAAAAACAAATGGATTGATGATTTAATAAATACTAAACCAGATGTTGTCGTTAGTACATTACACGGTGGTTTAGGTGAAAACGGTTCTATGCAAGGACTTCTGCACTGTCTTAACATTCCTTATGTTGGCAGTAAAGTCCTTGCTAGTGCTCTTTGTATGGATAAAAAATCAACTAAAACTGTACTTGAAGCAAATCATATACAAACACCTAGATATATATATATTAAAAGAGGCGAAAGTTTTACTCTCTATGTTGATGAAATAAGACAAATAGGTTTTCCACTTATTGTTAAGCCTAATAGAGGTGGCTCAAGTATAGGTATTACTATTGTTAATGACTTTTCAGAACTTGATAATGCTGTTAACAATATTGTAAAAAAATATAATGATGATGTTATAGCCGAAAAATTTGTAAAAGGTAGAGAAATAACCTGTTGTGTATTTGAAGATAGTGATGAAATTAAAGTATTAGCTGTATTGGAAGTAAATAAAAAAGGTGAAATATTTGACTATAATGATAAATATGAAAATGGTATTTCTTCTGCCCTTTCAAATATGCCATTATTTATGCAAGATATGGTTAAAGTTATTTCAGAAAAAACATTTAAACTATTAAAGTGTAAAGACTATGCTTGTATAGATATGATTATTCAAGAAGAACAAATTTATGTTATTGAAGTAAATACCCTTCCAGGTCTTACTGCCAATAGCCTTTTACCTATGGCTTGTCGAAGTTATGGTCTAACTTTTGGTAACTTTTTAGATAAAGTTATTAAAAAAAATATACAAAAAAAATAAAATTACCTTTAAATATCTAAAATGAACAGATAATTGTATAATTGATTAATGTTATATCATTTACAAAGTATAAATAATATCAGTTCTCACAAATAAAATATATTTTTTATAACTATTTGTGCTAATAAATATTATTTATCATTACAATTATCCGTTCATTTTTTATTACATATAAAACATTTAACCTTTATTACTTTAAGGTCACATTATATGTACTTTCCTTACCATATTCACCAGATACACTAAGCGTATAAAATCCCTTATTAGATGTATAATGCTTTATAACATCAACACTACCAATAGAATACCCCTCTGTTCTAAAAGTAAAGGTTGTTTTTCCACTATTAAGTGCATTATTTATAAATTCCTTAAGTTCAGCTTCACTATGAATAATACAGTTATTAACATTATAATAATTATACTTTTCACCAGTACACTGTGGAAAATCTTTCCTTTCCCAAGAATGAGTTTTTGATATGATATTGTCAGATACATTAAAGAAATTATATCTTTCTCTACCTGGTACATCTGGGTCAGGGTCATCACTTGTTACATCTATATGATAATATTCTCCATCCAGTTTAATAGTATTCCACATATGATTAATATTATTAGCCGTACCAGTAATTAATCCAACATCAAGACCAGCCATTTTACCCATTATATAGAATGTATTGGCATATGCCTCGCATATACCTTGACCATCAAGCACAAATCCAGCTACAGAATGAGCCCTTGCCGGTACATTAGACATATCAAGAGGTCCATATCTAAAATTATCTGTTATAAAGTTATGTATAGCAAGTTCTTTGTCATAATCAGTAGTTAAATCTAATGTAAGCTTTTTAGTTGTATCATACAAAATATTAAAGGCTTCCTTTTCCTCTAAAGAAAGTTTGCTAAAAAGTGATGGAATTTCAACAGCCCTCTCCATTTTAAAATTAGGGTTATAATCAAAAGAATATGTTATTGTTGATAAATCACTTCCTGATATAAATCCCTTGGCAGATATTGAAACATTATAGTTCTTAAGTTTTTTTATATCATAGTCTTTTTCATTAAAATTTGCAATGTTTAATGTTATTCTATCTTCCAAATTGTTGTAAGCTGACACAATAGTATTTTTCCATTGGTCTGGACTAGATACAGTAGCTGAAGTCTGGCTATAGCCCTTACCTTGTATAGATGAATATAAACTTTGCCAAGTGCTCACAATACTATCACAGTTATCTGCCAATACATTTTGATTCATTAGCATTAAAGCCACAGAAGTTAATAATATTTTTCTTTTCATAACTATCTAACCGTCTTTATATATTCCATTTCACTTTCATTTAAAAGACGATATTCTCCCTCCTTTAAGTTTTCATCAAGAATAATATTGCCAAAACTTATTCTTTTTAAATATATTACCTTGCAATTAAGAGATAAAAACATTCTTTTTATTTGATGATATTTTCCCTCGTGAATAGTTACCTTTACTCTTGTATATGTATCACATACCTCTTCTATTATAAGGTCTGCACTCTCACAAGTAAAGTCTTTTAATATTACACCTTTATTAAAAATTTCAACAGCATCACTAGGCAAAGCACCCTCAATATGAGCAATATATGTTTTGTAAATATGCTTTTTAGGTGAAAGAGTATTATGAGCAAAATCCCCATCATTTGATAATATAATAAGACCTACAGTATCTCTATCTAGTCTGCCAACAGGAAAAAGTCCAATATTTTGATATTTTTCATCTAATAAATCAATTACTGTAGTTTTGTGATTATCTCTTGTGGCAGAAAGTACCCCTGCCGGCTTATTAAGCATAATGTAAGTATATTGTTTATACTCAACTTTTTGCCCTTTAAATATAACCTCATCATTTTTATTTACTTTAAAATCACTTGTACTTACAATTTCACCATTTACTTTTACACTTTTTTGTCTTATTATTTTCTTTATTTCTGTCCTTGTTCCTAAACCACAACTGCATAAGTATTTGTCTAATCTCATTAACATATATTCACCTTAATTTTTTATTTAATATTACAAAAGGCTGTCACACTTTTGTGCAACAGCCTAATATTTACTTACCCATTATATCATTTAATTCACTTTGAACGTCATTAATATAATCTGATGTATACTCACTTACACCAGCATCATTAGCTATATCAGCAAGACTTTGGTCAATTTCCTTAAGCTTTGTAAATGCTGAAATAAGTTCATCATAAGTCATTGTTTTAGCATTACTTGCAATATTATTTAACTGAGTTTTAATATTAACATAATTATCATTTGTATATCCAACAGAATCGATTATACTTGTTATACCCTTAAGTATTTCAGCATAAGAGCTAACTTTAAAGGATAAGTTGTAATTAGTATCAACAGGTGTCATTTCATCAGCCTTGTCCGTGTCATTATCTTCCATAGACTTTAAATTAATATTTACTGTTTTAGTTGTATTATCCCACTCTACACTATAACCAAAACCCTCTGACAAAACTCTCAAAGGAATCATTGTTCTTGAGTTTACTATTACAGCCGGAGTATCAATAGGTACTTGGTCATTATAAACGCCGTCACCTAATGTTATGTATTTTTCACCAACTGTAACAACAGCTGTAACCTCATCCTGTATAAAAGTTGCTGTTTTACTTGTATTATCCCATTCTACCTGACAACCTAAAGCCTCAGCAACAGCCCTCAAAGGAACCATTGTCCTGCCATTTGTAATAATAGGCGGCTGGTCTGTTACAATAGTCTTACCATTTACATTAACCTTAACAACATCATCAGCAAAGGCTATACTTGAAAACGCCATAGTCATTACCATTGCCATTGCCAAAACTCTCTTTTTCATACAATCACTCCCTCAAAGCTATTTACTAGTTTTAGTATCTATTTTTTTATCAGGCTCTTTATCAGTCCTCTTGCCATAAACAGCTAACATAAGAATAATAACAAGAAGAATCATTAAAAGTGCAAGTGTAATTCTATAATCACCTATAGCTATAACAACAGCAATAAGACAACTAATGGAACTCAAACCATATAAAACCATAACTGCCTGCTGTGATGTAAGTCCAGCATCTACCAATCTATGATGCAAATGACCTCTATCTGGAGCCATAATAGGCTTATGATTAACAGCTCGTCTAATCATTGCAAAACTTGTATCAAGTATAGGTAATGCCATAGCAAGTACAGAAAGAAGTAACGCAAGAAGTGCATAAGTCTTAAATACACCAATACAAGAAGTAACAGCCAAAACATAGCCTAAAAATGTAGACCCTGTGTCACCCATATAAACTTCTGCCGGAGCAAAATTTCTAGGTAAAAACCCAAGAGTAGAACCGGCTAAAGTAGCACAAATAACTACAGCAAGAGTGTTGCCAGACAATGCACAAAGTATAGTAAGACAAACACTAGCAATAGTTGTGACACCAGCTGCAAGACCATCAAGCCCATCAATAAGGTTGACAGCATTAATAAGTCCTACAACCCAAAAGATAGTAATTATACTAGAAAAAGGCTTTAAGTACTGCCACATAGGCCACATAATAAAGTCCAACTTAGTGCCTGTTGATACAACAATAATAGCAACAATAATCTGCACAAATAGCTTAAACTTTGCACTTAATTCATAAACATCATCAAACATACCTACAATTACAATAATAATTGCACCTGCTATAAAGCCAAAAAACTTGCTTGTGTGAAAGTCATCTATAAAAAACGACATAACAATAATAGAAAACATAAAACCAAGCACAATAGCAAAGCCACCCATACGAGGAACAGGCTCATTGTTCATACCTCTTGAACGAGGAAAATCCACAGCTTTAAATCTGTAAGCAAGGCTTTTAGCAACAGGTGTGGTCAAAAGTGTAACTGCAAAAGCTAAAGCAAAAGCAGTCATACACATAAGCCAAGTTTCAGACATAAAAATCTCTCCTATTTATTACCGAACATTCTGTCACCGGCATCACCTAAGCCAGGTATAATGTAACCATCATCGCTAATAGCTCTGTCAAGAGCCGCAGTATATACATCAACATCAGGATGGTCTTCCTGAAGTCTTTGAACACCATCTGGTGTACAAATAAGGCAAATATACTTAATCTTCTTAATACTTCTTTCCTTAAGGAACTGAATAGCCGCAGATGCTGTACCACCAGTAGCCATCATAGGCTCTAACACAAACATTTCAATATCTTCACCTTCTGGAAGTTTACAGTAATATTCAATAGGCATAAATGTATTAGGGTCTCTGTAAAGACCAATATGACCAATCTTAGCATTTGGCATTAAATCAACAATACCCTCAACCATACCAAGACCACCTCTTAAAATAGGTACCACACCAATTTCGTTGTCAAGTACCTTACAGTCAGCCTCACCAAGAGGAGTAGTAACATTAGTGTCCTTAACAGTCATATCCTTAGTTGCTTCATAGAATAAAAGAGCAGAAATTTCGCTTACAAGCTCTCTAAATTCCTTGTTATTAGTCTCCTTACTTCTAAGATGTGCAAGTTTGCTCTGCACAAGAGGATGTTCAACAATACATAAATTACTCATATTAATACCTCCTTTTTAATCTTCAATCATATTTATTCTTCTAATATGTCTTTCATCATTAGAAAATTCAGTTTCTAAAAATGCCTTTACAATTTCAAGAGCAAGACCCGGACCAATAACTCTTGCACCCATAGCGAGAATATTGGCATTGTTATGTTCTCTTGTTGCCTTTGCAGAAAATACATCGTGACACAAGGCAGCTCTTATTCCCTTTATCTTATTGGCTGCTATTGAAATGCCAATACCTGTTCCACATATAATAATACCCTTATCACACTGACCGTCAGCTACAGCGTGAGCTACAGCCTTACCATATATAGGGTAATCGCAAGACTCTGATGTATATGTTCCAAAATCCTTGTATTCTATATTCTGAGAGTCAAGGTAATTCATAACTACCTTTTTAAGTTCAAGACCACCGTGGTCACAACCTAATGCTATCATTTTCTGCACTCCTTTTATTTATATTCTATTATACCTCTATTATACAATATCCTGCTGCTTTCTTCAACCTATTCATAATAGCAAGACCAAGTTCGTCCTCACAAAGTCCCTCAGCAAAGACCTTGTTAATATTGTGATAGTCACACTTTCTAAGCATTTTAAAAAGGTTGGAAGCAATAGTCAGAGGTTCTTTAATACTGCCAATAACAAGTACTTCGCAGTTTTTATATTTATCCTTATTTTCTTCAGTAGCAATAACACCAATTTTAAGTGAGGTATCTGTTTGAGAAATAAGCTCATTTATTTTAGCCACCATTTTCTCCCTATCTCCCCTAACAATTACAACATCAGCACTAGGAGAATAGTGAGTATATTTCATTCCTGGAGCTTTAGGCAGCTCACCATTGTCCAACTTAGATACAACAGCCTTATCAACATCAACTCTACCTAAAAGCTCTCTAAGCATTTCTAAAGTAACTGCTCCAGGTCTTAAAAGACAAGGCACATCACCAGATACATCAACTATAGTAGACTCTAAACCAAATTCGCAAGGACCTCCGTCAATAATCATATCAATTTTGCCACTTAAGTCAAACTCAACATGAGATGCTCTTGTTGGGCTAGGTCTGCCAGATTTATTGGCACTAGGTGCAGCAATAGGGGTACCACTTGCAGTAATAAGTGCCTGTGCAATTTTATCCTCTGGAAATCTTATAGCTACAGTTTCAAGTCCTCCACTTGTTTCCTTTGGAACAATATTACTTTTCTTAAATATAATAGTCAAAGGTCCAGGCCAAAAATGTTCAGCAAGTTTAACTGCTGTTTCTGGAATTTCAGTAACCAATCTATTAAGCTGAGAAAGGTCTGAAATATGAAGTATAAGTGGATTATCTGATGGTCTGCCCTTAGCTGAATATATTTTCATAGAAGCAGCAGGGTTAAGACCATCGCCACCTAAGCCATAAACAGTTTCTGTAGGAAACGCTACAAGACCGCCTGATTTAATAATATCAGCGGCCTTGTTAATTACAGTTTTATCAATGTTATCCGAATCAATTTTAAAAATTTGAGTTTTCAATTAATTTGCACCACAACATTTTTTATACTTCTTGCCACTACCACAAGGACAAGGGTCATTTCTACCAATCTTTGGACCATCGTGAACAATAGTAGTGGACTTCTTCTGTTCCTTGTAAAGCTTAGTAAGCTCGTCTTCATCAAAAACATTGCTCCACTGAGGGAGAGAATATAAATGATCAGCCTTGTACTCAACCATCTTCTTGTAAAGCTTAACAAAATCAATCTTAATAGTAACTTCTGTAGTTTCTTCTAACTTTTCAAGCTCAAAAGGAGTTGACTGAGTTTCGTTAAGACCATCAATAAAGCCAACAATATAAGGTGCAGGAACATTGTAAGTTTCAGCAAGTTCTGCTACTGTACCCTTTAATTCAGTCTTTTTATTACCAATAATATCCTCATAAATCTTCTGCTCACGAGGGATATAATCATTCCAAAGAGTGTCATTATTTCTGCCGTTTCTGTAATAAGCAGATGCAAGCCACTGTTCGTATAATGTCATTTTAAATTTCCTCCAAATCAATCTTAATTTCAACCATAGTTCATTTTACTACAAAAATGATAATATGTCAATGTAATTAGTTTTTCTGCATATATACATTACAAAGCCTTTTCTAAAAGTTCATCAACACTTTGAGCACAATAAACTTCAATACCCTTAACAGTTGATGCCTCTTTAAAGTTGGCTCTAGGTACAATGCAAGTTTTAAAGCCCATTTTCATAGCCTCTTGTACTCGTTTTTTAGCCTCTGTTACAGCTCTTAATTCACCAGTTAAGCCAATTTCTCCAAATACAAGAGTGTTGGCGTCAACTGGTACATTTCTATAACTTGATGCTATAGCAACAGCAACAGCTGCATCAATGGCAGGCTCTGTTACCTTTATACCACCAGTTAAATTAATGTAAGCATCATAGCTTGAAAGCTGTAAGCCTGCTCTTTTCTCAAGTACAGCTATTATAATAATAATTCTGTTAAAGTCAGAACCTGTTGCCTGTCGCCTAGGTATATTAAAAGTAGTATAGCTAACAAGGGACTGAACTTCAATAAGTATAGGTCTTGACCCCTCAATGCTACAAGTAATAGCTGTACCTGACACATTAACCGGTCTATCAGCTAACATATAAGCAGAAGGATTAAGTATTTCCTTAAGTCCATCATTGCCCATTTCAAATACACCTATTTCATTTGTACCGCCAAATCTGTTTTTAACAGCTCTTAGTATTCTGTAACTTGCCGTTTTGTCACCTTCAAAATAAAGTACAGTATCTACCATATGTTCAAGAACTCTAGGTCCTGCAATATTGCCATCTTTAGTAACATGACCAACTATCATTACAGATATACCTTTGCCCTTACTTATGTGCATAAGTTTTGCCGTAGTTTCTCTAACTTGAGTTACAGAACCAGGAGCAGATGCTGCCTCCTCTGAATACATAGTCTGTATTGAGTCTATAATAACAAAGTCAGGATTTTCATTTATAATTGCTGTATCTATAACAGCAATGTTAGTTTCAGACAAAAGTTTTATATTGTCTGAATTTATATTAAGTCTGTCAGCTCTTAGCTTAATTTGATGAGGTGACTCCTCTCCAGATATATAAAGAATTTTTTTGCCAAGATTGCCTAAATGGGAACAAATCTGCAAAAGAAGTGTAGATTTACCAATACCAGGGTCACCACCAATAAGAGTAAGAGAACCTTCAACAAGTCCTCCGCCTAATACTCTATCCAGTTCCCCCATTCCTGTTGATACTCTGCCTTCATTTACAGGTTTAATATCCTTTAAAAGCTGTGGTCTAACAGAAGATTGTATACCTATTCCCCTTACCTTTGATGGTACAGCAACAACTTCCTCAGCAAAAGTATTAAAACTGCCACAATCAGGACACTTGCCAAGCCATTTTACTGTTTCATATCCACATTTTTGGCATACGAACTTACTTTTTGATTTAGCCATAATTAATGCTTTTCAATTCTTACAGCCTTATCGTTAAAGTCAAGCTCAACACTAAAGCTAATCTTACCAGTCATATTAGTATTAACCTTGTCAATATTTACATCATCTACATAGATAGAATATGTGCTGTCTGGAGTAAGTTCTAAAGTAACCATTGTACTCCCCTTACCTTCAATATCAAATGTAGTAACTCTTTCGCCTACCTTAAGACTGTGAACTGTTGCACCTGGTACAGTTTCAAGTACAAGACTACCATTTTTAGAAAGACGAGTAACATCTTTATGAGTTCTTACTTTATATTCATCATTACCTACCTTAAAGCCTTCAACTTTCTGTTTTTCAGCAACTTCATAGTTACCAAAACTTAAAGAACCATCAGCCTCAGTACAGATAATTTCCTTAATAACTGCCATTTTATTTTTCCTCCTAAAATAGAAAATTATATATAAATATTGCTTTTTCAGCAATTTATTTTAAATTTATATTCATTATAACAAATTAATTTGATTTTGTATACTAAAAATTTGATTACATTTTCATTAATATTTAATTTAATAAGTGTTAATTTTCCTTTTCGTCAAGTGCCTTGGCTACATAAATAAGGCTGTCATTTATTTCACCTTTATTTAATATAGTCTTGTTATAAAGTATAGCAAGCCAAAGTCCATAAATTGGATAAACAACAAATGTAATAACTAAAGCAATTTTATTAATTCCTACTAAATAAATTAAGAAATCTCTTATTAAAAAAGGAATATAGGCTACAAATATTTTAGGCATAATATTCTGTGCCGTTGTCATTCCATCATATACAGCTAATATAGGTCCTCGCCTTTTGTTATCATAATAAACAAAGTCAGAAAATATTATAAGAGTATTTGCCATATACATTATTAATGTAGTAATACAATACTTAATTGCAGTATCTTTAACAACAAAAGAAATTAAAGATAAAATAATGCCAGCTACAGAAACAACAAACATAAGAACCATATATTTGATAATATTAAGAATTATAAGCCATATACTGTTTTTTATAGCATATTTAAATGTAAATAACAGCTTTTTGTTTCCTCTAACAATTTCAAGAATACACCATAAACAAGCAGTACCAACAACATAACTAACAACAGAAACCACAAGTTTTGCAACTGTACTGCTTTGATAAAAATCTATAACAGCTAATAATTGTATAATTGTATAAATAAAAGAACAAATATAAAGACTTTTGTAATTTTTCTTAAATAATTCTGCCATTTTATCTCCTTTTTAGCAAGTTTTCAAGTATTACCTCTCCAATATATAAGTCCTCCGGAGTAGTTATTTTAATGTTATTGTAATCACCTTCAACCATTTTTACTTTTACACCTGTTTTTTCAACAAGTACAGAATCATCTGTGCCAGTATAACCTTCATCATAAGCCTTTTTGTATGCTTTCATTATTACATCATACTTAAAGCATTGAGGAGTTTGGGCAAGCCATAGGGTTGACCTATTAGGAGTATCTATAATATAACCTTCACTAGTACAAATTTTAATTGTGTCTTTAACAGGTGCACCTAGGACACAAGCCCCAAATTCCATAGCTATGCTTTCAAGTTTAGCAATATAAGCATCATTAACAAAAGGTCTAACTCCATCGTGTATAAGAACAATATCACTATCTGTACTTACTTTTTTTAGCCCATTATAAACAGAATCCTGCCTTTCTACTCCGCCTGTCACAACTGCTTTTACTTTTGAAAACTGATACTTTTTTACAATATTTTCTGTAACAAAGTCTATTGCCTCTTGACTTGTAACAAGTATAATTTCATCAATATTATCACTTTTTTCAAAGGTTTCAACGGTATAACTTAATATAGTTCTGCCTTTTAATTCTATGTATTGCTTGGCTATAGCCGACTTCATTCTTTTACCACTGCCTGCTGCCACAATTATTACGCTATTCTTCATAAAAAAATCACCTCTTTATTTTATTTTATCATTGATATTTATATATTTCAAGTTTATACTAGAATTAAGGTAACATAATGGCTAAATAATACTAATGAAGAGAGGGTGGTATTATGAATTTTGTTGATTTAATTATAAAAAAAAGAGAGGGTAATATACTATCTACCCAAGAGATTAATTTCTTTATAAAGGGTGTTACTAACAACACTATACCAGATTATCAAATATCAGCAATGCTTATGGCAATATGTTTAAAAGGTCTTGATAAAAGGGAAACTGCCGATTTAACAATGGCTATGACCCATTCAGGAAGTGTATTAGATTTAAGCTGTGTAAAGGGAGTGAAAGTTGACAAACATTCTACCGGTGGTGTTGGCGACACAACAACCCTTATACTTGCCCCACTTACTGCATCTTTAGGGCTTCCAGTTGTTAAAATGTCTGGCAGAGGATTAGGGCATACTGGCGGAACTCTTGACAAACTAGAGTCTATACCCGGATTTAATGTTAATGTTCCTATAAGTACAGCTATAGAACAAGTAAATAATAATCATATTGTAATAATGGGACAAACTGCTGACCTTGCCCCTGCTGACAAATATCTTTATGCTTTAAGAGATGTAACAGGTACAGTAGAAAGTTTACCTCTTATAGCATCCAGTATAATGAGCAAAAAATTAGCAGGTGGTGCTGATGCTATTGTGCTTGATGTTAAGTGTGGCAAAGGTGCATTTATGAAAAATATAAATGATGCTAGAGCCTTAGCCAATGAAATGATTGAACTGGGCAAAAACCTTAATAAAAAGGTTACTGCTCTTATAACAAATATGGATGAACCTTTAGGTATGAATATAGGCAACAGCCTTGAAGTTATTGAAGCCATTGAAGTTCTAAAAGGTCAAAAAGAAGGTGCTTTAAAAGATGTTTCTATTGCACTAGGTGCTGAAATGCTTGTGTTAGGTGGTATAGCCCAAAGCACCAATGAAGCCAAGGCTATGCTTGAGGAAAATATATCTAATCAAAAGGGGTTATATAAGTTTGCCGAACTAATTTCTTTGCAAGGTGGTATTACTACTGTTATTAATAATTACTCACTTTTTCCTCAAAGAATGTGTAAAACCGTTCTTATTGCTCAAGAATCCGGATATATATATGATATTGACGCTTTACTTGTTGGTCACGCAGCTTCTGAAACTGGTGCTGGCAGAAAAACCAAATCTGACAAAATTGATTATGGTGCTGGTATTATGTTAAAAAAGAGAGTTGGTGATAAGATTAATAAAGGAGAAATTATTGCTAAAATTTTTGCTGCTAATGATGAAATGTGCCAAAAAGCCAAGAGTATAATGAATATGGCTATTAAAATAACTAACGAAGAACCAGATAAGAAAAAGTTGATTTATGAAATTGTTAGGTAAATTTCTGCTTAAAGAGGAGGTTTTAATAATGAAAAGATGTATAATAATAGTTTTAGATGCTGTAGGCATTGGTGAACTTCCTGATGCTTATTTATACGGAGATGAAGGCAGCAACACACTTATGAATGTTAAGAAAGCAGTACCTTCCCTTAACTTAAAAAATATGTGTTCATTAGGATTAGGCTTAATTGATGGTGAAAATGTTTATGAAAAAACAGATAATCCTATAGGAGCTTACGGCAAAATGGCTGAAAGGTCAAAAGGTAAGGATACTACAACAGGTCATTGGGAAATAAGTGGTATACATCTTGACAACCCTTTCCCAACATATCCCAACGGTTTTCCAGATGATGTTATAAAAAAGTTTGAAAAGGCTATAGGCAAAGGTATTTTAGGCAATTATCCTGCCTCTGGAACAGTTATTATTAAAGACTTAGGTGATGAGCATATAGCAACTGGCAAGCCTATTGTTTACACATCAGCAGACAGTGTTTTTCAAATAGCAGCTCACGAAGATGTTATTTCTGTTGAAGAACTTTATTCTATGTGTCAAATAGCAAGGGATATTTTACAAGGTGACCACAGTGTAGCTAGAGTAATAGCCAGACCTTTTACTGGTACAAAAGGAAACTACACAAGAACCGAAAGAAGAAAAGACTTTTCCCTTCAACCTATTGCTCCAACTATATTGGACTATACTAAGGAACAAGGTAAAACTGTAGCTTGTGTAGGAAAAATTGAAGATATATTTTGCAATAGAGGTGTAACTAAGTCTGTCCATACTCATACAAATTCAGAGGGTATAGAACAAACAATAAAGTACATTAAAGAGGATTTTGAAGGACTTATATTTACTAATCTTGTAGATACAGATATGCTATACGGTCACAGAAATGATGTGAAAGGCTTTGCTAATTCTTTGCAATATTTTGATGATAATTTACCAAGAATAATGGAAGCAATGACTGATGATGACATTTTATTCATAACCAGTGACCACGGTTGTGACCCAACTACACCATCAACTGACCATTCAAGAGAATATACATTTTTACTTATGTATGGCAAAAATGTAAAACCTCAAAATTTAGGTATTAGAAAAACTTTCAGTGATATTGCTAAAACAATAGCTGAATACTTAGGTGTTCAAGGCAAACTTGATGGAGAAAATATGTTAAGCAATTAATACAAAAAGTAGTAGGTATAATTAATATATAACTATACCTGCTACTTTTTACCTAAGCTCTATTCCCTTTCAAAATTATCCACATTAAGGCTCCACCAGCAACTCCAAAAATACAATAAACCTTTCCTACAATATTACTAAAGCCAACTAACGAAAGCAAAATAGCCAAAATATTAGTTATAAAAACAGATAAAAATGACTTAAACTCCTTTAAACTATATACAAAGGAATAGGCAGAAGATACAGCAGTTGAAAATATAGCCATTAACAATAGCAACAAATACAAATATTTTATATTTCCATTAAGAAGTTCCATAATAGGCAATGAACTACCTGCAATAGTTGAATAATGGGTATACAAAGGCAACATAATCAAAACCGATAACATAAAAATAACAGAACCTATTTGATAACCACAACTTTTATACATATATTTATCCGGTATACTAATTAAAAGAGGTATCGCTGTAAGCATATTGTAAGATACATATATAAATGGTGACAAAACAGCCCTTGTTGTTAATACTGTAGGTGGAGCAATAGCAATGTCTTTTTCTGTAGTCATAATGCTAATTATAAATATAATGACAACTATAGGCACAAAAAGCACTTGTGACAAATCAGCTACCCTGTCATAACCCTTTACAATAACAACACTGGTTAAAAAAGCCGATATAACTATACCAATTATATTACT
>UMFG01032327.1_pt1 | contig 16639 bp, 9 predicted proteins | sample 1964961 | NCBI WGS metagenome assembly UMFG01 (sample SAMEA4836041, study PRJEB28245) | human gut metagenome | biome: gut microbiome; material: fecal sample | place: Denmark | collected 2008
TTATGAATCATGCGCTCTAACCAGCTGAGCTATCTCGCCATCATTTTATTGTCACTGCTTCTCTTATTGACGGTGCAAAAGTAGGGGTTATTTTTGAATTACACAACATTTTCAATAAAAAAATTCGCTTAATTTTTAAGGTCTCCACCTAAACAGTTAGTTATTAGATACTTTTTTCATCATTAAAATTAGTCGTTTTCAAATCTTTTACGTATCTTGCGGCAAATATAAGGATAAGAACAATGAAGAAAGAGAAGTTTCATATCGAATACATTTTCGATAAAGTTTCACGACGAAGCCTGTGGAATCACCTAACCACCGCTTTGGGACTTTCCGCTTGGTTCGCCGACGAGGTCATTATAAATGATAATCTCTATACCTTTAAATGGAGTAAAGAGGCCCAAGAGGCAACAGTGATCGACTCCAAGCCGGAGAACTTTATCCGTTACCGCTGGGTAGACGAGGAAGATGAGAACGCTTATTTCGAATTTATAATCCATACAATCGAATTAACAGGTTCTACGGCACTTGAGATTACGGATTTCTCCGAACCCGGGGAGAAAAAAGATTCCATTAATTTATGGGACTCGCAAGTGGAAGATTTGAAGCGAACGCTTGGTATTTAGAGTAGTTTTACAGAAATCTGTGGGGTGTTATCGTTTTTTACACTACTTTTGCCACTTCAACCAGATTAGGCAATGTTGAGAATAAAACGATTATATACATTTATGCTGCAGACATTCCTGCCGTTGTTTCTTATGACATTCGGTATTTGTCTGTTTATTGTGTTGATGCAATTTCTTTGGCGATACATCGACGATATGGTGGGAAAAGGCCTTGGCATCCCTGTATTAGCGGAGATGTTTATGTATGCGGCTTTGTTCCTTGTCCCAATGGCACTTCCCTTGGCTATTCTATTAGCCTCATTAATGACTTTTGGAAATTTAGGGGAACGTCTGGAATTACTGGCCATGAAGTCTGCCGGGGTATCATTGATACATATCATGCGTCCTTTGATCGTAACGCTCCTATTCGTGAGCGTGGGAGCCTTTTTCTTCCAAAACAACGTAATGCCCGTTGTCCAAGTCAAGCTATATACATTATTATATTCCATGCGCCAGAAATCACCGGAATTGGATATTCCGGAAGGTTCATTCTACAAAGATATTCCCGGATTCAATGTATATGTGAAGAAAAAGGACCCGAAGGACGGTTTATTAAAAGACGTGATGATCTATGATTATTCGGAAGGATTCAATAACGCCCGTGTAATCGTAGCGGACTCCGGACGGCTAAAGACATCCGCCGATAAATTATTCCTTGTCCTATCTTTATTCAACGGAGAATCTTTCGAGAACGTAGGTAAAAGCCAAGCCAACACGACGCAAGCGAGAACCGCCGTCCCCTATCGACGAGAATCATTCAGCAGCAAGGATATCTTGATTGAATTCGACGCGAATTTCAACCGTACCGACGAATCTTTCATGCAGAACCAATATATGGGAAAAAACTTGAAGGATTTACAAACCTCTATCGATTCGATGGGCATACGCTTGGATAGCATCAAGGACGTGAACGCAAAAAGCATTTACGATGCCTCATACGTAAAAACACTAAAGTCCTTACGGGCTAAAAAAGAGAGTGAAGCCGAGGGGCAACCAGACGAGCAGCAGGAAAAATTGCCGGTAATCACTCCTACCATCCAGTTGGATTTCGACAGTCTTTACCTAGCGCAAGCAGCGAGTAGCCAAGCCGCCTTATTAGGTCGGGCCAAATCCTCGATCGAGAATATCAAGACCGACTATTATTTCCGCGCGGCCACGGTTGGCGACGAGGCCTATAAGGTACGCCGCCACTTGACGGAATGGCATAAGAAATTCACGGTATCGTTCGCTTGCATCATGTTCTTCTTTATCGGAGCGCCCTTAGGAGCCATCATCCGTAAAGGAGGGTTGGGCGTGCCGGTCGTTATCTCGGTAATCTTGTTTATCTTCTATTATATTATAGATAATATGGGCTTCAAGATGGCACGCGACGGCGTTTGGGACGCATGGGAAGGTATGTGGCTTAGCTCCGTGGTCCTAACACCTATGGGTATATTCCTAACCTATAAAGCGGTAAAAGATTCTGTTATCTTGAATGCCGACACTTACGTGAATGCCTTGAAGAACTTAATAGGTAAGCGTGAAGGGCGAAAAGTGGAACGGAAAGAGGTGATCATATACACCCCCGATTATGAGGCCACCCTCCCCCAACTGGAGAAATTGGTGGAAGAAAGTACGACTTATCTGACAAACCATAAACGTTGGATCAATTATCTGACATTTTGGAAACAAGGAGGAAAAGATAACACAGCGGAACTGTTAGCTCAAGACACGGAAAATATCGTGGAGGAATTAAGTAATTCCGACCAGAATTTGCTCTTGAATAAATTGATGGACTACCCGGTCATCGGAGGTTACAATAATAAGCTAAGCAAGCATATAAACGGGAAACTTGCTTTGGCTATCGGTATTTTCTTCCCACTGGGATTGCCGATCTACCTATTGGCTACGTACCAACGTAAATTGCTACGGCATGATATCGTTATGGTACAAAAGACCAGTAAGGAGCTGATCAATATGATATATTCATTACATTTGCTAAAAAAATAACTCGGATATAAATAATCAATAAATATGAGCGAGATTCAATTAAACACCATCGAAGAAGCTATCGAGGATTTCCGTGAAGGAAAGTTCTTAATCGTTGTAGACGACGAGGACCGGGAGAATGAAGGAGACTTTATCATCGCGGCCGAGAAAGTAACCCCGGAAAAAATCAACTTCATGTTGAAAAACGGACGAGGTGTATTATGCGCCCCGATCACGGAAGAACGTTGCCAAGAGTTGGAGCTGGATATGCAAGTTGCCAATAACACCTCTTTACTAGGTACTCCTTTCACGATAACAGTAGATAAATTAGGAGGGAAATGTACGACCGGCGTTTCCATGTACGACCGTGCGGAAACGATCTTGGCGCTGGCTGATCCAAAGACCAAGCCATCCGATCTGGGACGTCCCGGACATATCAATCCGCTCCGTGCCCGCTCTCGTGGCGTACTTCGCCGTGCGGGTCATACAGAGGCTGCCGTGGATTTGGCCCGGTTAGCCGGTTTATATCCCGCCGGAGCCTTGATCGAGATCATCAACGAGGATGGAACCATGGCACGTCTGCCGCAATTAATTGAGGTAGCCAAGAAATTCGATATCAAGATTATTTGCATCAAGGACCTGATCGCTTATCGCCTCCGGACCGAATCGATCGTAGAGAACGGCGTAGAGGTAGATCTCCCTACCGAGTACGGACATTTCCGTCTCATTCCTTTCCGCCAGAAAAGCAATGGATTAGAGCATATAGCTTTGATAAAGGGTAAATTCGAAAAAGACGAGCCTATCTTAGTACGCGTGCACTCATCTTGCGCTACAGGTGATATCTTCGGTTCCATGCGTTGCGAGTGCGGAGAGCAACTGCACGAGGCTATGCGCCGCATCGACCAAGAAGGCAAAGGGGTTATCGTTTACCTGAACCAAGAAGGACGAGGCATCGGATTGATGGAGAAGATGAAAGCATACAAGCTCCAAGAGGATGGTTTGGATACGGTGGACGCGAACTTGCATTTAGGCCATCAAGCGGATGAGCGAGATTATGGTGTCGGAGCACAGATCTTACGTCATATCGGCGTAACGAAAATGCGCCTGATGAGCAATAATCCGGTAAAACGCGTAGGTCTGGAAGCATACGGACTTGAGGTAGTAGAGAACGTTCCTATCGAGGTGAAACCAAATCCATACAACGAATTCTACATGAAAACGAAGAAAGAACGTATGGGGCATGTGCTGCATAACATTAAATAGTTATCAGAACGTTGCAAGAATTCCGATTATTGATTACTTTTGTCGCATAATAATAAAACAACCTATACAAAAAGCAATGTCATGACACAAGTCTCAGATCGTTTAGCGAGTTTATCGCCTTCAGCAACATTGGCGATGTCACAAAAGAGCGGTGAGTTGAAAGCTCAAGGTATCGATGTTATCAACTTAAGTGTGGGAGAACCCGATTTCAATACTCCCGACTTCATTAAAGAAGCCGCGAAGAAGGCGATTGACGATAATTTCTCACGTTATTCTCCCGTAGCGGGTTATCCGGCATTACGTAATGCTATCGTTGCCAAATTGAAGAACGAGAATGGACTGGAATATACAGCAGGCCAGATCTCTTGTGCAAACGGTGCCAAACAATCCGTTTGTAACACGGTCATGGTATTGGTAAATCCGGGGGACGAGGTTATCATCCCTGCCCCTTTCTGGGTAAGCTATCCGGAGATGGTGAAGTTAGCGGAAGGAACTCCCGTTATCGTTCCGGCTGGTATCGAGCAAGATTTCAAGATCACTCCAGCTCAGCTGGAAGCCGCTATTACACCTAAGACTAAAGCGTTAATCCTTTGCTCTCCCTCCAACCCGACGGGTTCTGTTTACAGCGCCGAGGAATTGGCAGGTTTAGCGGAAGTATTGAAAAAACATCCGGATATCATCGTTATAGCGGATGAGATCTACGAACATATTAACTATATTGGTAAACACAACAGCATCGCTTCTATCGAAGGAATGAAAGACCGTACGGTTATCGTAAACGGCGTTTCCAAAGCGTATGCGATGACTGGCTGGCGTATCGGTTTCATCGCCGGACCGGAATGGATCGTGAAAGCGGTTAATAAATTACAAGGACAATATACCTCTGGCCCTTGCTCCGTATCTCAAAAAGCGGCGGAAGCGGCTTATACAGGCTCACAAGAACCCGTTGAGGAAATGCGTAAGGCCTTCGAACGCCGCCGTGACTTAATCGTTAATTTAGCGAAAGAAGTTCCGGGCTTCGAGGTGAATAAACCGGAAGGCGCCTTCTACTTATTCCCAAAATGTAGTTATTATTACGGCAAGACAGATGGAACCCGTGTAATCAACAACGCTGATGACTTAGCTATGTATCTCTTAGAAGTAGCGCACGTAGCTTGCGTAGGTGGTACCTCTTTCGGGGCACCCGAGTGTATCCGCATGAGTTACGCTACCAGCGATGAGAATATCGCAGAGGCGATCAAACGTATTAAGGATGCGTTGGCCGCATTGAAATAAGAAAAAATTAAACAGATATACTTACTTGGCAAAGTAAGATATACTGCATTGGACAAGTAAGTATATCTTCTATGGGCAAGTAAGCTATACTTCATAAAAAAGGCGATACATTGGGTTGTATCGCCTTTTTCTTTATATCAAATATGTTACCGCAATTACTCAGCACGCAAAGTGAAACGTTTGAACGCCAAGATTTGTAACTCAGGATCGATCTCCTTCATTGTCTCTCTTACAGTCTTCTTGCCATCCATAATGTCTTCTTGGTTCAACAAGCAAACCTCTTTCAAGAACTTGCCCAGACGACCCTTAGCGATATTCTCGATCATCTGTTGAGGCAAGTTAGCAGCCTTCTCAGCAGAAACAGTAGCGATGATTTCTTTAGCCTTAGCTACATCCTCTGCCGTAATCCAGCCCTTATCCATGTTACTTTCCATGTGAGCCTCGCTGTCTACATGTGAAGGATTGATACCAGCCTTCTTCAATGCAGCCTCTACAGCCTTCTGTACCTGCTCAGCCTTCGTCTTCTCGATAGCAACCTGGATCTCTTTCTCTTTTACAGACTCAGGAACACCAGCCTCATCGATAGCGATCGGGTTCATAGCGGCGATCTGCATAACAATATTGTGAGCGGCTTCCTCAGACTCCTTGTTGAAAGCGGCGATCGTACAAAGTTGGTTCTTACCCATATGGTTGTATACAGTAGTGTAAGCACCTTCAACTACGCAGTAGCCATCCAACTCCATTTTCTCGCCAGTGATACCACTACGATCCGTAACAGCTTCTTGGATAGTACCCTTGCCCATAGGCAAAGCTTTCACCTCGTCCAAAGTACGGCATTTGTTAGCCACGGCAGCGTCCAAGATAGCTTGAGTCAAAGCCACGAAGTCCTCATTCTTAGCCACGAAGTCCGTTTCGCACTTCAAAGCGATGATAGCGGCGAACTCGCCATCCTTCTTAGCCAACACACAACCCTCGGCAGCCTCACGATCAGAACGTTTAGCGGCGATAGCCTGTCCTTTTTTACGGATAATTTCCATTGCTTTCTCGATGTCACCGTCAGACTCTGTCAAAGCCTTCTTACAGTCCATCATACCAGCTCCACTCATTTTGCGCAGCTTGGTAATATCAGCCATTGTTACAGCCATAATCTTATTTCCTTTATCTTTAAAATGTTTATACTTTCAAAAATTGACAATGGACAGTTGCCAATTGACAAATCCTGTCAAAAGCCAACTGCCCATTGTATTTGTATTCTAATTGTCAATTGTCAACGTCAATTGTCAATCGAATTATTCTTCGTCTTTCGCGAACTTACCGGCAACGTTAGCGTTCAACGCATCGTCGTCTTCTTTCTTCGTACGTTCTTTCTTAACAGCAGCTTTTGCCTTACGCTCTCTTTTCGGAGCTTCCTCAGCAGCCTCTGCGTCAATTTTCTCAGCCTTACGCTCTTGCAAGCCTTCGTTCATAGCCTCGCAGATAGCGCCCAAGATAACCTCTACAGACTTTGTAGCGTCATCGTTAGCCGGGATAACGTAGTCGATATTGTTCGGATTAGAGTTCGTATCAACCATACCGAATACAGGGATACCCAAACGGTTAGCCTCGCGAACAGCGATATGCTCTTTCATCACGTCTACAACGAACAACGCTGACGGAAGACGAGTAAGGTCTACGATAGAACCTAAAGTCTTCTCCAACTTAGCGCGTTGGCGAGTGATTTGAAGTTTTTCTCTCTTAGAAAGATTATCAAATGTACCATCTTTTGTCATCTTATCGATAGTAGCCATCTTCTTGATAGCTTTACGGATCGTCGGGAAGTTGGTCAACATACCACCCGGCCAGCGCTCGATAACGTAAGGCATACCTACGGAAGCAGCCTTATCAGCGACAACTTGTTTAGCTTGTTTTTTGGTAGCCACGAAAAGAACTTTCTTGCCTTGTTTAGCCAAGTTCTTCATAACTTCAGCGGCTTCGTCTACTTTAGCAACTGTTTTATAAAGGTCAATGATATGAATACCATTGCGCTCCATGAAGATATAAGGAGCCATAGCGGGATTCCACTTTCTTTTTAAGTGTCCGAAGTGTACACCAGCCTCTAATAATTGATCAAAATTTACTCTTGACATTGTTTTTTTCTTAAATCGTTTACTTTCTTTGTTTAATTTCAACCATCAGGTAGTCTTTCCGCATGTCCACATGTAAAAAGAATCCCGATAATTTAGATACTAAACGCTTCGCTTTACTTGTAAGGGACTCACAAATAACATTAACGTTTACTGAACTGGAATCTCTTACGAGCTTTCGGACGACCCGGTTTCTTACGCTCAACAGCACGAGGATCGCGAGTTACGAATCCTTCCGCTCTTAAGACAGCCTTATCTTCCGGATTAATCTTTATCAACGCACGAGAGATAGCCAAACGGGCAGCCTCAGACTGACCTTTGAAACCACCACCGTCAAGGTTGATCTTAATATCATATTGCTCAGCGACGTTCAACTTTGCTAACGGCTGCTTTACGATAAACTGAAGGATTGAAGAAGGAAAGTATTTTTCCAGCTCACGTTTGTTGATCGTGATCTTTCCCGTACCTTCGCTAACGAATACGCGAGCGACTGCCGCTTTACGTCTTCCTATTGCATTTACTACTTCCATCGTGATTATTTATATGAGTTTATATCGATTAACTTAGGTTGTTGAGCCTCGTGCTTGTGCTCAGTTCCCTCATAAACGTACATGTTGTTCAACAACTTTGCACCCAGACGGTTCTTAGGCAACATACCTTTTACTACTTTACGGAACAGACGGTCGCCACCTTTCTTCAAAAGATCAGCCGGAGTATACTCGATCTGTCCACCGGGATATCCGGTATATCTCAAATAAATACGATCGTTCCACTTGTTACCAGTCAGAACGACTTTGTCTGCATTGATGATGATTACATTATCACCACAGTCAACGTGCGGAGTGAAATTGGGTTTGTACTTACCGCGCAAAAGCTTCGCTACTTTAGCGCAAAGGCGACCTAACGTCTGGCCTTCAGCATCAACAATGACCCACTCTTTGTTTACAGTTGCCTTGTTTGCAGAAATGGTCTTAAAACTTAAAGTATCCACTGCTTAAAAATTAAATTAATTAATAACTCAAAAAACTAGCCTTACCAACATTGTCACAACGGACACATGATGCAACAACGTGCTAAGAACTAAACTCTTAGTACAATTTGATAATAATCGGCTTGCAAAGGTACGGGTTTTATCCGAAATACCAAACAAATCTAATTATTTTTCAAGTTATTATGAAGATACTCATCACTTACGGAAGTAATACCCCAAAGAGAATGTCACGTTATTTTGATAAACGGAAGTCTCGCCGTCACGCTTCAAGGCACGGCGGTCTATCATGCCGCATAGGGAGCTTACGGAGAAGAAAAAGTTACTATATTCTACCGATAGGCCGACATTCATGCCAAAGTCGCAAGGTTTCAAGTCCTTCTCCTCGGACACGCCGAAATGGAGATCCGGATTGGTCTCCCGGCTCTTCATCTTGCCAAACAAGGACCAATCAAAGGTAGGACCGGCGAATACGGACAGATGAACGTCCGTGAAGGTAAATGTATAAGCCACATTCACGGGAATCTGCAAAGAGTAATACCAACATTTATTATGAAGCGCCATCCCATGTATATCCTGATTCGAATAATAAGCGCCACCTTGGTTTACGAACGCCACCTCAGGACGAAGCGACCATTTTTTATTCTTACTCAAAGGAATATCCGCCAAACCCGCTATGCTGAAACCGAAGCGGGCTCCCGCCTCATACGTATCCTCCACTTTCTGGATCAACGAAGAATAAGCGCCTCCGGCACGTACGCCGAAAGAAACCTGAGCCATCGCCGGTAAAATCATCATCACGGCAATCAACAACAATCCGATCTTTCTCATAAACTTCCTCATTTGCTTTTCCTTCTAATAGCAAGCAAAGATATACATTTTTCAATAACATCTACATTTATCCTACTGAAACCTATAAGAAAGCGGTATAAAAAGCGCAGCTTTGCCATTTAAGCTTTAACGAATGCCACAACATGATACATCTTATCCCCATAAGATGATACATCTTATCCTTGCAACATGATACATCTTATTGCCACAACACGATACATCTTCAACAGAACTGTTTTGAAGCTGATTCCCCTACTGAGTAAAACCGGAATCTCCAAACCAATAAAGCCCCGACTGGACGAACCGGCCGGGGCTTATTTTTTTCCGCCCTCGCTCCTCACGGAGGTGACGACAGATGAACTTTAATTTATTACTTTAGTATTAATATTAATCCATTCCCGCCTGTTCGCCCTCGCGGGCTACTTGAATCACTACAACTCCCGCGGGAATGCATTTTCGATTTATGTTATTTATCGTCATTGTTCTTATTTAACGACTGCCTTAACAGCGGCCTCACCATCAACGGCTACCACGATGATACCCGCAGGAGCGGCGATCGTAGCGTTGTCGGATGTAAGAACCGTGCTAGTGATAACCTTACCAAGAACGTTCGTGATAACCACGTTCTTTCCGGCAGCGCCTTGGATATCAACAGTACCGTTGCCGGCGATTACCTTAACGCCTTCAGCAGCGTCGGCGATAGACTCGTTAGCTGTAGGATCGCCTGTAGTGATAGTGAAGCGCATTGCTTTCTCCTTGCTACCGCTCCAAGACAACTGGTCGTTGAAGCTATACAGATAAGAACCCTTCTTGGCTACAGAACGGATACGATATTCGTTCTCATTGTCCTCGCATTGGATGATCTGAACCTTGAAGTAATCCAAGCCACCTAATACACCCTCATCATCAGCCTCTTCAGCCACGGAAACCTTGTTACCCTTAACGACCGTAGTCAAAGTATCCTTAGTCTCCCAAAGAGTGGCCGGCTTGAAGATCGCCTTTGTCTCATTCTTGATCCACTCATACTTTCTGTCGTATGTACCATCTGCGACATAATAGTTTACAGAGTCTGCCGGGTTGAACAAGAACAATCTGTCACCATTCTCAACCGTACCCTTGTTAGAGATATAGAAAGAAGGAACAACAGCGTCCTCATCGGTTACTTGCAAGTAGAATGAGTATTGATTCTCGTTTACCACGATACCGTCGCGATTCTCGTTCATGGAGATATAGTTACCCTTATCGCTTACCAAGGAGATATGACCTTCCTCTGCCGGGTAGCTGATCTCCGGTGCCTCTACGATCAAGTAGGTGTTCAATAACCAATCTTGTTGTGTAGAAGTTGACGGCCATGCGTAAACAGAAGACGGAGTCTCATATTGGCATTCGTCGATATTGTCCTTATAAGTAGCGTCTACAACAGACTTCGTATACTTATTCAAAATTGAAGCGATAGTACTGCTTGTGCTATTCACCGGAATCAGGTAAACAGAACCATCGGCGGCTAGCTTGATCACGAACTCAGCTTGACCTTCAGCTACTAACTCTTCCTGTTCTCTTACAGAAGAATTTCCTTTCGGGAAATATTTCTCAGTCTCGATACCATCATTGATATACTGCAACTGATAAACATAAGCGTAGCCCTTATCTGCTCTAGCCTGTACCGTCACGCGGCCATCCTTATTGTAAACGAAGCTGCGCTCGATGATCGTACGTTTTTTATCATCTTTCACCAATTGCCATTGAGCGGCATCGGATACCTCGTTAGCGAACTTACCGTTCTTGTTCAATTCATATCCAACCAACGGGTTTGCTTGTTTCTTAGCTGCCACATACCACTTATTGGAAGTCTCGTTGTTATCGCGAGCGAAAGCCATCGTCACCAAAGTCTCATCATCTAGGTTCAAGAAACCTGCGTACGGATCAACCTCAGCCGGGGTCAACTCGACGATCAGTTGTTGCATTTCAGCGGCTTCACCCTCTGTCTCATTGTATGTGTTCGCGTCTACATAAATAGCGGTAACCTTTTTGCTCTTTGTGGACAATTCGTAAACGTTCTCGCCCAGATCAGCCTTCGGGAACAAGCTTGCTGTGAAATACACGCCGGTCTCACGGTTCGTGAATGTCACCTCATACTCATTGTCTACGCTGGAGATAGCCCATTGATAAGCCGGAGTCTCCAATTGAGAAAGAACCTTAGCCTTAGCTACCAACTCGAATTGAGAAGCTCTAACGGCGTTCGTCAAGTACTTGCCGTATACGCTCTTGATGTCTTTCTTGTCGATATTATCGGTAGATGGCGCATATTCCTTACCGTCTAAGATACGGATCGTGTAAGCAGCGACCTTAGCCTCCGTGTTCAACAACTCGATACCTTTCTTCATACCGGCGGCAGCCAACTTGAAGATGAACTGGTCGTCTGTAGCATGTGTAGTGGTCAGATAGTACTTGTCACTATGTTTCAACACATGTAACTTAACAGACTTAGTAACGTGCTTAGCCTTGCTAGCTTGCTCACGATAACGGAAATCATCAACGTTCAACTCATACGGATAAGCGTCCACATAGCTCTTTTGCACACGGAAGTTAGCGTTATTGATAGAGATATCGTTACCTGCTGTCATCCAAGCATTATCCGAACCTTGATAGAAGTTCAAGTCGCTGACTTTCACCTCTGCCAAAGCGAAACCATCACCAGAGGCACGTCCCGCATTTGTAGCCTCAACGGTCTCCGTTGAGCTTACGACCAAGATCGTAGCGTTCATCCATTCTTTATAATCAGCGCCATCTTTCGGAGCGTTCTCTGTGAAGAAATACATACCCGGCTCGATCCTCAAATCACGAGTATTACCCGAATAAGAAGGATACTGAGTAGCGTCAACTTCAATAGCGGTAGATACATAGCGAGCTACCACCTTCTTCGTATTGAACAAGTTGCCGATCGGCTCCTCGGTTTGATCCGTATCATAAGGCTTGGAAGCGAATGAGAATCCAGAAGTGTTATATAATGCGTTCAACTCGGTAACATCCTCAAGTTCCTCGGATTTAACCTCATAGAACGTAGGAGCAGAGATCGTAGTAGTAGAGACCAATGGGCTGCCAGACCATGACAGACCGTTCCAAACAGTCGCGCCCGCTTTATAGGCAACCATGTAATTATTAGAGGCAGAATACTCCGCACCAGTGGGAGTAGAAGTGACAGCAGCTGTATTCTCAAACACGAAATCCTTAAAGGTATCCTCGGCTTTCGCTGCCGGGTCTGTCTCTATCGCACTATATGCACTGTTGTATCTCAACGCCTTTCCAGTCTCCGCATTGGTGAGGGTATAAGAGAAGAAACCTCTCGGAGCCTCTGTCACGCTGACCGTCCAAATGTACTTCTTAACGCCGTCTTTGCTATCGCTGTCATCGTAAAAAATCGGAGTGTTTATAGCCTCCCCTACCTCAACAATCTTACCGGTAGTAGTGCTTATTTCATGACCATAGGCTAGCGATGAAGAGGCATCTACCATCACATATCGAGCCCCGTTTTTCAGTTCATTCGCTACTGTAGATCCGATTCCGGTCAAATCTTTAATGGAAACCGTCGGCGTCTGAGCGAAGGCACTACCGCACAGCGACCCCGCCACAAGCAGACCCGCCGTTAACAATGTAGAAATCTTTCTGTTCATAATTTAGAATTTAATATTAATAATAGTGTTAATTAAGCACTTAGCTATTTTCTGATAGCAGACTACCGTTAGAAAACGACTAGTCTAAACCATCGTTTTAATTAGTCATTTGCAAAGGTACGCGTTTCTTTGACTTCTGCAACCCTTCCGAGCTATTTTTTTGTTCCCTTATTCGCTTTCTTATCAATAGGATATCCTATCCTTTACGAAACAACCGATTCCGTAAACGAACCTCCCGTTTTCCTTCTTTAAAAACGCAAGATCTAAACGATCGTTTAAATCAATCATTTTTCTCTTCTATTATTTAATGTGCATGCGTACATTAGTAAATACACCATCGAATAATCAACAAAAGTAAGATCACCTTTTGCGATAGATCGGAATATTAGTTTCCCTTGTTCTAACAAAATGACACTTTGTAAACAGAACTCCCGGAGATTCGCTTTTTCCAAGCATAAGTACAGTATGCTTCCAAATTCGTAAGAAAAAAACAGCAAGCATCTGTCTGATAGAACACTATCGAAAAACAGTCTTTTATTCTAGCGAAATAATTCATCGTAGTTCATATCCGAAGAGGTAAGAATGGGAGAAAACAGGGTTATAACAAGGTTATAAACATATAAGAATGCCCATTCACGACCGCTTACAACCCTATTTGCGACTACTTACGATGCCTAATGGCACTATCGGCGTTGCCCAACACGACCTGTCGCATAGGCTAAAACGGCTTTTCACACAGAAAAACGCCATTCATAACTATCTTCCATCCGCTAGTTCGAGCACCTCACGAAAACCTCCTGTCACGATATACGGCTTATATCAAGCAAAATATCAATACAACATCTGTTTATATAACATATAGATTCTATAGAATCACCCATATTATAACCTCATTATATCCTTCAGAAAACACGTACGTCTTTTTCCAAAAACATGTACGTGTTTCCGAAAAAAGACGTACGTGTTTTTTTAAAAGCAAAACAACCTCTCTCGTACTAAAAAATATTTCCTACCTTTATGCACTCATTTCAATATGCACCAGACTATACATTAATATATATGGAACCGTTTATTCATTTACACGTACATACCCAGTATTCCTTGCTGGACGGACAGGCATCCATCGACGCGTTGATCGACAAAGCGTACAAAGACGGAATGCGTGCGATCGCCGTAACAGACCATGGCGTTATGTTCGGTATCAAGGAGTTTTTCAATAAGGTTAGCAAAAAGAACAGTAAACCTCTCGGGATCATCAAGGACTCCGAGAAAGAACTAAAACCGCTGCTGGCCAAGGATGCGCCAACCGATGAGGAACAACAAAGGATAACGGAACTACAAAAACAAATCGCCGAAGCGAAAGCTTCCATCTTCAAGCCGATCATCGGGTGCGAATGTTATTGCGCTCGCAACGGAAGGCATAGCAAGCTGGCCTCGCAAGACGACCGTAGCGGCTGGCACTTGATCGTTCTGGCCAAAAATAAGAACGGATACAAGAACCTGATCAAGATGGTATCCCTCTCATGGACGGAAGGATTCTACGGACGTCCGCGTATTGACAAGGAATTGTTGGAGAAATATCATGAGGATCTGATCATCTGCTCCGCCTGTTTAGGTGGAGAGATTCCACAGCATATCATGCACGGACGAATCGATAAGGCCGAGGAGTCTATCAAATGGTTCAAAAACTTATTCGGAGAAGACTATTACCTTGAGATGCAACGGCACGAGACACACGACCCCAACGCCGATTGCACGATTTTCCCGCATCAACAAGAGGTGAACAAGGTACTGATCGAACTTGCTCACAAACATAATATCAAGCTAATCGCCACCAACGACGTCCATTTCGTCAATGCCGACGACGCTGAGGCTCACGACCGCCTGATCTGCCTTAGTACCGGCAAAGACTTGGACGACCCCAAGCGTATGCGCTACTCCAAGCAAGAATGGATGAAGACAACCGCCGAGATGAACACCATCTTCGCCGATATCCCCGAAGCTTTGAGTAATACGCTCGAGATAGCCGACAAAATAGAATTCTACTCCATCGACAGCGGTCCTATCATGCCGACTTTCGCCATTCCCGAGGAGTTCGGTACCGAGGAGTCCTACCGTCAGAAATTGACAGAGCATGATTTATTTGAGGAATTCACCCGAGACGAGAACGGTAATGTCGTATTAAGCGAGGAAGAGGCGCACTCCAAAATCAAGAAATTAGGTGGATACGACAAACTATACCGCATCAAGCTGGAAGCCGACTATTTGGCGAAATTGACATATGACGGAGCCAAGGAGCTTTACGGAGACCCCTTGAACGATGAAGTAAAGGAGCGTCTGAACTTCGAGTTACATATCATGAAGACCATGGGTTTCCCCGGCTACTTCTTGATCGTGCAAGATTTCATCCGTGCCGCTCGTGAGGAACTCGGTGTATCCGTAGGACCGGGACGTGGTTCGGCCGCCGGATCTGCCGTAGCTTATTGCTTAGGGATCACCAAGATCGACCCGATCAAATATGACCTCCTGTTCGAGCGTTTCTTGAATCCGGACCGTATCTCCCTCCCCGATATCGATACCGACTTCGATGATGATGGCCGTGGCGAGGTCTTACGCTGGGTAACGGAAAAATACGGTGCCGAGCGTGTGGCTCATATCATTACTTATGGTACGATGGCTACCAAGTCCGCTATCAAGGATGTCGCCCGGGTACAGAAATTACCGTTATCCGAATCGAACCGGTTAGCCAAATTGGTTCCGGATAAGATCCCTGACATGAAGAAGTTCAAATTGGGCGACGCCATCAAGTATGTGCCGGAACTAAAAGAGGCGGCTAACGGAAATGATCCGCTGGCACGGGATACCTTGAAATACGCCCAGATGCTGGAAGGCAACGTCCGTAACACGGGTGTACACGCCTGCGGTGTCATTATCGGACGTTATGATATATCGGATGTCGTACCTGTCAGTACGGCGAAAGACAAGGATACCGGCGAGGAGATGCTGGTTACCCAATACGAGGGTTCCGTGATCGAGGAAACCGGATTGATCAAGATGGACTTCTTGGGCTTGAAGACCTTGTCCATCATCAAGGAAGCGATCGAGAACGTGAAACTGACTACCGGACATGATCTGGATATCGACCATATCAGTCTGGAGGACCCCAAGACTTATAAATTGTATTGCGACGGAAAGACAACCGGTACATTCCAGTTCGAGTCCGCCGGTATGCAAAAGTATTTGAAGGAGTTGCAACCTTCTAAATTCGAGGACTTGATCGCCATGAATGCCCTGTATCGCCCGGGCCCAATGGACTACATCCCTTCTTTTATCGCCCGTAAACAGGGTAAGGAAGAGATCAAGTACGACATTCCCGTCATGGAACGCTACCTGAAAGATACGTACGGTATTACGGTCTATCAGGAGCAGGTCATGCTTCTATCCCGTTTGCTCGCTAACTTCACGCGTGGTGAGAGTGATGCCTTACGTAAGGCGATGGGTAAGAAGTTGATCGAGAAGATGAACCACTTGAAGTCTAAATTTATGGCTGGTGGTCAAGCCAACGGCTATAAAGAGGAAACTTTAAATAAGATCTGGTCCGACTGGGAGAAGTTCGCCTCATACGCATTCAATAAGAGTCACGCTACTTGTTACTCATGGGTGGCTTATCAGACCGCTTACTTGAAAGCGAACTTCCCGTCCGAGTATATGGCCGCCGTCTTGAGCCGAAGCTTATCCAATATCACGGATATCACGAAGTTCATGGATGAATGTAAAGCGATGGGTATTCAAGTATTGGGACCGGACGTGAACGAGTCTATCTTGAAGTTCAGCGTAGATAAGAACAAGAACATC
>UMFG01012959.1_pt1 | contig 16479 bp, 15 predicted proteins | sample 1964961 | NCBI WGS metagenome assembly UMFG01 (sample SAMEA4836041, study PRJEB28245) | human gut metagenome | biome: gut microbiome; material: fecal sample | place: Denmark | collected 2008
TGCGGAACGATTTTTTCCATTACCATCGATGAAAAAGGAACTGTCAGGCATTGCCCCGTCATAGTGGCTGCGTGGCCTGCCAGCTATTATGTGTATGCCGAGATAGTGTTAGCTATAACGTCAACATATATGAGAAAGATCCGGCCGAACAAAAGAAATATCTCGATAAACTCGTGAAATACGAGGTTCTGGCGCTGGATGATTTCGGATCGTCAATGTATAACGAGAATATTAAACGTTTCCTGTTTGAGCTTATTGACCGCCGACTGCCAACACGCCCCATCGTGATCACATCTCAAAAGAACGTGATCGACTACCTGTCCTTATTGGGTGGCGACAGTCGCGCAGAAGCCATCGTAGATCGACTTCTCAAGCCCTGCAAAGTGATCACTCTGGCCGGTAAAAGTAAACGAGAGATTTTAAAGTGAGGTAGATAAAATCCGAGCACTTCCGTTCATATGGAACAGTGAGGTGCTCGGTCTAAGATCAAAATAAAAAATATCCCATCATTGATCCCTACAGACAAATACGCTCATCGAAGTTAAATGGCCGTTTTATATCGATGTTATTTGGCCGGATCGTATCGAAGTGGGTGGCATTTTTCGTCAGGTTGCTGATATTGAATTATATGTAGCAGGCAGCTTACTTTGCCCAGTCAGAATTATGGTTCAGACAGCGGTCTCTCTCAGATCAACCGAGGGATCTGGAGAGAAGAGGTGCCAGAGTGGTACCGATTGCCGGCAATAGTTGTCGGCATTGATATGAGTTGCGCCCGTTCCTGCACGCTTTCTGACGACACGTCCTTCGAGCCGTGCAAACACTGAAGAAGCTTGCTTGATGCAACGTAGGCTCGCAAGACGGTGTATTCTCAGGCTCTCCCGTCTTGGTCGGTTGTTGCGTGAGACTGTTTTCAGCGGCTTGTACGGCCTGCATTTTATTTGCTCCGTACTCGCCTTCCATCATCTTTCTTATATATCGGCGTACCGCATTATATCCGAGTACGTAATCAATCCCGAACCTGTGACAAAACTTTGGAAAGTAGAATTTATGGTATGAAGCTATGCTGCAATTTTTGTCCTTAAAGTCCGCATACACTTCATTCCAATCAAGCGTCAAGGCTGCTTCACGGGCCCAATAGCTAAAAGCCATATCTTTGTTCTCCTATCAAATTGTTGATGGAGACATTTTCTAAGATCGGGACGGCTTCTTCACCTAGGTTTTGGGGAGCTTACAAAGAAAGGCGGGCTCTAGTCTAAAAAATGAGTTCAGGACTGAGTGAGAAAAACACGGGGTTCTGGAAAAGTGGTGATCGTAAGCTACAAGAGCTTCCTGTCCGATCATCTTCTAAGATCCTGATGGATCATCTAGCGGATCCCTAACAATTCAAAAGAGGATTAAATAAAATAACACTCCTGTAAGGAGTACAGGAGTATTGTGCTTGTCAGACGTTGTGGTGGCGAGTTCTTAAATAAATCCTCCAATTTCTCCTGAATTTAAAATCTCACCTCCAGGACTTTAAAACGTGCCAGCTTAATGGATTTAACATAACTCGGCGTTAAAAGTGCTGACACGGTAAATGATTAAGCTAATAGCTCTTTCTTTAGGATCTCGTTCTTCTTATCTTGGACAGAGTCGATGATAGATTGAAGATCTTTGATCTGCATTTCTAATTTCTCTATTTGAGAAATAATTTTATTTTGTTCTTTTATAGAAGGTATATGTACTCTAAACTTTTCTATATTCTCTTTTTTTCCTCTAGGCATTTTTACGCCCTTAACATCTGACATTACCCAATCAAAAAAGACATCTCTTTTCAAGAGTAAATATAAATACTTTGAATTTACATTAACATCTGATGTTCTAATTACAATTACATCTGGTGAACAGCCGCCATCTTTGTCTGCTAACCATATTTTCTTTAAATATGGTCGTATATTAGAAATTAAAATATCGCCTTTCTTATATTCTATGACAGAGTCAATATTAGGAATATTATCATACACTTTTACCCCTTGATAATTCTGAAGTAAATTATCAGTGGTTATATATGAAGTTGGTTGTATTTTTTATAGCTAATTCTGTTTGAAGAAAAAACAGAAATATTATGTAATTCTTTAGTTATACCATTAGAGTTATTTATAATCTCTTTTATCATTTCTTTTAATTCATCAATCTGCTCTTTAGTATTAGCTACTTCCATATCTAACTTTTGACATTGGCTAACGATACGTTCTTGAACTTCTTTTGAAGGTAGTGGAATTTTAAATTGACTGTAAAAAGATTCAGGAACTCGTCTGTGTCCACTTGATCCAGTCATGTTTTCTGCGGCTAATTTTCTAATTACTTCTCTGTTTAAGAAATAATAAATATATTCTGATTTACAGCCTTTATTCACTCTAATTACATGAAATTCTGAACTTCCAAACGCAATTCCATTTGTTAAGTTAGTAGCCAAAGCACATTTACCGTTTTCCATGCAAGGTGTAATTTTAGCAATAATTACATCATTTTCAGCAAAGTATGTATAACTCCCCTTTCTAAGTTCTTTTAATGGTCTATCTTTTTTTTCTCTTATAACTCCGTCATTTGTTACAGAAGCCATTTCGACAAATGAAACCATTGTATTATCCGAATAATTTGATAATTCAGATTTAGAAGGATTTATTGTAGCAATATCGCCTAATCTAACTGTTTTAATCCCTTCTTTATACTTTATCTCGACTTCTTTCTTTTTGACGTTTGTTTTAATTTCCATATCAAAGCTAGTACGAGAAAAATCAATCATATCTGATAAATTAAGAATTTCTAAACTAGCCCCTTCTGGCAGATTGATACTATTACAAATATTCTCGATATTATTAGGCTCAACAAAGTTCTTTCTTATAGCAAAACAAATTTTTGAAGTGTCGTTTCTATCAATAGGGTTAAAAAGAGGTGTTTTAATGCCTAAAACACCAGAATTTTTGCTAATTGAATCTTCGTTAGACTTTACGCCAATGTATTTAATACCTTCCTTTCCTTTTGTTCCACTCCACTCGTAGCCTAAATACTGCTTAATATCGGTATTTGATGTTGGTGATTTTGCTATGATTACTTTTGTTCTATTTAGTTTAGATAATATAAAGTAGTACATTTTTTCTTTTTCAATGCTACTTATATAATTAAACGACTTTAACTTAATTTCGTTTTCTTGATCCTTTTTTGTGTATTTAGAAGTTAATTTCTTTGAACAAACATCTTTTAAAACTTTTTTAAGATCTTCTGAATATTTGATAAATAAATCAGACTTAGGTAAGTCTTTTCTTAAAATCCAATTTTGATATTCACAAAAATCAGTATTTATAAGTTCGCAATATTCTTCAAAGAAGTGTCCATCTTCAAAAAAAGCGTCCTTGCTAAAATTACCATTAAACCAAGCATTTACTCGATTTCTATATTGGATAGCTTCATCACTAGAGTGTTTTTCCTCAGCGTGCTTACCAAATGCTTTCTTCTCTAAGAATAAAGTAACTGTATTTGTTCCTGTTTTACCAAATGTACCACTACCAAATTCAGATATAGCTATTACATTAAAATTCTCTAATATGATCTTTCTACAATCAGTATAAATATTGCTATTTGATAAAATGGAACTAGGCAGAATAATTGCTGCTATTCCTTTAGCTGATAGTAATTGACTAGCTCTTTCTACGAAAAAGGTTTCTATGCTATTATTAGTTGATTCATTGATTGTTTTTGCTCGATTTTGATATAAGCTAAATAAGTTTTTAGCATTATTATCTAAAGTTTCAAGAAAACCTTTAACGCTATAAGGAGGATTTGCAATAAGAATATCAAAAGTGTTGTTTTGTACGTTACTATGTGGAACTAAGCCGTCACCATAAACGATTTGAATATCGTTTTGACTGTACATAAAAGCACTAACTTTCGATACTTTTGATAGACGATATTCTTTTTCAATACCAACAATATTCTTAAAAATTTCTTGATCTTTAAAGTCTTTTTTATGCTGTTGTACTTCTGATTTTAAAACACGACCAGCTTCATTTAAAAAGTGTCCTGCTCCACAGGCATAATCAATAACTTTAAGAGGTTCTATACTTGCATCTACTTTTTCTGACAAGGGAAGTGAAGATACTAAAAACTTAACAATAGGAGTAGGTGTAAAGAATTGTCCTTCACTTTGTTTTACACCTTGATCGAGAAAACCCTCAAAGAGATCTCCTAAAAATTGGTTTTCTTTATCTGTTTTTAGCTTCATTCCTTGAAGTAATTGAACAACCTTAATCAGAATAGCTATATTCTGCATAAATAGCTGTTCATTGTGAACATCTAAAAATGAGAAGTCATTATTAGTAAAGAACTTTTGAATATGAAATAACTTCTTTACTTCATCACGAGATAACTCTGGTGTGTCTTTAGTAAAGAACTTAAAAGCATTATCAATCTCTTCATCAGAAACATATTCGACCTTTTCTCCTAGAAATTCACTCATTCCTTTAGAGTACATTTGCTGTAATCTATCTTGAAAGTTATAGAAATCATCAAACGCAGCACCTTTCCAATTAAATTTTAAGTCCTGTTGGTTATCTGTTTCATCAACGATTTTTGCTAAGAATAGATTTACTAGCTTATCAAAGGAGTTTTCACGGCTTCCTACGTTGTGCTGTCTTAAAATAGTAGCAAATTGATTGTATTTTGATTGCATATCCTCATAGTTTTCAATTTCTTTAAGATCTTTATAAGCAAGTGTGATCTTTTCAGAAATCTCAAAGGGGTTGCAATTATCTTCAAAAATACCGTAATAAACTTCTGGTTGATTATAGGTATCAGTCCACACGTTAAAATAGTCGTTTTGAGTGGAACTATCATCTAAATCTTTATAGCCTTTAATTAAAGGATTAGTTTTTTGTAGGGCTTCAATATGTGCGAGCTTTTTATTTTTGATGTTTTCATCTTGAATAAGATCTTCTTTCTCAAAGACGATGATATTGCTTGAATAGGTTAATTTATTGGAGATTAAATCACTTGAATATAAGCATAAATGTCTTGTACCGAATAAAGTCCAATAATTAAAAAGCTGACCTCCATTTTTCTTAACTTTTTTCCAGGCATCTTCAAATTCTTTACCAGCAGTTTTGCACTCAATAATTAAATAATTATTGTCGTGATTATCTTTCACGAGAATATCAAGATAGGTTTGTGTTTGCCCTCGTCCTGCCACTCCACTGGTAGCTTCAAGTTCAATGTTTGTAGGCTCGTAACCAATTTCTAATAATCTGCAAACACATTCAAAGACAACAAAGTTTTCGTTTTGATGAAAGTCTTGAGTGGTAGCACGACCAAATTTAATTCCTTTTGCATACTCGAGCTTTTTAGTATTGAAGTCGGCGATCATTTCATAACGATTATTTGCTGTACCGAAGGACTTGTAATATCTATTAAGTTCTTGGTTATATGTAAAATGATGAGCTAAAAGAACTTTAGCAAAATTTTCTTCTGTAATCATTATAAAACGCCCTTATAAATCGCCTTTTCACACACTACTAATTTAAATTCATATTCATAACTGTACTAATTTACTGCATAAATTATATATAACCAACAGCATATAAATAAAGCTCAATTTTCACCAACGTCCCCCAACTTTGACAAACTTGTCAATAACGCCCTTTTAAGACGTTATTAACAAAGCCTTACTTGCTACTATATTTAAACGTGGTGATAACACGGTGATTAACTTGACATCAAGGAGAATTTATCGAGAAGATTAGGATCAGCTAAAAGCTGAAATACAAGTGCATAAAAACACGAAAGCCGTTGGATAGCGACCAACGGCTTTTGTGTGTTAATGTTTGTGAATATATTGCTTTTTACTAAACTAAGGTTTAACTGTATGGAGCTGTTTACAGACTATATTTAAGTTCAGTACTGAGTGAGAAAAACACGGAGTTCTGGAAAAGTGGTGATCGTAAGCTACAAGAGCTTCCTGTCCGATCATCTTCTAAGATCCTGGTGGATCATCTAGCGGATCCCTAACATGCTTCTTCGTCATCGTCCAAAAGGTCATAAGCATCGTAGAGAATTTTGTCGGAAAGAGCCTTGTAGAAAACCAACCCCAACAGGTAATCCTTGTAGACGTCTGCCGACATCACCTTTCGCATCTCATCAGCCGCCATCCACAAGGTCGACTTGAGTTCTTGCAATGTATGAGCCATTTTTGTTCCTTATTTGGATTTAGATCGAAGTTCTTCCACGAACTTCAAAACCTTCTCATGTTCAACGTCTGTTAGAAAGATCATTCGCCCCTTCCGCCCCAGTTTCGCCTGTTCTTCACGCCAGAGCTTCGTTCGCTGCGCCGGAGTGAGCCTCCATTTCAGATGGAGTACCCAGCGGTCATTCTCAGTGTCGATTGATTCGATATGAAGACCGGTCTTGGCGTTCTGAAGTTGAACAATAATGCCTACCACATCAGGCTTTTCGAGCCTGATCCCCTCGTATTGCAGAAAGATCTGCAAATCCTCGACATCAACGACAAACTCGGACTGATAGTCGCTGTGCTTCTTGCGCAGATAGTTATAAACTGCTTGTTGTGCTGAGGTCATGATCGTATAACATAAAGTTGAACATACTTGTTATGGATGCTACTCTTCTCAAGCATAATTTGCCAATCACATAATAAAAAAGGAATCACCGCGAGCTTGAAGCCCGTAAGACGATTCCTTTTCAATCACATCTTCTCAAATGATGCCTATCAGACGCTTCAGCCACAGCACGAAGCGATCCCTGAGCGACCGATGCTTCCTGCGCCAGTCCCACGGGGTCTCGGGATGAGCGTCGCGCCAAAGCCCCTGCGCTCTCTCTTGGCCACTAAAAAGGCTTCCTTATAAGCCTGCGCCTCTTCGTGCGTCAGTTGCTCGAAGAAGCGGAAATACGGCCATGCAAGACCTTCCTCGATCATCCTCAAGCAGATGTCCTCGCCTCCGCAACGAATGCCGCTCACGTAACGCCCGTAGATGTCACGGTCGACCGCCTTGACTTCGATGCGCTTTCATCCAATGAGACGGTACAACATGCGCTGAGACTCCGACCCGAAAGCCTGCTCCGATTCCGGCGCGTCTATGCCCAGTAGTCGAAGCTTGATCCTGCGCCCGTACCACGTGCGAACCCAGACTGAATCCCCGTCGCAAACATAAGTCACCCGGGCGCGGAAGCTCCACGGGAGCCTGCGCGAACGCATCGTAAAACTGTCTATCACCAAATTTTGTACAACTACCAAATCCATATAGCTTCCCCTCCCGGAACGATTTTTTCTTTTTCCTCGCATTTACACGCCTCCTTAAAAATTCAGAAGGCATTATTGTGCAATCTGCAAGACCGGTTCTAAGGACTCAATGAAAAAATTAGGGGAGGACGGAGAAGTGATGAGCGAAAACTCAAACTTAAGCGATCATCTTGCCGAGATCTTTTCGATCATCTTTGAGGATCCCTAACAATTGTTCAAATGCGTCTCCTGCGGGCATCAGGGAAACGGGGACGCAATGGCCGCGATCAACATAAAAGAGCGCAGACGAAGCTCGTTAGCCTGTGGGGAGTCTGAGAAGAATGCTCAGGCTCAAGTGAATCCGGGTCGGTCTAAAAAACCGGCGCCTAATCAGCAACAGGGATCCACCGAAGTGATCAGCAGCGCAAGCTGCTGACTCAGTAGAGGATCTCCGTCGTTTAGGGCGGAGAGAACGTCAAAATCTCTGCTTATTTAACTCGGATCACGGCTTTTCCGCCGTTTGCACGAGCCCTAAGAAAGCTTACCTTATGCGTTTTTCCCTGAGGTCCCTGATCCTGTTCGCATAAAAAGGAACGATTCGACACGGCCAAATCCACGGCACCCTCCCCGCCCTCAATGCGTTTACCGTTTGAAAATTCGGCATAGATGTAATAGATGGGATTATCCGCAGGTAAGGAAAGCTTTTTTTCGCTGTTTTGCGGAGCATTGAACCAACCCTCCGTCATCCACTTACCGCTGTTCTTATCCAGATATGAAAAAGCAAAGGCAGCATTGGCATCGGTTTTATTGTCCACCGTGATCTCAAGTGCGGATGCGGACGATATGAGCAGGATGGAGGCCGACAGCGCAATTAAATTTAGGATCTTCATTTAATATCTCCAAAGCTTTATGTTATTTCAGGCCTCAAAAGTGCCGCTATTGCCGTTGTATTTATCATTTTTTTTCTGATCAGGCGCTTTAGCAGACTGCCCGTCTTTATTTTTGTCCTCTGGATCAGCCTGAGTATTACCCTCACCCATACCGGCTGCGACGTCATCTGCTTTTTGCGGGGCGCTTTCATTTTGCACCCTGGTGGCATAATCGTGTGCAGAGGGAGCCTCATAACGTGTAGCTGATGAGTATTTGGCCTTAAAGGCATCAATTCCCAAAGCCTCAAGCTCCTTACGAAAGCCCCTTGCAAACCAAGCAAGATACAAAAGTGGGATGATCACCATCACCGTATACCCTATGGGAAGATACACATAAAACTGCGCCAGCACCAGCAAGGCCACAGCAGTATTGGCAAAGGAGGCAAGTCTCAGCGCCGAGCTGAAACCTATACGTATACGGAAAACGAAGAGCACGAGGAAACGACCGAGCGCTCCGCTGATCATAGCGTTGATGCCTAGCAACGACATAAACCAAACCACCATAACCGCCCATAAAACGCGCGGAGTAGCACTCAAAACCTGCTCTACGGCCTGTGCGGTATAGGTAGGACTAAAATCCGATCCGGTTTCAAAAATACCGCGATATTCGATGTCGGCATCTCCCTTTTCGGTATGCACGCGAATGAAGGTGGAATTGAATTCAACGGGGGCATCCGCTGCCTCTCCGCTTAGGGGACGATCCTCAACATTAAAAATAATGGCGGGAGTTCCGCGGGAATTTTTTATGAGCTTGAAGGACTCTTCCTGGGAGTTGGCCGTCAGGATCCCGTTTTTATCCAGATATGAGGCAGGCAGCTGCGCTATAAGACGCGGCAACTCAAGATCTTTAAAAAAAGTCAGCACATCGGAGGAGCGATAGGCTGCGGGCACGGCTAAAACCGTGCTCAAAAGGAAAAGGTAAAGCACACCCACGCCCTTCATGGAAAACAGTACCTCAAAATAAAACTCTTTTGAGATAAGAGCCCTCAGCGGATAGAAAAGAATTTTTTTGAGATCACCTTTATTAAAGCGCATGTACCGTCTTTCTCCTTGATCATATCGCACTCGCACCTACAGCTTGCTAGTGTATCATTGACGCCCTGTTCTTGATCTAAAAACTTTCTTGCTGAGAGTATCTTCAATATAACGACAATATTTACGGCAGACGTATGCGGTATAAAGTGTCCTTGCTCTATACCTGATCAAAAAAATGTTTTTTGACGGCCTGTGCACAAAAACCGTCCTCTCATTTACAATCAGAAAAAATATTTGAGGATCATACGATATGAAACTTACTCCCGTTCAACAATTAGCCCGCGATCTGGTGGCCATCAAATCAGTAACCCCAAATGACAACGGCTGTCAGGATCTTTTAGCCGCTATCTTGCAAAAAGAGGGCTTTACATGCACGAGGATTAACGAAAAAGGTACCTCCAACCTGATTGCCGTCCACGGCAGCGGTCGTCCCTTTGCCATGTTTTTAGGTCACACCGACGTAGTTCCCGAGGGTGATCTTAAAAGCTGGGATCATGATCCCTACGGCGCCGAGATCCTGGAAATTGACGGTGAGCCTTGTCTGTACGGACGCGGCAGTGCCGACATGAAAGGCGGAGATGCCGCCGCCGTGACCGCCCTCATCAACTTTATCAAGGCTCATCCTGATCACAAGGGACGCGTGGGATTGCTCATAACCTCAAACGAGGAGGGCGATGCCGTAGGCGGAGTACCCTTTTGCGTCGAATATATGAAGGAGCACGATCTAATACCCGACTACTGTCTCATCCCCGAGCCCTCCTCGGTTAAAACCTTCGGCGATGAGATCAAAAACGGTCGTCGCGGCGACGTCAACGTCACCATCACCGTGCACGGTGTGCAAGGTCACGTAGCCGTCCCCGAAAGCTGTGCCAATGCCGCACACCATGCCGCCCGCCTTATTACCGCCCTTATCGACAATCCGCTTGATGCAGGCAGTAAATTCTTCCCACCCACCTCCTTCCAGGTTTCAAACTGTCATTGCGGTACAGGAGCAGACAACGTAGTCCCGGGATCCTTTACCATGCGCTGTAATTTCCGCTTCAACGATCTGCAAAGCTTCGAGAGTATAAAGGAGCATGTCACGTCCTTAGCTGAGAAGCTCAACATCAAATGCGACTATGACTGGTCCTATGAGGGCCCCTACTTCTTAACGAAGGAAGGCGAATTATTGGAGATCATGAAACAATGTGTGACCGAGGTGGTGGGTAAGGAGCCGCTCTTTACGACCTCAGGCGGAACCTCCGACGGACGCTTCATTGCCCCTCTCGGCGTACAAACCATAGAATTCGGCCCCATCACCGAAACCATTCATCGTGCCAACGAGCATGTGTCTCTATCCTCACTTGAGGATCTGGCCAAAATCTATACGCTGGCACTTGCAAGGCTTTTTAATTAAAGATCAGTCTGCAGGTGCTAGGCTAACACCTGCAGAAAATAGAGTGAAACTGTGATCATATTCCTACTTAAGCATTTTTTCTTGATTTATGATGAGCTCATCGCATCATTACAATGCAAAAATGCGTTTTTTATAAGGAGAAAATATGGTCTCATTCGGTCAGTCCATGAAGATCTGCCTCAAAACCAAGATCTTTACCCTGCGCGACAGAGCTCCGCGTTCTGAGTTTTGGTGGTTCATGCTCGGGGCTTTTTTACTCAATATCATCTTGGGAATTTTAAATATCGTCCCGATCTTAGGACAGCTCCTCTGCCTTATCGGTGGCATATGGCTACTAATTGCAAGCATAAGTGTAAGCGTAAGACGCTTGCACGATCTCGACAAAAGCGGCTGGTGGCTGTTATTCCCCTATTTAGCATTTTTTGTGGGGTTGATAGTCATGGCAGTCGGCATGGCGTTGTCCTCAGACATTAACGGTACCGCTGTTGCCGGTTTCGTGATCATAGGCGTAGGTATAATTTCGGTTTTTGTGCTTTGGATCATGATGATTGTGAGGGGAACCGTAGGCCCCAACCGCTTCGGTCCCGATCCCCTTGCCGAGGCTACGATCACTAATTAAGAGCGATAGTCTGCGGCAAAATCCGAATTTTTATAATGAGGCCCTCTTAAAAAGAGGGCTTTTTAATCCCAAAACCTTTACCCTGCCAGCACCTGCGTTCTCTTTACTATTGGGCATTGCCCTCTAAATTAAAGCCGAGGCCAGCGCCTCCACCGCTTTTTGCATACGCTTAAGATCTACTGAGGTATAGCTCATTACAAAAACATGACAAGGCACCTGCGACGGCCTTTCATAAAAGGACGACAGTGCGGAGATCCCCACCCCCTGCGCCAAGGCTCTTTTACAGCACTCCTCATCACTTAATGCGGTATGCACCCTAAGTAAAAAATGCAAGCCGCTTTTTGAATTCTCAACCGTACATCTTTTTTTTAGGGAACTGTTATTTATGCATTCAAGCAACATTCGGCGCTTTTGCTCGCAAAGCCTGCGCATGCGACCTATATGCAGCTCAAAGGATCCCGATGAGATGAAGGCTGCAAGCGCATATTGATCAAAATTCGGCACCGTGCAGGAATAAAAGCCCAGCCTTTCGTAGAAACGTCGCATGAGCTTGTCAGGCAGGATCATATAGCCTATGCGCACGGTGGAGGCTAAGGACTTGGTAAAGGTATTCATATAGATGACGCGTCCGTCGGCATCTATGCTTTGCAATGACGCGAGCGGGCGTCCGCTTAAGCGAAATTCCGAATCGTAATCATCCTCGATTATGTAGCGATCCTCAGCGGCACTTGCCCAGCTTAAAAGCTCGTAACGGCGCGATACCGGCATCACCGCCCCCGACGGGAACTGATGAGAGGGTGAGATCTGTACCACCGAGGCCTCGGTATTTTTTAAAAGATCAGCACGTAATCCGCACTCATCCACGCTGACGGCAACACTTTTTACGTTGTAGCTTTTATATACGGATGCATTGCGGGAATAGCCCGGATCCTCACGGGCATAGACACGGTTAAAGCCCAAAAGCTGAATGACAAGCCCCGTCAGGTATTCGGTCCCTGCCCCGATCACAATGGCGGCAGGGTTCACCTCCATGCCGTGAAAGCCCTTTAAATGCGCAGCTACCGCCTCCCTTAATTCACGTACGCCCCCGGGCGGACTGTTTTTTAAAAGCAACTCCTGCTTATCGTGCAATACGGCACGCATGGTTTGAGACCAGATCTTAAACGGGAAGCTCTCCGGATCGGCACCGTTTGAACGAAAATCTGCCATAAGTTTTTGATCATATTGCTCGTTTTCAGGGCATTTTCCGTCCGCGGCCTCCGCCGTGACGGTTTTTACGGGTAAATTTTTAAGATCACTTACGTAATAACCGCGCTTGGGCATGGAAAACACATAGCCCTCGTCACAAAGTCGGGCATAGGCATTTTCAACCGTGATCACGCTTATACCCAGATTTGCAGCAAAAGTCCGTTTGGACGGCAAACGCTCACCGGCCTTTAAAACTCCCTTTCTTATGTCATTTCTAAGGTTACGGCACAAGGATATATAGAGCGGATCTGAGCTGTTTTTTAATAAGGAATATGTAAGCATGAGGATAATAGCTCCAAACTGGTCTTACTGAATATATAGCAACTGGGTATTTAAATAAAGCCAGATCTGCAGAAAATGAATACAAATTGAAATCGGAGTTTAAAAATGGAAAACAATAACGAACGTTATAAGCTCAATAAGGAACTGGCTCAGATGTTAAAGGGCGGCGTGATCATGGATGTCACCACCCCCGAGCAAGCAAGGATCGCCGAGGAAGCCGGCGCCTGTGCTGTAATGGCGCTTGAGCGCATTCCCGCAGATATACGTGCCGCCGGCGGTGTATCCCGCATGTCAGATCCGGCTATGATCCGCGGTATTCAGGAGGCCGTTTCCATTCCCGTTATGGCCAAGTGCCGCATCGGACACTTCGTCGAGGCGCAGATCCTAGAGGCAGTTGAAATCGACTATATAGACGAAAGTGAGGTTCTTTCCCCCGCCGATGACGTATATCACATCGACAAAACCCGCTTTAAGGTTCCCTTCGTGTGCGGCGCTAAGGATTTAGGAGAAGCACTGCGCCGTATTGCCGAGGGCGCTTCCATGATCCGTACCAAGGGTGAGCCCGGCACCGGCGATATCGTTCAAGCCGTACGTCACATGCGCATGATGAATAAGCAGATCGCCCAAATCGTTTCCATGCGTGAGGACGAGCTCTATGAGCAGGCCAAGCAGCTGTCCGTACCGGTGGAGCTAGTTAAATACGTGCACGACCACAAGCGTCTGCCCGTGGTTAATTTTGCCGCCGGCGGCGTAGCAACTCCTGCCGATGCCGCACTGATGATGCAACTTGGAGCCGAGGGCGTGTTCGTAGGATCGGGGATCTTCAAATCAGGAGATCCTAAAAAGCGTGCTCAGGCCATAGTCAAGGCCACGGCCAATTACAACGATGCCAAGCTTATTGCAAAGCTTTCAGAAAACCTCGGTGAAGCCATGGTCGGCATCAATGAAAATGAGATCAAGGTGCTCATGGCCGAGAGAGGCAAATAATGACGGTTGCGGTTTTGGCCCTGCAGGGGGCCTTTATCGAGCATGAAAAAATGCTTGAGAGCTTAGGCGAGGAATGCTTTGAGATAAGACAAAAAAAAGATCTCGAGCGTACCTTCGAGGGGCTCGTGTTGCCGGGCGGTGAAAGCACGGTCATGGGCAAGCTTTTACACGAGCTTGATATTTTTGCAACGCTCAAACAGAGGATCGAAGAGGGCTTGCCGGTGCTGGCCACCTGTGCAGGTCTCATTTTGCTGGCCAAAAGGCTTGAAAACGATCCGGTCTGTTGGTTTGGAACCTTGGACGTCACCGTAAGACGTAACGCCTTCGGCCGTCAGCTCGGAAGCTTCCATACGGAGGAGAATTATAAGGGCTTGGGACGCATACCCATGACCTTTATCCGCGCTCCGGTGATCACAAGTGTCGGCCCCAAGGTCGAGATCCTCTCTACCGTAAATGATGAGGTAGTGGCCGTGCGTCAGGGCCGCCAAACGGCTCTGGCCTTCCATCCCGAGCTCGACTGCAACCTTTCAATACATGAAAGCTTCTTAAAGGACGTACGCGCCTACCGCAACTGAGCGCTGAAAACAAAGGATCCTACTTGTTCGGGATCCTTTGTTTTTCTTTTTGCAAAAGCAATACTCTCTGCCCTAAGGGGCCTACTAATCATCACTTAAGGTAAGAGCTCATGGGCTTTTACCATAAATTCTGCAAGCGGCAGAGGCCTTGAGAAATAATAGCCCTGCAATGTGTCCACCGAGTAATCCTTGAGGATCTCGACAATATTTTGATTCTCAACTCCTTCGACGCATACATCGAGCTTGCTCACGCTGGCAAAGTGTGAGATCACCTCTATGATCCCTCTGGAGTGAGGGTTGGTTTCTATATCTTGGACAAATTCACGATCGACCTTTAATATATCAAGAGGCAGATCTCTTACGCAGGCTATGGAGGAATAGCCCGATCCGAAATCATCGAGGGCTATTTTGATCCCCATTTGCTTAAAGGCCTTAAGCTTTTGTCTCAGCATTTCTATATCCAAAAGACGACATCTTTCGGTAAGCTCTATACACAAATTTTTAGCAGGGATACCGGTCTCGTTCAAAATCCTTGCGACCTCGTCGACGAAGAAGTCGCTCTCAAACTGCGAATACGAAGCGTTGACGTGGATAAGGAAATTAGGCAATACCTTAAGTAGCGGCTTCATGTCGATAAGTGAGTGCCTTAGGATCCAGTTTCCAAGCTGCGGAAAGAGGACATCATTTTCCAAAACGGGGATGAATTCATCTGGAGGGATGCGTCCGTATTCAGGAGAGCTCCAGCGAATGAGGGCCTCTACAGCCGTAATGCGTCCGGTTTTAGTGGCCACCACCGGCTGATAATTGATCTCAAAGCCATTATAATCACGTCCTATACAGGATCTAATGACGGATAAGGCCTCGAGGCGGTTGCGTTTCTTTTCATCCTCAACGTCGTCAAAGATCACAAGTCCGCCCTGATGACTCTTTTTGGAGGCCTCAAAGGCATAGTTCAGGCAGGCATTCATGGTGCGCACGTCGGTCTTGAAGGTATTGAGCACCAGCATACCGGCGCCTAAGCTTAACATGATCTCCTGATCATCTACGGTTATGAAGCTGCGATATTGCGCGCACAGCTTTGCATACATGTCTTTTAAGCGCTCGACATCCTTACTGTTGTTAACAATAATAAATTGCGATCCGTCCAAATGATAAACGTCGCACAGCAAGGGTGAGATCAGCCTGCGAATGCGCCCGCCTAGATCTTGGATGACGCGATTGCCGAAATAATAGCCGTAGCTGTTGTTAACATTTGAAAAATCACGTATGCCTATTTGCATGATGCAGCATTCGTGATTGGCATTGATTTTATTTTTAAGATCGAAGAAAAAGCCGTATTGATTGCGACAGCCGGTCAGGACATCCATAAACTGACGCAAGCCCAAGCAACGTATCGCCCCGCCGAAGAAAAACTCGTCGTTTTTTTCGCCATGAAAGACGGTACCGGAACAGGAGCAGACCACATACGAGCCGTCGCGCGTTTTGGCGCGATATTGCATATCGTGTCCGGCGGCCTTGCCTGCAAAGACTTCCTCGATATTTTTATGATAGCTCTTGCGATCCTTGGGATGGATATGCTCCTCCCAAATCTGCCCCGCCCCCTGCATATACTCGGACGGAAGACCGAAGAGATCGATGGCTCCCCGCGACCAACGCGAGATGTCGTTCTTTATGTCACACACGAAGATATAGCAGTCGCTGCCGATCAGAGAAAAAATCTTGAACAGATTGTCCAATCTGGCCTTGATCTGCGGTTCAGGAATGTATGCTTCGGTATTATTCATAGTAGTAACATCCTGTAAACGTGCGTTTGTATTGTTGCATAACAGAGGTGCTGCAAATCAAAAGTAAACGTTTTACGCTTGTTATACAAGTCTGCTGACAGCCTATGCTTATTTTTCGAACATTTGCTACAAATTTGTGCGCAACAACTTGCGTGCACAAATTTAAGGCGATCATATATTTTCGTTCGCAGGTGCAAATTAACCTTCAATCCCTAAATGCTCCACGGGATAAGATCGGACTACGGCATCAGGATCACGCTCTGTCCCTTACTTTGATTTTAGGTTGTTTTTTCTTTTCTGACAACTTGTGATCAAGCATTTTAGTCTAAATTGGGATAACAGAGTACGTATGTAGTATTT
>UMFG01026979.1_pt1 | contig 15732 bp, 8 predicted proteins | sample 1964961 | NCBI WGS metagenome assembly UMFG01 (sample SAMEA4836041, study PRJEB28245) | human gut metagenome | biome: gut microbiome; material: fecal sample | place: Denmark | collected 2008
TGTGAGACCCCTAATCTTTATACTGCTGAAGTTTCTTTGGTGCAGGATGGTAAAGTTATTGATTGTGTGACGGAGACATTCGGCATTCGTACGTTAGAGTTTTCTCCTGATTTCGGATTTAAACTGAACGGCAAAAAATTGTTCCTAAAAGGTATTTCCAACCATCATGATTTGGGAGCTGTAGGAGTTGCCGCTTTTGACAGAGCTATCGAGCGGCAGTTTCAGCTAATGAAGCGGTTCGGTTATAATCACATTCGTTCGTCTCACAACCCTTATTCCGAGTCGTTCTTGAAACTGGCTGATAAATATGGTATTTTGGTAGTGGATGAGCTGATTGATAAATGGAGCGACAATAGCTATTGGGGTGGTAGAGTGCCTTTCACACAACTATGGTATCAGATGATTCCCGAATGGATCAAACGCGACCGCAATCATCCGTCTGTTATATTATGGAGTTTGGGAAATGAATTGCAGATGCGGGAAGACTTAGCCGGATTTCCTACCGGTGATTGGGGTGTCACCACTTACCGTATCTTCGATGTGCTTGTCAAACGTTATGATAAGACTCGTAAAACGACTGTGGCTATGTTTCCGGCACGTGCCGGAGCTATCGGAAAGAATGAACCGGAATTTAACACCAAAGTATATCCTCCCGAGCTGGCAACTGTAACAGAAGTGTCAAGTTTCAATTATCGTTATCTGAACTATGCCCAATATCTGGAAAAGTGTCCGCACATGACCGTATATCAGAGCGAAGCTACAACGAATGAGCTTGCTGCTCCTTTCTTTGGCATGGATCATGATAAGATGGTGGGACTCGCCTATTGGGGAGCTATCGAGTATTGGGGGGAATCGAACGGATGGCCGAAGAAAGGCTGGAACTTTTCTTTCTTCAATCATTGTCTGGAACCTTATCCGCAAGCCTATCTGATAAAGAGTGCTTTCTGCGAAGAGCCTTTGGTGCATATCGGAGTGATGGATAATGGCAAGGAAGCCATTGAATGGAATGATATTATGGTGGGAAGTTTATCTTTGGCTTCTCATTGGAACTGGGCAACGGGCAGTATGCAGAACTTATATACATATACCAACGCCGATGAAGTGGAATTGCTGGTTAATGGCAAATCTATGGGGATACGTAAGAATGACCGGACGGATATCACCCGGCGCAATATCATTTATTGGGAAAACATACCATACGGTAAAGGAGGAAATATCATAGCAGTTGCCCGGAATAACGGAAAAGAGGTGGCACGTCATAGGTTGGAAACGACCGGTAAGGCGACTGCTTTGAAAATGGTGGTAGAGAATCCGGAGGATTGGAAAGCGGATGGGATGGACTTACAATATGTAAAGGTATATGCGGTGGATAATAAAAGAAGGGTAGTACCTGATACTAAAGACGAGGTTACTTTTAAGGTTTCGGGGGCTGCAAGGCTGATTGCTGTGGACAATGGGGATCATTTTACAGATGAGTTATTTACCGGAAATACGAAGAAGTTGCATAAAGGATTCATCATGGCGATCTTACGTTCGGACCGTTCCGGTGGCGAGGTAGTAATAACTGCATCCTCCAAAGGATTGAAGGATGCAGTAAAGAAGTTGGTTACAAAGTAGTTATCGGAATCAGTTTCACACCTCCATTGAGGCCTGAAGGAAGGACTTCCCAACTGTCGTATTTATTCTTTTTGTAGTTGAGTCCTACAAAGTTGATTTCTTTAAACTTGCGCCAGGGAACGTTTTGTCTGTCCAATTCTGCAATACGGTTAGCGGGAAGATTGGTCACCTCAATCTCAATTAGATTCTTGCCCGGTTGCAGATATTTGCCGACCTTTAACCGGAAAGGTGCGGCCCAGACAGTTCCCGCTTCTTTACCGTTAATGCGTATGCGGGCGCTTTCCCGCAAATCTCCCAGATCGAGAATCCAATCATCAGCGTTCAGCGCAGGCAGAACTGTCTCAAGACTGTATAACCCTGTGCCCATATTGATTTTTGCGTTCGGATGGTTGATTTCCGTCCATGAAGTCGGGCTATCGATAGCGAAAGTTCCTTCGATAGCGGGGGTACTTTGTACAAAACGCAACGTCCAGTCATGGTCGAGGCTGAGGCTGACAGGTTGCTCTTGGATATATTTCCATGCTTGAGTCTCAACCGGATGATCGAATGTTTGAATAATCACACTTTCGCCGGACTGTAATTGCAGATATACTTGTAACTTTCCGTCCTTTATCCGGGTTTGCGCTTTTCCTTTTTCTCCGGTCATCGGATCAAACAGCATGGCTGTTGGTTCATTAACACTGAGAGTAATCCAATTATCTACTCCTTTGTCTTGCAAAGAAGAGATGAAATAATGGTGTCCGGTGCTGTGTTGGCGGCGGATATATTGCAGACCAAAGTTCGTCTTCATCTCTTCAGGCATTACCTTACATTTACCTAATGTCGCAGCATAATCCGTACCGGTTATGATATGTCCTTTTCCGAATGAACTGCTAATGCTTTGGTTAAAATCGCTGATGTCGGGAAGTTGTTTTTGAACTTTTGTGAAAGCATTTCTGCGACTTTCCAGATTACCGAATCCGGGAACATCTTTAGGATAATTCTCCATGAATACAATTGTTGCTCCTTGTTTTGCCAATGAGACTAGATGTGCCAATACTTTCTCCGGCATATATTTTACAGCGGGCACGATAATTGCTTTATAGTTACTGCCTCCTTTTGTACGGAGATTTCCTCCCTCGTAGCGGGTATTCTGGAGGTACTTGTCCGAAATATAGTCTACATCGTAACCATTGGAGGTTATCTGGTGGATGGTTTTTATAAACTTCGGAGCACGCTTGGCCATTTGGTGGATGTCGAATAAGAGAAGCCGTCCCGGTTGTTCTTCCCACATATCATATACCGGAAGATAAACAAGGAAGTCATTATCAGGCTTACCCATTTGCAGGAAACTCTGGCAACGGGTGATGTATTGGAAAAAAGCCGGGGCGTCACGCCAGATGCTATTGGTCGGTGACATATTGATAGTGGCGTAAAATAACCAGCCCGGCCATTCCGCCTCTTTGGGAGAATAGGGAGTGCCGTGAAAAAACATATGGTTCACTCCGGAGACAAACATCAGATCCATATCCGGTTTACATTGAGACAGTGAAGTCCGGAAATGTTCCGTCAACCAGGTAAACGTCTCACTGGATGTATATGGCTTTCCTGTGATATGGGCAGCGGAAGAGGCATATTTCAGCATTGAAATGTCCGAATCGTTTTTGCGGGTAAGTGAATCCTGGCGTAATCCTTTGATATGGAATTGGGAAAGTCCGAAACCTTCACATTCCGGAATATCTACGGAGGCATATACATCAATCAGATTGGCGGGTGAACCATGCCCTTGATTACGCGTGATACTTCCATGCTTATGTGCCCATGCAGTCCATTGCCGGGTAAAGTTCTCAATCAGTAAGTCGGAGATCGTCTCCCGGTAATCCGTTATGATGCGTGTAGTTATTTCCGGTCGTTTTTCATCCAGAAACTCGGGGAAGTAGTTTTCTAATTTGTATCCTCTTCGGCGGGCGAACTCTTCCAATAGGGTAGGTGTCCAATCGGCTTGGTACACTTCATACGAATCATTGAAGAATGTTTTGGGGTAAGTGACCTTATCTCTTTGAAAAGCCCTGTCGAATTTGTCAAGATAACGTTTAACGCTTCCCTTATCCAAGTGGTTCATTACATAACCTTCTCCTCCGGGAGCGGCACGCTTTACTTTTTGCTGTGTCTTTCCTATATATAATGCAATGATTCGCCATTCTCCTTTGGGAGCTTTCCATGTGAGCCGGTAATCTTTTACTTTTGAGGTAATATCCAGTTTCTGTCCTTGTGCATTGTAGGCCATAACTTTATTCAACTTTGCAACCTTTGCTTGCTTAGGGTCTTTTACCTCCAGATTGAGAATGTTTTCTTCCCCTCCTTCTATCTTGTATTCCTGAAATATGGCTTTGGTGGCAGCGTCCTCCAACGTAACTTCCGGTCCTCCGAAAGGCCAGCCGGTTCCGGTATTCATATCAATCTGCATACCGTTTTTATTTGCTTCTGCCTGGGTATGCTTTAACATAGCCGTCCATTCGGGTGACAGGAATTTCAGTTCTTTGTCGTCCATTCCTTGTACCCCGTAGATTGGAGTCACTTCCAATGTTCCCAACCCGGCTTTAGCATATTCATCGATGTTGTAAGTCAGATTGGGAATATCGACTGTGTTTCCCATCCACCACCATCTGCTGCCGGGACGCGCTTCTGTTTGGACTGTCGGCCAATCTTGTGCCGCTAAGGTTCCGCTGACAAGCAGGAGACCTATCAATAGTGTATTTTTCTTCATGTTTTTATATATGTATCATTAGCTTTGTGAGGCTGTTTCTTTTCACGTTGCTAAATTACGGCATTCTTTCCTTAAAAAAATGCATATTTGTACTAATACATAGAATTATGTACAAATGTACATTGTTTCGTACGATTAATCCATCTACTTTTGCGGCATGAAGTTTAATTAATCATTTTGAATACACATGAAAAATAATTTAGTGCTCTTATTCTTTCTTGCGTTGACGGTTTCTGTCAGTGCCCAATCTTTGCCCGACCGGAAGGAAACGCTGGAAGTCATGAAAAAAGTGAACGGTTACTTTATGAAAAAGTATGCCGATTACACGATTCCCAGTTTTTACGGTCGTGTACGTCCGAGCAATATCTGGACACGAGGTGTTTATTATGAAGGACTGATGTCGCTCCATTCTATCTATCCGCGCGAGGATTATTATGAATATGCTTATGATTGGGCAGCTTTCCATAAATGGGGAATGCGTAATGGCAACACTACCCGCAATGCCGATGACCATTGCTGCGGACAAACCTATATCGATTTATATAATATCTGTCCCCAACCGGAGATGATTAAGAATATCAAACTATCCATTGATATGATGGTAAATACTCCGCAAGTCAATGACTGGTGGTGGATTGACGCCGTACAGATGGCAATGCCTATTTTTGCCAAATTCGGAAAAATGACCGGAGAGCAGAAATATTATGATAAGATGTGGGATATGTATTACTATACACGCAGCCAGCATGACGAAACAGGTATGTTCAATCAGAAGGATGGCTTGTGGTGGCGCGATCAGGATTTTAACCCTCCTTATAAGGAACCGAACGGTGAAGACTGCTATTGGAGTCGTGGCAACGGATGGGTATATGCCGCTTTGGTACGTGTGCTGAACGAAATCCCGTCAGACGAGCTGCATCGTCAGGATTATATAAATGATTTCCTTACCATGAGTAAGGCATTGAAGAAATGCCAGCGTGAAGATGGTTTCTGGAATGTCAGCCTGCATGATCCTACCAACTTCGGTGGAAAAGAAACTTCCGGAACAGCTCTTTTTGTATATGGAATGGCTTGGGGAGTGCGTAATGGCTTGTTGGACCGTAGTGAATACCTGCCCATTCTCTTGAAAGCATGGAATGCTATGGTAAAAGACGCTGTTCATCCGAACGGATTCTTGGGTTATGTTCAAGGGACGGGTAAAGAGCCGAAAGACGGACAACCGGTGACTTATAAGAGTGTGCCTGATTTTGAAGATTACGGTGTAGGTTGTTTCCTGCTTGCCGGAACGGAAGTGTATAAACTGAAATAAGCATTCTTTAAGTAATAAAGAAACCAACTGTATTTTATTGAAACGGTTGAAAACAATTCATCGGAAAAGATGCATTGGCTTTCAACCGTTTTTGTATATATGTAGAAGAACCAGGCTTTTGGGGGACAGGAAAAGCCGTGAATGGATAATCCTCCCTGCATTAACGTATAATTTTCCATTATCCGATTACTTGATTCCCGCTATCTTTGCGATAATTGAGAGAACGCGATGAAATGTTCAACTTTAAATAATTCAGATATAATGAAAAAGATTGCATTATTGCTAAATGTTTTACTGGTTGCAACGATATGTGTTGCCCAAAAGCAGACCTATAAGTTCGATTTTAGTTCGGATAAGAAAGTAAAGGAGGGGTATTTGAAGGTTACGCCTCAGACTTTGTTTAACAATGAACAAGGCTATGGGTATGATTTGCAACCCGCATGGGATGGCAAAAGTAACAAACCTTTCTTCTTCTCGGTGAATGTTCCTGATGGAAATTATAAAGTGACAGTGGTCATAGGCAGTAAGAATGAACCCTCCAGCACTACGGTACGTGGTGAGTCGCGCCGTTTGTTTATAGAGAACCTGTCTACCAAGAAAGGGGAATTGAAAACAGAGACGTTTACAATTAATAAGCGTAATATTAAAATATCCGGGAAAGAGAGAGTACGTATCAAATCCCGTGAGAAGAATAAACTTAATTGGGATGATAAACTGACACTGGAATTTAACGGAGAATCTCCCCGTTTGAACTCTTTAATAATAGAACCTGTGGAGAATGTTCCGACCGTTTATCTTTGTGGCAATTCAACGGTTGTAGACTACGACAATGAACCTTGGGGAGCTTGGGGACAAATGATTCCCCGTTTCTTCACGGATAAAGTGTGTATAGCCAATCATGCCGAATCCGGTTTGTCCGCTAATACTTTTATCAGTGGCAACCGTTTGAAAAAAATCATGTCCCAGATTAAAAAAGGAGATTATCTTCTCGTTGAATTCGGTCATAATGATCAAAAGCAGAAGCAACCGGGAACAGGGGCTTACTTTTCTTTTGTCTATAATCTGAAAATATTTATTGATGAGGCCCGTGCTAAGGGAGCCAATCCGGTGCTGGTCACTCCTACTTGTCGCCGTCGTTTTGACAAAGAAGGAAAATCTGTAAATACACATGGGGAATATCCGGACGCTATTCGTTGGGTAGCACAAAAGGAGAATGTTCCTTTGATAGAGCTTAATGGGATGACAACCATACTTTGTGATGCTTTAGGAGTTGACGGCTCCATGAAATTATATGTTCACTATCCGGCAGGAACTTTTCCCGGACAAACGAGAGAGTTCAAGGATAATTCTCATTTCAGCACGTATGGCGCTTATGAGACTGCGAAGTGTGTGGTGGAAGGAATGAAAAAGGCAAAATTGGATATTGTCAATTATTTGAGAGCAGATTATAAAGGATTCAACCCTGCCCAACCGGATAAATTTGAAACCTTCAAATGGAATTTATGTCCATTTACGGAGATAGAAAAACCGGACGGCAATTAAAGGGGAAGCAATGGATGATTACCAAGTCATTTGCGTACAATCGTCCATTGTGCACTTCGATAAGTAGGCTTACATTTGCAAAAAACAATCGGAAAATAATAACTTAAAAATGAAGACATCAATGAAAAACATGTATCTGGCTGCCGCTATGGCAGTATCATTGGCTTTTACAGCTTGTAGTGATGATGAATCGGGAAAAGCGGACCGTGCTTATAATCCAATCGAGATTTTGGGAACTATCAATGATGCGACTGATGTTCAGAATACCCGTGCTGTCGGCTCAAACTGGGGAGTTGACGACCGTATCGGAGTCACTGTGGACGGACCGACGAGTGGTAATGCAGTCGATACTTATATCAATATTCAGTATCGTAAAGACAATGGCAATGCATTCCGTGTTGTGAACGAAGGTTCTGTGGATAACAATATCCGTTTGAAGGGTGATGGCGCATACACATTGGCGGCGTATTATCCTTATCAGGGAGAGAACGGTGCTTTGCCGGGAGAAGAAGGAGTGATAACAAAGAAAATAAGCGGAGCGGACCAGTCTGCCGATAAACAACCTCAGATTGACTTCCTTTTCGCAGAGGCTACCGAAGTATATGCGGATTCTCCCGTAACATTTAATTTTACACATCGGATGGCTAAAATCATTCTTCGTTTCGCAGCAAAGAATGGTGCTACATTGAATGATATGACTGTACATCTGAAAAGTCTGCAACTGGAAGGTACATTTGATGTGAATACCGGAGAGGCGGTTGCTAAAGAAGGAGCTACTCCTGATTCTGAGTTGACAGTGGATGTAGCCAAACCGTCGGAAGGGGAAATGAATGTTTCCATCATCCTGTTCCCGCAAGAAATGACTGAAAGTGTGTTGTTGGAAGTCAGAATGAACAATGAGACTTATACTGAATATGTTCCTGCACAAAATCTGTTGGCCGGTCATGCATATCCTTACAATGTGACATTTGAAAATCCTGCCATGACTATTAAGACTGCTGAAATTGCCGATTGGGTTGAGGAAGATGAAAAGGATGTGACAGCGTCAGTGACAGAGTGAATAAAGCATGATAAGGATTCAAAAAAAGAACGGTATGAAAAGAAATAAATTAGCCCTTTCTTGCTTATTGATGGTAACAGGTTTCTTCGGAGCGTGTACCGATATGGCAGAAGATGACTTTCAGAATAATAAGTATCCGGTAGAATTGATGGCGGAAAAGGCGGATATGACCTTTACCCGTGCTATTGGAGAAAAGACCTTTTGGAATGGTGGAGAGGAAATATCTCTTTATGATGGCGTTACGCAGAAATTATATGAGGTTTCGGCTTCCAAGGAAATGACAGCCAAGAATAACGATCCTCTTTATTGGTACACAACTACGGAGGAAGAGACTTTATTTGCCTGGTATCCGGCTTCGGAGACATTGCTGACCGGATGGACTGTACCGGAAGATCAGACTACTGAAGAGGCGTACAATCAGGCGGATTTCCTTTATGCGTATGAAAAGATGAAATTCCGTAGCGATCGGAAACTTACTTTCCGTCATGGAACGGTTAAGTTGATTATTAATGTAAAAGGAGATGACGATACGGTATCAGAGACAGATTTGGAAGGTGCGGTATTTACTGTAAGAACTGTGACAAAAGCAACTGTTTCCGAAGGGAAGATCAGCCCTGCAGAGGGTGTGGAGACTTCCGTGATGCATCCGTTTGTATCGGAGGTTAGAAAAGATTATGTCGCTTCTTATCAGATGTTGACGGTTCCTCAGGATATGTCAGGTAAATTGTTTTTTCAGGTAGAGTTGAAAGATGGGAGAAAGTTTGCCCATACACCGGGCAATGGTGAAGGAATTTTGGAAAGCGGACACCAGTATACATATAATGTAGGAGTAGGAAAACCGGGACTCGTGGTGGAAGTAGAGAAGAATTCAGCGTCATGGGATGGTGATGATGAATCAGTGGAAGGAACTGATGATGCAGAGTAATATTCAAAACTAAGAATCGGATATGAAACAATATAAATTTATACAAAAGCTGTTGTTGGCAGTGTTGGCATTGGGTTGTGCAAGCTGCTCACAGGATGAAGAAACACAAGTAAATCTGCAAAATCTGGTTGTATTGAATGTGGCTGATACAGGGTTGGTAAGTAGTGAATCGCAGACGCGCACGGTTGACGACGGATTTGTGACTACCTTCACGCAGGGTGATCAATTAGGACTGTTCGCAGTGAAGGATGGTGTGATTATGGATGAAATAAATAATATGCTGCTCACTTACAATGGTTCTAGTTGGTCGGGTAAGCCGATATTATATGATGAAAGCTTGGAAGGCGTAGTATTTTATGCGTATTATCCTTATCAAGCAGATATGACGGGTAAAACTGATTTGCAGGGAGAGGATGATTTCTTTGCTCCTCTTGTAGATAGTTGGAATTTGACTAATGCACAAAGTGACCAGAAAGAGTACGCAAAACAGGATTTAATGACTTCGGGTAAGACGGAGCTAATTGGTGAAAATGGAAATTATTCATTGAGTTTTCAATTATCGCATCGTATGAGTCTGGTTGTGGTGAAGTTGCCTTCTACACATTATCTATTTACGGATGCAGAGGGAACGGTACTTCCGGAAGAAACTCCTTATATTGCGAAACCGAATCCGGCGAGTATTTCGTTTGAGATAGGAGAAGAGAAAATATTGCCTTATTATGATGCAGCTAAGGATGAGTATCGCTTGTTGAGAAAACCGTCGTCTGCAGAAACGATTACAGGGTATTATAATGGAAAGAAATGTTCGCTAGTGACAGAAGGTAAAATGGAACAAGGCAAATATAAACGCTTCGTTGTTGATGGTGGTCATCAGGAAAAGAAACATCATTTGCAGGTGGGTGATTTTTATTATGCAGATGGTAACATTGTCTCTGTGACAGATGAAAATCCTCCGGTCAAAGGATGTATTGGTGTGGTTTATTATGTGGGAAAAACTTTTCCTTCTGAATTATATGAGGGTGAATATGGAGATGTGACTAAAGATGCATTGAAACGTGACTATCCTGCATGTAATCATGCTTTTGTTGTTGCTTTGACTGATGGAGAAGATGAACGTATTTATTGGGAGACGGAAAAGAAAAGTATAGAGTTTGGTAAATGGTTTGAAACATTATCTTTGCAGAGTTCTTTTTTCAATGTGCAAATAGCAGATTATGGAATTCCAAGTAAGTTTGAAAAAATGCTTGGATATAATAACACAAAGGTAATAGAAACTATAGTAAAACAAGCACCTGGATCTGAATATATTAATATTGGAAGTTTACAGGGATATCGTGATAATTGTTTACTACCTGAAATGACGACAAACTGGTTTATTCCTTCTATTCAGGAATTGGCTATACTTTATAAAAATAAGGATATAGTGAATCAGAAGCTAGAAATAATGCAGCAAAAGGAAATGGATTTTGTACTTAATGATAAACAACTAGGTTATTGGTCAAGTACTGAATTTAACAACCAAATGATGTATGCATACAATAGTAAAGTAACAGAAAAAAGTATCAAGGAAGCTAGAGCCTATAAGTCTACTAGAACGGCATATCTTCGTTTTACTTTTGCTTTTTGAATGAATTAATATAAGAAAATGATGAAAAAAGTATTTGTATCAATAGCTTTAGCTGCTGTAGCATTAGGCAGTCAGGCTCAAATCGTTAAGAATGACCTATTGAAAGGTTATAAAGAAGGTGATGTTTTGGAGAAAACAGTTTATAATGATAAAAGAGCGCCTATCAACGTAGATACTTGGTGTGGTGGTTTTACTTCTAAACCGGTTGAAGGATCGGTAAGCCCTACGATAGGAAAGGCGTTGACTTATGAGGGATATAGTGAAGCGGGGCCATCTATCACTTTGGGTTTTCCACAAGGTGTGAAAGGCTCTCGTGTCAGCGTATATTCATTGGTTGAATCCGGAAAAGTATATTCTAAAGGTACATATTATATTGCCTGTCTGGCGAATTTCTCTAAAGTCGGAACAAACTTGGCCGACTTCTTGGCTGCCAGTGCCAGTTATGTAGGTGGTGGAAATCGTGGTCAGGTATATGTGAGACGCGAAGGAAATGATAAAATCAAATTTGCAGTAGGATTGTTGAAAGAACGTGCTGAAGCTCCGATGGCTTATGATTATAATAAAACTCATTTATTGGTCTTGAAGGTAGACTATACGAAGAATGAAGTTTCATTATTTGTAGATCCGGAATTGGGACAGAGCGAGCCAAAAGCTGATATAGTAGTTACTGGTGAAGAAGGTGCTTTGAAAGCAGGTCTGAAGTCTGTCGCACTCAGAAACCGTAATGGGTTTAAAGGAAATATCGGTAATTTCCGCTTTGCCAAAGACTGGGCTGGTGCCATAGGAAAATAAAAGAAGATTCATTTCTTATAAGAATGGGGAAAGCTGTATGTAAGGGCAGTTTTCCCCATTCTTATTTCTTCAGTGCAACAAAATTGTCTTTATTTTAAGTTTTATACGGGGAAAAACAAAAATGTCACATCGCTTATAATCAGATACTTAATGCTGAAAATGCCCCTAAATTAAAGTAAGTTTACAGAAAACATAAGGTCGTTTTCGCTCTTTTGGGAAATAAAATTTCACTTTCTGGATAACAGTCTGTTCATCAGCCTGTTACTTCTATATTATTCTGCCTGTTTACGATTAGTCTGTTGCGGGAGAAGTGCTTACCTCGTCTATATGTTTCCGATAAAGCATACGGTCTTTACGTTCCAAAGCTAAGGGGAATTGATACAAGTAAACCTTATATAATAAAGAAAAATATAATAATAAAGAAAAGTCCTCCGATCCGTAGAACCAGACCGGAGGACTTTTCTTATCAACCTTTTAATAAATGAATGCCGGTATTGTATCGTCTAATTATATCCTTTATTTTGTTCATATAGCCCTTCTTTTACCTTCATTTGCGAGTCGGGTATCGGATAGATATATGAGTCTTTTGTAACCAATTTATATAGTTCGTATGTTTCCGGTTTGCTAATCACACCGTTCTCGTCCGAGCCATTAAACTTGAACATTTCCTGCAATACCTCTACATAACGGTTTTGGCGTACGAGGTCATGCCAGCGAATGCCTTCGGAAGCCAGTTCAAGACGGCGTTGCCAGTCTACAATTTCGGCAAATTCTTCGGGAGTAACATGATCGGGTACGGTTGGGACACCGGCACGTTCGCAAATATCATCGACCAATGATTTTGCTTTATCGGTAGGTCCTACAATTTCGGCATACATCAACATTACATCTTCAAGACGGATTATCGGATAATTGATAGGGAAATAGGTACGGTCTGCAATCTGTGCATCAATATCTTCGTAACCTAGCATCTTGCGTTTCATCTTATGTTCAAAGAACTTCTGGAAGAAAGGACCGCCCGTATAAGGCACACCGTCGTCATCCACGAAATCATCCGTGTAAATCGTGCTCGGACAACGTATATCCAAAGACACCCCTTCCGTATCCATTAATTTGAAACGTCCTGCCAGTCTGGCTTCACACCATATTCTATTACCGGACATTTCCAGTTTTGTATACGAATCATTCACTTGCGGAACCGAGTTGAACACCATCGGATTACCATAGTTTTTGGAAGCTATGTATTGAATTTCAAAAATATGGTATTTGTTATCATTGTCGCTGATCCACACTTTCTGCCATTCGTCACCCGTTTGTGCCCAATATTTATTATTGGCGCGGGCATAGTCTATCACCTCACTGAATAGCTGTTCCGCCAATGCTTTCTTGGATTCGTCTTGCACGGGATATCCTGCCATTGTCAGATAAACACGTCCCAGCAACGATTTGGCAGCGGCTAAGGTGGCGCGTCCGGCAGAAGCATTGTTTCCCTGATAATTCAAGGGAGTGTCTACCAGCTTTCTCACTGCATCTTCCAGATCGGGGACAATTGCGGTCTCGTAAACATCGACTTGTTTTGACTGTTTGATGGTCATTGCTTCATTCACCGATACAGGTTCCAATACGATGGGGATATGTCCGAAGTAACGAACCAGGTCGAAGTAAGCCAATGCCCGGAGGAATTTGGCTTCACCGATAAACTGATTCTTTATCTTTTCGTCGGAGAAAGTAACACCGTCCGTTTTGCTGAGGAACATATTGGCACGTGCTACGATTTCATACAAATCATTCCATGCAGACGAAAGGGTGCTGATGGTGGATATATTGGGATTAAACGTACCTATGTCGATATAGTCGCGCTGTTTGTCGGTGGTTTTATCTACCCAAGCATTGTCCGAACGAACTTCCGACAACATCCATGAATAATTGGCAATCGGCAGCAGACCGTTGTAGATACCGATCAATGCCTGCTCCATTTCGTTGGGAGTGGTGTAGAAATAATCAGTGGTACGTGTATCGTTGGGTTCTACTTCCAACCAGCTTTCACAAGAGGACAGAGTCAATGTCAGCGCCAGTCCTCCGCAAATGATATATTTATATAGTTTCATAGTTTATTGCTTTTTTAGAATGTAACATTAACGCCCAAAGTGATGACTCTTGCCTGCGGGTACGAACCGTAGTCGTAGTCTCCGCTTGAACCGGCGTTGTTGGCTTCCGGCGAGAATCCGCCGTCGTACTTATCCCACATCAGCAGGTTTTCTCCCGACAGATAGACGCGTGCGTTCTGAATAAATTTCTTTTTGAACGGAAGACGATAGCCCAATGTAATATTCTTGATTTTGATGAAATCGGTGCTGTACAGCCAGCGGCTGTCGTAGAATTGTCCGGTGTTGGCATTGTCGATACCGGGAGTCTTGCCGTCACCGGGTTCTGCTTCCGATTTCCACATATTTTTCCAATGTGCAAGCACGTTGATATTGGCGCCCATACCCGGACGGTCCATTGCACGTCCCAATACTCCGTAAATATGTCCGCCTGTCTGTCCTGTGATCAGGATGGAAAGATCGAAGTTCTTGTATTTGAAAGTATTGGTCATACCGAAAGTATAATCCGGATCAGGTTTCCCCATCAATGTACGGTCACTGTCGCTGATCACTCCGTCACCGTTTGCATCCCGATAGCGTACATCACCGACTTTGGTGTTCTGCATGACAGGGTATTTCTGTAAGTCGGCTTGCGTCTGATACACACCGACCGCATCATACATATAGAATGATCTTAAAGGCTGGCCTACCATGAACACTTGTGTCGTCTTGTCGTATCCGGTGAATACGGTGCTGTTGTCATCTCCCAGACTGAGAACTTTATTCTTGTTGTAAGATACATTCAGAGAAGTCGTCCATTTCAGTTTTCCCGTCAGGTTCTGGGTAGTCAGCTCCAGTTCAAAACCTTTATTGCGGATCGAACCGATATTTCCCCAAGCTTGGGTGAAACCGAGCAAGGCGGGAACAGTAACTTGATACAGCAGGTCTTTGGTTGTTTTTACATAATAGTCGGCAGATAGAAAGATACGGTTGTTGAACATTCCCATATCGAATGCGATATTCCAGCTTTCCGTCTTTTCCCAGCCAAGATCCGGATTGGCAAGCGATGTCGGTGCAAAACCGTTAATGATGTTTCCGGACGAGTAATTGGCGCTGCTTAGTTTGGCAAGGGCGGTGTTGGTAGGGATTGAGTTGTTACCGTTGGCTCCCCAACTTCCGCGTATTTTAAGAGAGTTCATAAAGAAGTCTTTCGGCCAGAATTTCTCGTTTGAGATGCGGTAAGCGGCAGAAACGGCAGGGAAGACTCCCCAACGGTTTTCCTTACCGAAACGTGAAGAACCGTCGCGACGGATACTGGCTGTCAGCAGGTAACGGTCATCATATTCGTATTGCACACGTCCGAAGTAGGACATCAGTCGGGAAGGGGTGGACAAAGAAGCTGCGGCTGCTGTCAGCACTACATCTGCCATGTCGAACACTTCCAGAGAATTATCAGGGAACTGCGTAGCGCTTAATTTGCTGGAAGAGCCTCCGGAGCTTTCCATCGAATAACCTGCCATCGCTCCGACAGTATGCCTGCCGAACGTTTTGTTATAATGCAGGATCGTTTGGAGAAGGAATTTATTGCTGCGTGCTTCCGAACGGCTTGCAGTCGTTTTGTACCCTTCGCTGTCTGTTCTGTATTTGGTGACGCTGCTCGGAATGAATGAGCGGCTTTGCGTACTGCTGAAATTGTAGGAACCGGTAACTTCCGCTTTCAGCCCATCCCATATATCCGCTTTCACATAGGCAGCGGAATTAAAACGGACACTTTCACCATGATTGGTCACTTCCTCCATATATGCGATGGGACTTACCTTGCTTGAACTGGTCCAGCGATAATAACCTTTGGAGCCTGAACCGGTATATATACCGTCTTCCGGTTCCGCAACGGGCACCATAGTAAGAACGTTGGTTGCCTGGCGGTCTTTGCCGTCTACCCGTCCGCCGTCACTCCAGTTGGCAGAAGGCGCTAGATTCACTCCGACGGTAATCCGGTTGAATAGTTTAGACTCTACATTGGCACGGAA
>UMFG01030390.1_pt1 | contig 15701 bp, 14 predicted proteins | sample 1964961 | NCBI WGS metagenome assembly UMFG01 (sample SAMEA4836041, study PRJEB28245) | human gut metagenome | biome: gut microbiome; material: fecal sample | place: Denmark | collected 2008
TCTGCTCAGGCCGTGCAGGTATTTAATATCGCAAACGGCTTTGACGAATGCTCTGGCTTGCTTTAATATAGCGCCTATGAATACGGCAGTTATTAAATTCAGCGGCAAAGCCCTCGGGGCCCATGAAGAGCTTAACAAGCTTTTCAAGTCCCTGCGCGGTACACGCTCCGTGATCGTTCACGGCGGCGGGACCGAGGTCGATGCACTGTTTAAGGCCCTGTCGTTACAGGTTTTGAAAAAAAACGGTCTGAGAGTATCTCCTAAGGAGCAGATGCCGTATATATGTGCAGCCTTAGGCGGGCAGTGCAACAAGGCTCTGCAATCTCAGGCTCTAAATGCCGGTCTCAACGCTTTGGGGCTTATGGCCTCCGACGGCGGTACGCTTAAGGTTAGACAGCTCGATCCGTCTTTAGGTATGGTAGGCAGCGTAAGTGCGGGAGATATTCATTTCCTCAATATGTTGCTTGATGCCGGTATGATCCCCGTCATCTGTTCCCTCTGTGCTGATGAAAAGGGGGAGATCTACAACGTCAATGCTGACGATGTATCCTCTGCTTTGGCATCCATGCTCAAATGTCCTCTTTATTTCGTATCCGACGTATGCGGAGTATTGGACGGCGAAAAGAAACTCATTCCTTCTCTTTCCTCAAAGGAATGCAATGCTTTGGTAAAAGCAGGGGTGATCACCGAGGGTATGGCCGTTAAGGTCAAATCGGCTTTTGATGCGGCCGCCGTGACTCATGCTCCCGTATACATAGGATCCGTCTTTGATCCTGATCTTTCCGACGCAATCTCCATGCGGCGGCGGCTCGGTACCGCCGTAATTTGATCTTTTGGGACTGAGATCCCTTTTTCCAATATTTTTGTATCCATATAAAATCTTTTAGACGCAATATTTTTATCCGGAGTATTTCCGATGGCATCCAATGACAACAGCAATTCGGCCTTCGTTATAAAGGATGAATTAAGAGGCCTCACCATGGACGAGATCTTTGAGAAGATTGCAACCATGTACGGTGCGGGGCGTCTGTCCTTAAACGATATGATGAAAGCCACCGAATCCATTGTGGAGCTCAATAAAATTTTTTCAAAGCAGGAGGAGCATCACTTCTTCGTGCGTCAGGCAACGCTTGAGGATGTGGATGATCTTATGAAGATGGTGGATTTTTGGGCCAAGGCCGGACAAAATCTGCCGCGTAAGCGCAATGATATAGTGCGCTCCATTCAATCATTTGCCGTATGTGTGCGCGATCATGAGGTGGTGGGCTGTGCCTGCCTTTACGTCTATGACTCAGGTCTGGCGGAGATCAGATCGCTTGGCGTATCGCCGCTCATTCAGCGTCAGGGACAGGGCCGAGCCATTGTGGAGTTCCTTTTAAAGAGAGCAGCCCGTATGTTCATAAAGAAGGTTTTCGTGCTCACGCGCTCGCCTGAATTTTTCAAAAGAGTGGGATTTGTTAAGACCGTACGCGAGGCACTGCCCGAAAAGATCTTAAAGGATTGTGAAAATTGCCCTAAGCGCGAATGCTGCGATGAAATCGCCTTTATTCGCGAGATCCCGTCCTTAAATATTTAAGCTGCATTTTATTGAATGCGGGTAAAGAAATTGCGATCTAAAGCAGTATTTAGGCGCTTATATTACAGATTAAAGGCAAAAGAATATGACTTTTAAAAGAGAAGATTTCAACGATCTGATGTTTCCTACCTATGTACCCATGGATATGGTGATCAGATCTGCTCACGGAGTTGACGTTAAGGATAATGAAGGACGTCATTATTTGGATCTTACGGCGGGGATCGCCGTACTTTGCTTAGGTCACACCCCCAAGGGTGTACAAAAGATCATTGCCAAGCAAAGCCGTAAGCTCCTGCATTGCAGCAATATTTTTGCCAATGAAAGCACCTTGGGGCTTGCCTCCAAGCTTTTGCCCCGTGCAGGCTTTGAGCGTGTGTTTTTTGTAAACTCCGGTACCGAGGCTAATGAAGCAGCCTTGAAGCTTGCCCGTCGTGTCGCCTTTGACGAATACGGTGCAGAAAAGAATGAGATCATTGCCTTTAATCACAGCTTCCACGGCCGTACCTTCTTCTCCGTGTGTGTGGCAGGTCAGGATCAGTATTCAGACGGCTTCGGTCCTAAGCCCGGTGCCATTACTCATCTTGCGTATAACGACATTGAAGCGCTAAAGCAGCATATAAGCGACAAAACCTGTGCCGTGATCTTAGAGCCCGTACAGGGCGAGGGTGGGATCATTCCGGCTGATCCTGATTTTATTGAGGCAGTAAGAGCGCTTTGTGACGAGCATAAAGCCTTGCTGATCTTTGATGAGGTACAGACGGGGATAGGCAGATGCGGAACCTTCCTATGTTGCGAGCAGTACGGAGTAAAACCCGACATCGTTACGGTAGCCAAGGGACTCGGAGCGGGGCTGCCCATAGGCGCGGTTATGACCTCCGCTCGTGTGGCCGCACATTTTTCCCCGGGCACTCACGGCTCGACCTTCGGCGGAAATCCTTTGGCCTGTGCCGTAGCACAGCACGTGGTCGATAAGGTAGGGGACGAGGCTTTTTTGGCCAAGGTTAGAGAAAAGGGGGCGTTTTTTGCATCCGAGCTTTTAAAGCTTGGCAAGGAGCACGGAATTATTACCTCCGTGCGCGGTCGCGGCTTGCTCATAGGTGCCGAGCTTGCCGTTGAGTTTAAGCCTCGTGCGGCCGAAATTCAGAAGCTTTGCTTTAAGCACGGACTTTTGATCCTGCTTGCCGGCCACGATGTGCTGAGATTTGCTCCGGCTCTTAATATCTCCATGCGCAAGCTGGCGCTGGGTCTTGAGATCCTCGATGAGGTATTTTGCGAGCTTAAAGCCGCATCCTAAGCTTTTATTCTAAAGATCCGGGGAATGCTCCCCGGTTTTTTTACCATAGATATAGTAGGTACAGAAAAATACTCGATATCGTATATTTATTATATACGTAAGCTAAAAATAATTAGTAAATTAGTATTGATACTAAGAGCAATGTTTACTACTCTTAATCCGTAGCCTTTTAATGAACATATATTTTTTATTTCAAACGGACGAGGGATTAAGATCATGCTTATCACGAGGAATTTACGAGTTGCTACCGACAATGGATCGGGAATGCTCGACTGGAATACCGAGCTTAAGCTCTTTTTTGAAGCTCGTCAGCGCGAATTGCAGTTTTCGGACGAATTTTTGGCCGCAAACTTCGCTCTTTGCAGTCGTGGCGCGGCTTTGCGCATGCTCGAGCGTTTCCACCGCGGATTAAGCGTGAAAACAGCCTATATGCGCCGTCTGCAAGAGCTTTTGTGCCTCGGGGATGATAAACTGCACGCCTTTTGGCTGAGCTTTCGTCAAAAGGTCTGTGCCGATCGCAATTACTTCTTTGCGCATCTGCAGTTCTTTTTGGAGCTTGCTGAGAAGATCATTGCCGTTCCTGCCTATTCGAATGTGAATTTTTATGGAATGAGTGCGCCCGTCCTGGCAAAGCGCCAAGATCTTCCTTTGACCATAGGAGAGCTTTTAAGTCGTTATAGCGAGGATGAGTGGATCATAAGAAACAGAGACGGACATAAATCTTATGTCTTTGCTCTGCAGAGAAAAGGGGAAAACGAGCTTTACGGAGATTGCTTCGATGCGGTGGCGGGACGTTTTTTTCGCAAGACTCTGACCTACGATCGCAACGGGATCTGGTGGTCATATTTAAATTATGAACCGCTTCATGCTTATAGAAGAAGCTGCTGGACCGTGCGCAGCCTGGCCTTCAATTTTATGTCCAGTGCGCACAATGAAAACAGTTTGCCTAAAGATGCAGTGACTCCCGTCATAAAATGCGTGCAGAGCAACGATTTTTTTCAGCCGTGACGGCAGGGGCTGAAGATAGGAGCGGAGATCTGAAAATCTCCGCGCTTTTGATTAAACCAATTCTATTTGGCAGCTTTGCATTACATCCAATGCACTTTGATTTTTTTGCTTGCTTACGCCGGCACACAGATCTTTTATAAGCTTTATGGGGCATTCGGGGATCTGGGCTTTGACAAGCAGGGCGTTTGAGATCACGCATATATCGGTGCAAACTCCTGTAAAGAATATGCTTTCAAGCTCTCCTGCATCCCAAAGAGATTTTAAATATGCGGAAAGCTCAAGAGATCCGAAGCTGGTTTTTTCAAAAATTTTGCTTTGCTTAAGCTCCGCAATTTTTTGAAGCTTGGGATGCAACTCATGTCCTTTCGTGCCCTTGATGCAATGTGGTACCGGCAAAAAGCGCCCTTCCTGAGTGGAGGAGTAATTGTCAAAATGCGTATCCTCGGTAAAAACCACTTCACCGTCGAAGCTCAAGAGGTATTTACACATGGGATCGACGATCTCTGAAGCCTCCTTGCTTCCCAGGACACCGTCCACAAAATCGTTTTGCATGTCGACAACTACCAAGATCTTGCGCATATTCACTCCTTGCTGAAAAATGAGCACAGGTGTAATTATGACATCGGAGATTAGGAAAATCACGTGAAGGTAAATCACTACGCCTCGGTGAGCTTGAAATTGTCATGGCTATGCGGCATATGATCGAGAAGAGATCTGCATTGTTCTCAGGCTAAGAAAAGGGGACGACGCTTACTCCACCCTCAAATGACGGCGGCTTTTGCGTCGCAATATCGATGAATTTTAAATACGATGAAAGCGCACTTATATTTCTAAAAAAGGCCGATCCCAAGCTCGGCAAGGTTATTGACAGACTCGGTAAGCTTGAAAGAGCCGTGGAGTGCGATCCCAAGGCCGAGGTTTTGCGTCAGATCATAGGTCAGCAGATCTCGTCCAAGGCTCTTTTAACCGTATGGGATCGGCTGAGTTTGAAAATGCGCGAGCTACATATTAATGATGTTTGCGATCTTGATGAGGGGATCCTTTCTGCATGCGGCATTCCGTCAAGAAAAATCAATTGGATCCTAAATTTTCTCGAGGCTATAAATAACGGCTCGTTCAGCCTTGAGGATCTTGAGGCTATGGGTGACGATGAAGCCGTGCGTCGCCTTTCTTCCTTTGACGGGATCGGTAAATGGACCGCGCAGATGATCCTGATCTTTGCCATGCAGCGTCAGGATATTCTAAGCACGGATGATTTCGGCATAAGGCGTGGCCTGTGCATGCTTTACCATAAAAAAAAGCTCGATCAGAAATTCTTAGCTAGCATACGCAAGCGCTACTCTCCTTATGCAAGCGTGGCCTCCTTTTATCTTTGGGCCGTATCGTCAGGTGCCGTAGCTGAGCTTTGTGATCCTGCGGCTACAAATAAGTCCGATCAGATCCAAGGATCCGTACTTTTTTACTCATCTCCCCTGGGTCCTATGCGCCTTGAGGCTTACGGAGGAGCAATAAGCTCCGTAGAATTTTGCGATCATGCATCACAAAATTGCCTTTTGGATAAAGAAGATCATAGGGTCCTCAAGCAAACGAAAGCCTGGCTTAGGGCATATTTTGCCGCAAAAGCGCTGCCGGTACTTCCGCCACTTGCCATGCACGGCACCGCATTTCAGCAAAGGATATTCGCACTTTTGCTTGAGATCCCGTACGGAGAAACCGTAAGCTATACCGCATTGGCACTTAGGTATTGTCAACGATACGGGGCAGCACGCATGGCATCGCAGGCCGTGGGACGGGCGGTAGGAGCCAATCCCCTGGCCGTGCTCATTCCCTGTCATCGTGTCGTGGGATCTGACGGCGCTCTTGTCGGGTATGCCTACGGTATAGCCAAGAAAAAGGCCTTGCTTGATCTTGAAAGATCCGGCAAGGCCTTGGAAGCTGACGGTGTCAATTTAGCTTAATTCGGGGCCGCATGATCACGAAATTTATACAGGCTACCGTAAAGGTAAGCAGGGCGATCACAACGAAGGCGGCGGATATGGACAGATGATCGGCAATGAAGCCTATTACCACGGGAGCCATAAGTACTCCCGAATAACCGAGAGCATTGATGACGGCAATGGTTTTATGTACGGGATAGCCTTTTAGGGATCCTGCAAAGGACACCATCTGCGGTACTATATTTCCGGTACCGAAGCCTACAAGCGCAAAGCCCAGCATAGCGGCCAGGCTTGAGGGAATAACCGTGATAAGAAATCCTGCGGCTACTAATATTCCGCCTATGACCACGGTACGGCGGCGGCCTATTTTGGTGACCACGTAGTTTCCGGCAAAGCGCGTGGCGGTCATGGTCACGGCAAAGGCCGTATATACGAAGCCTGAATACTCAAGCGGGAAACCGCGCTCCTGATGCACGAATACGGCCGACCAGCTCATAACCGATCCCTCGGCTCCGTACATGATGAGACAGAGAAAACCGATGAGAACGACCAGGGGCGGTACGAGTATGTGCTTGCGCGGCTTCTCTTGCTCCTCTTGACTTTCGTCATGCCGCTCGTATTTTTTGATGTCGCCTATAAGGTGCTTACAGCCTGTGATCACAAGTACGCTTGCAAGTACAAATACTATTGCTCCCGTAAGCGGTAGAGATAAGCCCAGAGTTAACAGCATACTTGCAAAGAATGCCCCTCCCAGAGCTCCTAAGGAATAACCGCCGTGGAAGCCTGACATCAAGGGGCGGTTGTTTTCTCTCTCTACGATCACGGCATTGACGTTTGACGACACGTCCAAGGTGATGGTCATGGCTCCGAATATGAACAAAGCGACGGCGCATAAAATAAGGAAGGGAGAAAAGGAGATCACGAACAGCGTTACGGCCATGATCACAGCTGAGATCATGGCCGTGGCCTTAGCCCCGAAGCGGGAGGTAAAAAAGCCGGCCGAGGGCAGAGCACTTACGGCGCCAACCCCCGTACAGAGCAGAAGCCAGCCCAGCTCGGTCTCGCTTAAGGCAAAACGGTTTTTGACGTAAGGTACCATCGGCGCCCAAGAGGCCTCCAATATACCCAGCACCAAAAAAGAAATAAGATTCGAATGGATCATTAAAGCGGAAGATTTGTCTTTCATAGTTAGGATGAAAATAAGCTGCTTGAAACGAGCTCATATTAGTTGACTGATTTTTGTTGTCAATTGCTAATTTCTGCTTAACTGTAAGTTTTTGCAGTCGTTTTTTAACAAAAAAACGGATCGTGAAAAAAAAGAGATTTTTTTTGTGCGTCGTAGGGTCGTGAGCTTTAAACGGGAGAAAAAAAATTGCGTTTTAGAACGCACGCAACTCTTTGTAAATCTGGCGTTTGCATGTAAAATTTTCTTTAAGAGACTTCCCAAAAAGCAACAACTCAAAAACACAGTCACGCATATTAATTTATTTTAAAAATGTTAAAAAAAATTCTCGCGGCAGTTTTTGCCGTAGTTATTTCGGTGCCTGCCTATAGTGCATTACGCATAGATGTACGTAACGATTCCTCCGAGGATTGCTCTTTAGCCTTCAACGTACGTACAGATAAAACCAAATGGATCACCTCCGGGTGGTATGTCTTTGCCTCGGGAGAGGAAGCTCCCGTGCTTTTGGAGGATGTGGGCGATATTCGCAACGTATTTGTGTACAACGATTGCAATAAGCCCGTTCCCAAGGGAGTGGAGACACGTAAGGTGTGGGTTAAGACCAACTATCAGTTCCGTGATGAAATGCCGCGGGACGGAGAAAAGGGCTATGAGGAAGTGATATTCTTCCGCTTGGATGCGCCGCGCTACGTTATAAACGATTGATTGCCGCTTTTTTTGGCATAAAGATTGCTTCGTACGTATAAACAGGAATTAAAGCATGTTTACGTACGGAGATAATTATGTCTTATCAAACGTCATCTGCCGATTTCAGCGTTAAAACACTGTATGACAAGCAAGACGATCTGCTAAGTCGCGGACGCTCCTTAGGCCAAAACGGGGACGGAGCGGCTTTCCTGAATTCCTTGTCAGGGATCCTTTCCTCACCGTCTGTAGAGCCTGTAGCACAGGGCACTACGCTTAAGCCTTCATCAGGAAGCGTTTTGGGCCTAAAAAATGATGCCGAAAGCTACGGCGAGAGACTGCAGTCGCGTATAAACGATTTTAAAATGCTTGAAAATAATGCGCCCTCGCAAAGTGAGTGGAATAAGGCCTTTGCCAAGGACAGCTCCGATTCAGGCTGGTCATTGCTTGAAAACTTAGGATCAGGTTTGCTGACAGCGGCAAAAATTGCCGGTGCAGTGGCAATTTTATAGGCTGTGATCCCGAAAAAATATTCCGGAGCAGCTACGTAAAAAAGGGAATTAATTTCTCAAAATGTGCCCTTCCTTGCCGCTTTTTTTCAAAAACCCTTTACAATTTTGAAAGAAGAATAAAAAGCAAGGAAGAAAGAAACTATGTATCCCTTTGAATTGTATTTGCCCACCAGAATTATTTTCGGTAAAGACTCTATAGAGAAGCTTCCCGAGGTAATGGCTCCGTTCAAACGTATTTTGCTTACCTACGGCGGCGGCTCAATAAAAAAAATCGGGGTTTACGACAGGGTCAAGGCCTTGCTTGCAGATAAAGAGATCACCGAGCTTGCGGGTATTGCGCCCAATCCAAAGGTTGAGTCGGCTCGCGAGGGCGTGCGTCTTGTGCGCGAAAACAAATGTGAAGCCATACTGGCCGTAGGCGGCGGCAGTGTGCTTGATCTGTCAAAGCTCATTTCGGCGGCAGTTGCCTATGACGGCGATCCTTGGGATCTCGTGGAGGATCCTACCAAGATCCCTGCCGATAAAAGCCAGATCCTGCCCTTGGCGGACGTATTGACTCTGTCGGCCACGGGCTCGGAGTATGATAATTCCGGAGTTATCTCCAATCCCGATACCGATGAAAAGATGCCCATCTTCGGACCCTTAAATCCTTTTGCATCGATACTCGATCCTACCTATACCTTCAGCGTAAATGCCTGGCATACCGCCGCAGGTGCCGCCGACATCATGTCTCATACCTTCGAGTCCTATCTGGTGGCGGAGGGCTGTACCTTAACCGACGGTCTTTGTGAGGCCATGCTGCGCACGGTGATCAAAACCGCCCCCATAGCGGTCAAGGAGCCTGACAATTATGATGCCCGTGCCGAGCTCATGCAGGCCTCCTCCTTTGGCTGCTGTGGAATTCTAGCTGACGGCATGAAGCCTTCTCCCTGGGTTTGTCACGGCATAGAGCACGAGATCTCCGCCTATACTGATATTACTCACGGAGCCGGCTTGGCGGTCATCACTCCTCATTGGATGCGCTATTCGTTAAATGAAAATACTGCATCGCGCTTTGCTCAATACGGACGCAACGTATGGGGATTATCCGGCAGCGACGATATTACGGTGGCTAAAGAGGCTATAGAGAAGACGGCGGAATTCTTCAGATCCTTGGGTCTGCCCTCGCGCCTATCTGAAATGGGAGTCGGATCCGAGCATTTTGAGGATATGGCCGATCACGTATTTAAGATTTGGTTCGGCGACTTTAAGGATGCCATACGTCCGCTTAACAAGCAGGATGTATTGAATATCTTAAATGCATCCCTGTAGCAAATAAAAAGCATATTTAAAAAAAGCAGAAAAATCCGTTTGTTAGGCACATTTTTCTGCTTTTGTGTCCTAATTTGAGATCAATTGAGCTGTTATAAAACAGTGGCGAAAACCCCATAGCTTGCTGTGGGGATGAAAGCCACAAAATAAAATGAAAGCTTTACAATGTCATAGAAAAAATATATGGTATATGAAAATATATCGTTTTGGAGCAATTTAATAATGGCTAGACCAAAATTAAATAATGTGCAAATTAACATCTCTATTCCTATGACTTGGAAGGAACAGCTAGAAAATTTGGCAAGGATTTATTCTGTTGAAGAAGGTAAGACAATTACATTTCTTGAACTAATGCGTAGAGCAATACAAGAAAAATACCAGTTAGATAAAGAAAACAATGAGCTTAACTAAAGAAGAATATCATAGTGCATCTCATTGCAAATATCTGACACAGTACCATATTATTTGGACTCCAAAATTTAGATACTCTGTTTTAGATCATGGAGTAGACACTACTTTAAAGAGCATACTTACAAAAATATGCAATAAGTATGGATATGAAATTAAAGCTTTAGAGGTAATGCCAGATCATATTCATATATTTGTGGACAGTCCTCAAACAGTGGCACCTTGTGACATTGTAAGAACTTTAAAATCAATAAGTGCAATAGAACTATTTAAAGCATATCCAACTTTAAAGCAGTTTTATGCTAGATGCGGAAGACTTTGGTCTAATGGATATTTTGTTTCTACTGTAGGACATATAAGTGAAGCTACAGTAAAGAAATATATAGAAGAACAAAAGAATGCAGAATAAACAAAATATCGAACAGGACTTTGATAAAAAGCTAAAGGCTTTTCATAGACGTTCTTCAAGACATGTATTAGTCTTAGAAACTAATATGTCTCACAAAGACAAGTGCAAAGTTTTTCATTATGCAGATTTAATACGAAAAGCTGGTAATGAGCTAGTAGCCATAATGAATAACCATCTTAAGCAATTGTGTAAGACTAAGAAGTACAAGCAGCTAAAGTCTTTATATGCTAAATATTACAAAGCCAAAGATCATGCTAAGTGTAAACACATTGCTTTGCAATTAAATGAATTGTATGAGTCATACAATTTAACTAAGCGGTATTGCGTTAAAGCCATGATCCCAATAGGTAAGAAGTGTCACATAGATGCAGTCTTTGCACTTACCAAAGCAGAAGATGTTTGGAAGGGAGTTGAAAAATGCTTATTCAAAAATGGAAGAATTCTTCACTTCTCTAAATATAATGAGTTACCAGTAATTAGAGCAAAGCAGGATATTCGTGGCATTGTCATCAAAAATGAGGATGATAAACTTCAATTCAAATTTAATGGCAACACCTTTGGTGTAGCAATTAAAGATGACTTTGAAAAAGACGAAGTAAACTCAATTCTAGAGTTTATGTACGAAAAAGACCGAATTGAAAAAGAAGCTATTGATACTCTAGAAAAGAGTAATACCTGCATCAGCACCTATAGACCATGCTTTGCATCCTTGGTGTGTAAGACAATAAGAAATAAGCTTAGAGTATATGTGCATATAACTCTAGAGGGGGAAGCTAAACCTAAGTATGACAAATTAGGTAACTTAAAACATACCTTAGGTACAGGAAAAGTTGGTTGTGATATTGGTACTCAATCTATAGCTTATACCACTGATAATAAACTAGCTCTTAAAAATTTAGCTCAAAGAGGCTCTAGTATTATAGAGAATGAAAGAAAAGAGCGTTTAATTTTAAGAGCATTAGATAGGTCTAGAAGAGCTACTAATCCTAATAATTACAATGATGATGGCACCTTTAAAAAAGGTAGAAAGACTTGGAAGTACTCAGCAAGATACCAAAAGCTTAAAGCTAAATTTATAGAGCTGAGTCGAAAAAACGCTGTAAACCGCCATCTAGCAATTAACCAAGAGGTTAACTACTTAAGAAGCTTAGGTGATGTATTTATTACAGAGACTAAGAACGCTAAAGCCCTTCAGAAAAGAGCTTTAGAAACTACAGTTAATGCTAATGGCAAGATTAACCGAAAAAAGAGATTTGGACGTTCTATTAAGAATAGATGCCCAGGCTACTTTCAAGCCCAAGTTAAAAGAAAGTTTACGCAAACTTGTGGTACCTATATAGAAGTACCACAAGACTATAGAGCAAGTCAGTATGATCACACTGTAGATGAGTATATTAAAAAGAAACTATCGGACAGAATGTTTAAGCTTACTGATGGCTCTAGAGTACAAAGAGACTTATACTCTTCATTCTTGCTCTATAACATAGACTTGAAAGCAAGAAAAATCGATAGAACAAAGTGTATTGAAAGCTTTAACGATTTTCTTTTAAAACAACAAGATTTAATTACTTATATTAAAGTAAACAAAATAAAAGTAGCTAACAGTGGTATTAAGCTGTAACTACTAAAAATACAAAGGGGGATTGATTACGCCTCCTGAGAATTATCTTAAATACAACCCGCGCCTTCAAAAGCGCAGATGTGGTCAGAAGACTGCACGGTTGTTAAGTTCTCTGCTCTGACAGAAATACTGTAGTACCCAAGTCTGAAAATGATGTAAGTCTACAGCATAATGTCATCAGGTAAGAACCTCCATGGCTTGCCATGGAGAGTAGTCAGTACCGATGATATAACTAAGTCACGTTTGAGTTTTATTTCAGGCGAGGTTCTAGCTCCAAGCTAGGATTGCGCCAACAAACTAGCAAGGAGATAGAACTAACCGACTCTATTCTATACAACTTTAAAAATGAACGGAGGCAATGAAGCGTGCTTAAGCATATTGGAACCGGTCTAATGAGCTTTTCCGATTTTCTGGAAAAAAACAGCTACTATGTCGATAAGACCTTTGCTATTAAAGAGATCTTCGATAACGGAAAGACTTGTTGTCTGTTCACTCGTCCGCGTCGATTCGGAAAAACTCTGATCCAAAGCATGTTGAAGGAGTTTTTATGTCTTAACTACAAAAATCGTCCCGATCATGATGAAAGATTGCGTACTTTGTTTAAGGGGCTTGCCGTAGCTGCAGATCAAAAATTCTGTGAAGAACATATGGGGCGTCATCCCGTAATCTATATCTCGTTTAAAAACGTTGAGCAAAATACTTACGACGGTATGCGCTTAGGTCTTATCCGACTGGTAAGGGAGCTTTATGCATCGTTTTACTTTTTAGCAGGATCGAAAAAGCTTAACCGTTTACAATTGCAGGCTTTTGATGAAATCGCCTTTATCAACGGGCGAGATCTTGGAGCATATACCGACGAGCTCATAACTGCCAGCCTCGGAACCCTCTGCAGTGTCGTAAATACTGTATATGATAGAAAGGCAGTGGTTCTTATTGACGAATATGATGTTCCGCTCAATAAAGCGCACAGCTACGGTTTCTATGAAAAAATTCTCCCGCTTTTCAGGGAAATGCTGTATAAGGTGGTAAAAGATGACAGAGATCTTGTAGAAAAGTGCGTGCTGACGGGCTGTCTTCGTATTTCAAGGGAAAGTATATTTACAGGCATGAACAATGCCGGTATTTATACTATGTCGGATCCTTTGTATGCCGATGTTTTCGGTTTTACGCAGTCCGAGGTGGATGCGCTTTTAGAGTATTATTCGCTTTCCTCCAAAAAAGATATCATCAAACAATGGTATAACGGCTATAACTTCAAGGGAACGAGCATCTATAATCCTTGGGATGTGCTGTGCTACTGCGATGCTCTTTTAAGCGATCCCAAGGCTCAGCCCGGGAATTATTGGAGTAACACTAGCGGTAACGATATTATTAAGGAGTTTATCGATTACGCCGAGCGGGATGCAATTGAAAAAATGCAGAAGCTGCTAAACGGCGAAACGGTCAAGGTCAAAGTGGATGAATATCTCGCCTATCCTCAGCTTGAAAAAGAGCATAGTGAAATTCAGCTTTTTAGCATTCTTTTCTCAACGGGCTATTTGACAGCCGTATCCGTCGTAGCCGACGAGTATGAGCTTAAGATCCCAAATAAAGAGATAATGCAGCTTTTTAAGGGGCTTGTGGCCGCCTTCTATCAGGATCCTTACACCTCATTTCATGCCAAAGCCAAGGAAATGATTTCTATCATGAAGGACGGCTATCCGACTCCTGTTGCCAATTGTATTGCGCTCCTGCTCTCAAAATATTTAAGCTTTAGAGACGTCGGATATGAGATTGCCTACCATTCCTATATTCTTGGAATATTGTCTCAGGTATTACCTGAAAGCTCCGGACTTTCCTCGGAAATTCAGGCCGGAGACGGCATCGCGGATATAGCATTTTCAATTGAGAAAAATACCGGAATAATTCTGGAGCTAAAGAGGGCCGGGGACGAAAAAGAGGATCTGCCAGCCCTCGCTCATAAAGCCTTAAAGCAAGCTGAGGATCGAAAATATTACAAGGTATTTAGCGGGTCTCCTGTGGATAAGGTAATAATCTACGGTATAGCCTGTTTTAAAAGAAAAGTAGAGGTAACAAGCAAGACGATCACGAGGATGCGATCCTAATAACTTGTTATCTGATTAAATATGTCTCCGACTTTAGTCAGGATTTTGTAGATCCTTTGATCTAGCTCAAGTGTTCTTTTTTTTATGTGAAGTATATTCAGCACTAACGGTTAGGAAAATTAGGAGCTTACATGAAGATCACTAAGGTTACGGCCAAGGTTTACGAGTGGAAGGGTAAGACGGAGCCTCCACGGGCGCATTTTTCGGGCAGTCCTATGGATATATTGCCTTTGGAGCGCGAGAGTATGGCTTCATTTCGCTTTCACGGCTGGCTGGTTGTGGAGGTAGAAACAGACGAGGGGATCATCGGCCTTGGAAATTGTGCGCTGGCTCCTCGTATTGCCAAAGAAATAATTGACCTTTATCTTGCTCCTCTTTTGATCGGTTCTGATCCTTTTGATACCGAATATTTGTGGCAAAAAATGTATCGCTCCACCATCGCCTGGGGGAGAAAGGGCGTCGGGATGGCGGCCCTGTCTGCTTTGGACATAGCACTATGGGATATCAAGGGAAAAAAATGTCAAATGCCGCTATTTAAGCTATTAGGCGGTAAAACTAAGGAAAAATTGCGTTGCTATGCCTCAAAGCTCTATGCCAATGACGATCTTGAGGCTTTTCTTGCGGAGGCCCGGGGGTATTTGGATCAAGGCTTTACGGCCATGAAGCTGCGTATAGGCTACGGACCTAAGGACGGGCCTGAAGGTATGAGGCGTAATATCAGGCAAATAGCGGCGTTAAGAGAGCTTACGGGCCCTGATGTAGACATAATGGTCGAATGCTATATGGGATGGACTCTCGAGTATGCCAAACGCATTTTACCCAAAATAGCCCCATACGATCTGCGTTGGGTGGAGGAGCCGGTTATTCCTGACGATATAGGCGGATATGCCGAGCTTAAATCCATGAACATTTGTCCCATTGCAGGAGGCGAGCACGAGTTTACGCCCTACGGATTTTTAGATCTGCTCACCCGTCGGGCCGTAGACGTCATTCAATACGATACCAATCGTGTAGGCGGCATCACTGCCGCGCTTAAAGTCAATGCCTTGGCCGAGTCCTTCCAGATCCCGGTGATCCCGCATTCGGGTATGATGCATAACTATCACGTGTGCATGGCTACAACGGCCTCTCCCATCTCCGAATTTTTCCCCGTATTCAATGTGGAGGTAGGCAACGAGCTTTTCTACTACATCTTCGAGGGCGAAAAGGTACCAGAAAAAGGCTTTATCAGTCTTGATGACTGCGGCCCCGGCCTTGGGATCAAATTGCGTACCGACACCGTCGATGATTTCAATATAATTGTTTGAGCTTTGTTCACCGGAAGCATCGCTTCCGGTTTAAATTGATTGCCGTCAAACATTTTTATACGGGCTCAAAACGTCATGATCGTAAAATTTTTGCCCGTTTTGTGATCAAAGCCTGTTCCGTTTACGTGAAATATGCACACTTTGCACTCTTTTTGCGTTCTTTTGCTTTAACGCTTTTTTCCTGCGCTACTCTGAGCTCATCGAATAACTCTTTGTGAAATCGGAGAAAAAAATATGAAAAAAAGTGTAATTGCATTCGTATTGGCTGTTTGTGCCGCTTCGTGCTTTTCAACAGTTTCGGCAAAGTGTTAGGGATCCGCTAGATGATCCATCAGGATCTTAGAAG
>UMFG01033420.1_pt1 | contig 15558 bp, 17 predicted proteins | sample 1964961 | NCBI WGS metagenome assembly UMFG01 (sample SAMEA4836041, study PRJEB28245) | human gut metagenome | biome: gut microbiome; material: fecal sample | place: Denmark | collected 2008
ACCATTTGCAGGTTTTTCCCTTTCTGTTCGTGATATAAAAGAAATGAAACAAAATCTATTACAATTCCTCTACATTCTCAACTACTTTTCCATCTCTCCAGATGCGCTCCAGATCATAAAACAGTCTGTCATCGCGGGAGAAAATGTGTACGATCAGATCGCCGTAATCCATCAGGATCCATCCGGCAGTCTGATAGCCCTCGATCTGACGGCACTCATGACCGGCTTTGCCGAGTTCTTCCTCTACATTATCTGCCATTGCCTTTACCTGGCTGGCGTTGCTTCCGTCTGCGATGACAAAGTAATCAGCCAGTACAGATACTCCATGAATATCAATGACGCGAATATCTTCGCCTTTTTTATCTTCCAGCGCCTTTACGGCAAGTTTGGTCAGCTCTTTTGCTTCCACGGGGATTATCCTCCTCATTATTTTATTTAAATCCTGTTTCAAAAGCAAGCAGCTCTTCTGCCTGCCCTTTTTATAACCTGTCGGACAGTTGTTACTGTTCACGCATACGTGCCCAGTAACGTCGGATACCGTTCACAACATCATGTTCACATCTTAATGTGTCTATTGATGAACATAACGTTCATGATAGTATTCCCAGGTCTGTTCGGTTGTATCATCCTCTGCCGTGCCCGTTTCCTTTAAATAATTGCGGGTGCTGTCCAGAATCTGATACAGCGCTTCGTCCAGATCTTCAAATGCAAGACGGCGGAGCTTCGGCAGATTTGGCGCCTTATCACGGCGCGGTTCGATGTAATCGGCTACGTACAGGATCTTGTCTAACAGGGACATCGCCGGTTTTCCGGTCGTATGGCAGGCGATTGCAGATAAGACCTCTGGATCGGTAATACCATACTTGTGTTCTGCCATCCATGCGCCTAATTTTGCATGAATCACAGCCGGAGCCCGCAGTTCACCTTCAGTCAGTTCAATGCCATGCTCCTGGCATTTGCAGATGATAGTCGCATCATCATAGCGCTTCGCACAGTCGTGGAGAAGTCCAGCCATCTCCGCCTGATCCAGATTGGCACTGTAACGCATAGCCAGAGCCATGCATGTGTATGAAACACCCAGCGTATGTTCATAGCGCATCGGGTTCAATTTCTTTTTCAAATGCTTCCGTATCTCTGTAATTCTTTCGTCCATTACACATTTACCTCCTGATACAAGCCGTGCTGTTCGATATATTGACAGACTTCCTTCGGCACCAGGGAACGAACGTCTGCTGCGTGTCCTGCCCGGAAAGCCGCGCGGATCTCCGCCGAAGCAACATCCATTTCACGGCAGTGAAGACGCAGAATATGCGCCTGATATTTCTGGGTTAAATAGGAAATCTGCTCATCCAGCGAACGATCCGCCTCCTCATGCTCTCTTGCTGCCGCCAAAAATGTGACGGCTGGAAGAACATATTCGGGATGATACCATTTTTCAATGTCCATAATTGAGTCCGCGCCCGCGATAAAGAAAAATTCCACATCCGGATATTCTTCTTTCAATAAGCGAAGCGTGTCTGCTGTGTAGGTATTTCCGCCGGTCCTGCGAAGTTCAAAATCAGACAGCTTAAAATAAGAATACGGCGCGATCGCAGCTGCAGTCATTGCCAAACGGTCCTTTGCCGCTGTGATCGTATGATCCTTTTTATGCGGCGGGATCCTGGAGGGCATATACCAGATGCAGTCAAGATCATATTCTTCATACGCCTGTCTTCCCAACATGATATGTCCATTATGGATCGGGTCAAATGTTCCCCCCATAATACCGATCTTTTTCATCGTCATCCGTATCCTTTCTGTCAGAGATTCATTCGCAGAATGCAGCCCCTTTATTTTGGCAGAACGATCTTACGTTTCTTCTCGTCCTTTGCCTCTTTATAAAGAACAATTTTCTTGCCGATTACCTGTACTACCTGTGCGTGGGTACGCTCAGCCAGAACGGCTGCCAGCTCATTGCCGTCATCGACGCAGTTCTTCAGAATATTCAGTTTAATTAACTCGCGGGCCTCCAGCGCCTCTGCCACAGCAGCGGTCAGTTCTGGTGTCAGGCTGGATTTGCCGATCTGGAAGATCGGATCCATGGTCATCGCGAGACCTTTTAAATAAGCTCTCTGTTTGCTTGTCATAAAATCTATCTCCTGTTAAAATTCAAACTCAGATCCAGTGTGGATTTCTGAGTTTGAAATATTGTAAATGTCAATTATTTATAGTAATCAAATTCAAGACCATACATACGAACTGTATCGCCCTCTTCGATGCCAGCCTCTTCCAGCTCAGCCAGAATACCGCTGTCCTTTAAGAATTTCTGGAAGAACTGGAAGCCCTTCTCAGAATCAAGGTTTGTGTAACCAAGCATCTTCTCGATCTTCGGTCCTTCTACCACATAAATACCATCTTCATTGCGTTCCACGGTATACGGAAGATTCTCGCCCTGATACTGGTACTCAAATTCTTTTTCGAAAATAACTGGCTTGCGGTCAACCGTTTTCAGCAGATCATTTACATGGTAAAGGAGCTCTTTTACACCCTGTCCGGTAACTGCAGAAATGGCAAATACCTGGATGCCTTCCGGCTCAAATTCGCGTTTTAAGCGCTCTACCGGGTCTTCCCAGTCCTCTTCGCCGGTATTGTAAATCGAATCTACCTTGTTGGCAGCAATCACCTGCGGACGCTCTAAAAGCGACGGATTATATGCTTTTAACTCCGCATTGATGGTACGGATATCTTCAACCGGATCACGTCCCTCGACGGATGCCGCATCCACAACATGAACGAGAACCTTGGTTCTCTCGATATGGCGCAGGAAATCATGTCCCAGACCTATTCCCTGGGAAGCACCCTCGATGAGCCCCGGAATATCTGCCATGACAAAGCCTTGTCCATCCTGCAGATCAACCACGCCAAGATGCGGGTTCAGCGTCGTGAAATGGTAATTGGCAATCTTCGGACGTGCATTGGAAACGCGTGAAAGCAAGGTCGATTTACCGACGTTCGGGAAACCAACCAGACCAACATCTGCGATTACCTTTAATTCCAGCTGTACCCAGAGTTCCTGTGCCGGCTGTCCCGGCTGTGCATACTTCGGAACCTGCATCGTCGAGGTCGCAAAGTGCATATTTCCAAGACCGCCCTTGCCACCTTTTAAAATCACTTCTCGGCGGTTCTCGCCGGACATATCCGCGATTACCTTACCGGATTCAAAATCCTTGATAACGGTTCCTTCCGGAACCTTGACAATCAGATCCTCGCCGTCTGCTCCGTGACAGCGGCGCTTTCCGCCCTGCTCTCCGTCGCCAGCCACATATTTGCGGACATGACGGAAATCGGTCAGGGTATTCAGTCCGTCGTCCACTTCAAAAATGACATCGCCGCCGCGACCGCCATCGCCGCCGTCCGGACCGCCAGCAGCTACGAAAAGTTCCCGGCGGAAGCTGACATGACCGTCACCGCCTTTTCCGGATCTGATATAAATTTTTGCACTGTCGGCAAACATAAATACCTCCTTCTGATCTGAAAAAAGCTCCATACAATCCGTATGGAGCTTCTTTATAATTATTCGTTAATTGTTCTCGGGTAAACAGAAACCTGCTTTTTGTCTCTGCCCTTTCTTTCAAACTTTACGACGCCGTCAACCATAGCGAATAATGTATCATCTCCACCGCGTCCTACGTTCACACCTGGATGAATCTTGGTTCCGCGCTGTCTGTAAAGAATGTTGCCAGCTAATACGAACTGTCCGTCTGCTCTCTTCGCACCAAGTCTCTTGGACTCAGAATCACGACCGTTCTTTGTGGAACCAACACCTTTTTTATGAGCGAATAACTGAAGGTTCATTTTAAACATGCGTTACACCTCCCTGAATCGAATTTTAATGTATTTATCTCCATAACTCTCCGCGATATCGGTAAGTCCAAGTATCAGCGAATCCATCAGGAGTTTTGATTCCGCACTTACAGTACCGGTAAAATGAAAAATAAACTGACCTGTCTTTTCATCCACACTGCCTTTAAAACCGTCATCGGTAAATTTCTCCACCGAATTAGCCATATTGACAGTCAGAACGGATACAGCCGCACAGACAATATCTTTGCCGTACTCATCATATCCAGCATGTCCCTTTACTTCCACTCCCGTGGTACATCCTTTGGAATCGGAGTATACGTCTACTTGAATCATTTCAATTAAGCGTTGATCTTTTCGATCTTAACTTCTGTAAAGAGCTGTCTGTGACCATTTTTCTTATGGTAGCCAGTTTTTCTCTTATACTTGTAAACGATAACTTTTTTGCCTTTGCCTTCTTTAACAACTGTTGCGGATACAGTAGCACCCTCTACAGTCGGGCATCCGATCTTCATCTCACCGTTGTTAACAGCCAGAACCTGATCGAAAGTAACAGCTTCACCTGCAGCAGCACCGAGTCTCTCAACTTTGATTACATCGCCCTCGGCAACCTTATACTGCTTACCACCTGTTGCAATAATCGCGTACATCTGATGGCACCTCCTATTATCATTACTCGCCAGCTATGGCGGCTTGCGCACTTTTAGCCTCGCTGTGCGGCACACTTAAGTATTCTAGCATCGGAATATGGATCTGTCAACGGTTTTTTCTTGAATTTGGGAGAAAATTTCAAACCAGTGTTACGGATAAAGCTGCTTTTTCCAAGTCCTCATAAGTACCACCAAATTGTTCAAGGGCTTGTTCCTTTGTTAGTATGCCTTTTTCAATCAGGTTTAAAAGTATTTTAGCCTCACCCTTTGCCTCACCAACCTTCTCCCCTTCTGCAAACTCCGCCTTCCGTATCAGCTCCGTTTCCCGTTTTTCATCATATTCGAAAATACACACCTCTATCGCCTCCGCTCGATTCTTCCTCAGAAACTCTGCCAATATATTTTCATCGATACATTCCGTCACAGCCTTTTCAACCGCTTGATTGATGTCTTTGTATTCAATCGCATACTGCCGTATTTTATGAACCAACAGCATATACTCTTTCAACAACCGGCAGGTTTCCAGGATCTCCAGATTTTTATCCAAATTGATATTTAAAACCTTCACAAGCAATTCCAGCTCAGGATGTTCTGTCTTCTGCATGAACGAATGTGACAATTTAAGCAGCCCCTCCGCCTCCCGCTCTTTTTCTCCATTGTAGAATACTACAAAATGCGGTGTCGGCAGTTCCACCAATGCCGATGCGTACAAGGTCTGGTTCCGGACCAGCATCTGGTACTCTTTTGCCACATAGAACAGAAAACGCAGTGGCATATTCGGATTCCATGTCGATTGATGTTCATATAAGTTTAACTGCATATCCAGCAAAAATGCCTGATCGTTTTTCATATTCATATATACAGCATTTTTCAGCGTCACAATCTCCAATTCTTTCGGATCTGTATAATGTGAATGATTCACTGCATTGTACAGGCTCAGCAGATTCTCCCTTGTGCTGAACAACATCCGAAACAGCGTGTCCTTGTGATTTCTCCTCGCCCTCGTTAAATTCCCCATAATTCCCCTTTCTGACAGGAGAATCTGGCTTTTCTGAGAATCTCCTGCTCTTTCGTATTGCCAAGTTGGATAAGCATAAGATTTCTCAGATTAATAATATAGAATATAAGATTGCTTGAATTGCAGATAAAGAAATATATATGCTTGATGAGTTAAATGTAACATATCTGGTCCTGATATGCAAGCAAGAATTTTGCAACTATTTATTCTGTAAATACGCACAAACATATAACGGGTGTATTTCCTGTATGTGAAATGATACATACAATATGGCTAAAAGCGATTCTATATATTTGTGCAAAAATATAGAACCACATAGTACAAAAAGAGCAGAGGGATATATTTTTATATTTTACAACACATAAAACCATATCGCTCTGCCCTCATTATAAAAATTTATAACATGTTTGGATTCAATCTCTTTATATCCATCTACTCTCTCAACCCATACAAAATTTCTCCAATCACATTCTTATTCTGCTCATAGATCGCAGGAAGCTGACTCATTTCCAGAGGATTTGTACCTCTGCCTACTTCTATTGTCAGGCTGGGAATGTTTTTCTTCTGGATCGCCCAGTCTTTATATCCGGAGGGTTCGAGTTTGGTGTAGTCGGCATCTAATGGATATCCTGTGACGGCGGATGCCGACTCCGCAAACGCCTTACTTTCGTTTAACAAATCGCCGGTCTGTGCGAAATACCAATAGATTACTTCGCCCTGTGTATGATAGCTTACCGTTCGTTTGAAAGGGTACTGCTCAGTCAGTTTTATCAGCGCCTTTGCTTCTTCCGTAGACGCCGGAGATGTCCCCTTATAGTGATCGGAGGAAGGATGTCCCAGATGATCGTTGTAAGAATCCCACATTGCATCAAAATTTCGATTTATTTCCAGTTATTTTATTTAATCTTACCACATACAGAAGGTTTCTTCAACAATTTTCAATGTTTAACAAAAAGATTACCAAATAATTTATTATTTCATGAAAATAAACTGGCAATTTTCACCAGTATCTCCGCCGTCTTCTGAAGCGAATCCACCGGAATAAATTCATATTTTCCATGATAGTTATATCCGCCGGTGCAGAGGTTCGGGCACGGGAGCCCCATGTAGGAGAGGCGGGCGCCGTCGGTGCCGCCGCGGATCGGAACGACCTCCGGCTCGATGCCGCAGGCTGTCATCGCCTCTTTGGCGGTATCGATCAGGTACATGCACGGCTCAATTTTTTCTTTCATGTTGTAGTAGCTGTCCGTTACTTCGGCGATCACGGTGCCCTTACCGTATTTGCGGTTCAGGAAATCGGCGGCTTCGGCGAAAAATTTCTTTTTCTGTTCAAATTTTTCATGGTCGTGATCGCGGATGATATAATTTAACTGCGCCTCTTCTACATTTCCGCTCATTTCATCCAGGTGATAGAATCCCTCGTAACCCTCTGTGTACATCGGATTTTCGAAGACCGGCAGCAGGCTCTGAAATTCCATGCCGATGAGAAGGGCATTTTTCATCTTGAGCTTCGCATCACCCGGATGGATGCTGGCTCCCTGAATCCGGACTTTGCCGGAAGCGGCATTGAAATTTTCATATTCGATCTCGCCGATCGGACCGCCGTCTACCGTATAAGCAACCGCTGCACCGAAGTCTTTCACATCGAAGTGATCCGCGCCGCGTCCGATCTCCTCGTCCGGCGTAAATCCAATGCAGATCTCGCCGTGCGGGATCTCCGGGTGGCTCAGGAAATATTCTGCCATCGTCATGATCTCCGCCACGCCTGCCTTATCGTCGGCGCCCAGAAGCGTGGTTCCGTCGGTTACGATCAGATCCTGACCTTTTAAGTCGGCTAAAAACGGAAATTCTGAAACTTTCATGACAATTTGTTTTTCTGCATTTAATACGATATCTTTGCCGTCATATGCCTGGACGATGCGCGGCTTTACGTTTGTTCCGGTTAAGGACGGCGCGGTGTCCATGTGGGAAATGAAGCCAAGTGCCGGGATGGTGGTTTTCTGTCCAATGCCGGATGCACCGTGAGCAGAGGTACTGCCTGTATTATCCGGAATGCGTGCAAACAAGTATCCGTACTCGCTCATCCGCACATCGGATGCACCCATTTCTTCCAGCTCGCGTTTCAGCTCATTGGCTAACAGAAGCTGTTTTTTTGTGCTCGGGCAGGTGTCATATGCCTCGTCTGACTGCGTATCATATGATACATATTTCAAAAAACGTTCTACGGCTGTTGTCATGAAAAATCATCCTCTCTTTCTCCTAAATCCCGGCTCAGCGGTTCCAGATAATGGACTAATATATCCCGGTGGCTTTTGATGCGCCACGTTTTATCCATTTCCTCATATGTAAAACTCTTTCGTCCGCCCTGCTGCATCCGCTCCCAGTATGCGTCCAGATGGAAAAATGGCAGGTAGTAAAGTTCATCCCTCTGTGAAAAATATATAATTAAGAAAGCAATTCCGCCCTGCTCTTCAAATTCCCGCATAAATGCGACCTGATGCGGATGGACGTTCTGCAGTGGAAATGTATCTGCCGCACATTCTTTCGCATCAAAGCAGACCGGGACGCCCTGAATCGCGCCGATGTAATCGACGGTACTCTTCTGGTCGAAATACGCCAGCGTGATATGGCGGCTGGTTTTATCGATCGAGACGGGTGTGATCGGCGTCGGGATTTTCTGGATCAATGCCAGCTTTTTCTCACGGTAAAGATCGTTTGTGTGGTTTATCATATCCTCCAGGGTTGAACCACGAAGTCCCCGGCTGTTCCAAGTCCCCATGTTGTTGCTCCTCCACTTATTTTTTTGATTTTTCGCACAACTTAAAATTTACAGGCGATGATTGGCTGGGCGTTTTGGAGCTGATTTCATCATCTCTTCCATCCGTTTCATTTCCGCCGGCATAGGCGCGGTAAATTCTTTGCCCGCCAGATATGAAAGCGGCTCGGAGATCGTTTCCGGCATTACCAGCCGCCACGCATGAAGCATCTGCGAACGGACACCGAAGCGTTTCTTCACTTCCTCATTGACCCGGGGATCACCGTACTTCGGATCCCCGGCGATCGGGTGCCCGATGGATGCCAGGTGGGCGCGGATCTGGTGGGAACGACCGGTGATCAGGTGGACCTCCAGAAGGGTATATCCATTTCCAGACGCCAGCGGTCTGTATGCAGTCCGGATCGGCAGACTTCCAGGGGTCTCCTCTTTTCGGATCGACACCTGATTCGTCTTTTCATTTTTCGTCAGCCATCCCTCGATCCGGGCTTCGCCTTTTACGATTCCCCGCACGACGCAGACATAATATTTTCCCAGACTCCGATCCTTGATGACTTCGGACATGATCTGCAGTCCCGGCAGGGAACGTCCAGCTGCCACGATGCCGCTTGTGTTGCGGTCGAGGCGGTTGCAGACGGACGGACGGAAGCACGCCAGGTCCTCTTTCTTTAATTTGCCGGAATCCAGCAGATAGTCGATCAGGTATTCAACCAGCGATTCATCCGTCTCTTTCGCTTTCTGGGACAGCATTCCAGATGGCTTATTGATCAGTAAAATATGTTCGTCCTCATAGACGATATCGAGCTTTTTCTTTTGAACCTTCTGAATCTTCACTTCCGAAAACTTCTCGATCGTCTCCTCTGCCAGAAACAGCTTGATCTCATCGCCCTCGGTCAGATGTTCGGAACCGTCGCATTTTTTTCCGTTCAGGGTAATATTTTTTTTCCGCATCATTTTATAAATGAAGCTTTTTCCCGCCAGATTCAGATATTTTGCCAGCAGCTTGTCCAGGCGCTGCCCCGCCTCATTTTTAGATACTGTCAGCATCCGCATGGCTGCCGCCTCCCTTTTTTACATCGATAATCCTTTTATTACGCGCACGCCGTACTCTACAGTTCCATCGTCCTCATACTCTGACGCCGGTTTCAGGCTGTGAATCCGCTTGTCAAAGGTACTGCGTGAGGTCACGATTTTCAGGTTCGGATCCAGTTTGTTAGCCTTTAACAGTTCATTTAAACCTGCCTCCGCGCGCTTTACATTCAGCTTTGGATTAATGCAGTACACATAGATGCCGGTCGGGTGAACGACGGTCACATCGGACGGAATCACATCTTCCGGTGTCGTCAGAACCAGATCATAGAGAACTTCAAATTTTCCCTCATACGGCATATATGCCTCATGAAACGCCTGCTCCGGCGTATGGTATTTGAAAATGGCAATCAGCGGGGAAGCGAGATTCGCCGCCGGAAGTACTGTGACGATCGCCATGACCGTCAGAATTTTTTTGACGGAATCATTGTCTGTAAAAGACCGCCCAACCAGCTGTGCGATGATAAATAACGCCAGAAGTGCGATGATAAAAAGCTGTTTCCGCTTGAAATGATTGCGGTAGCCATAATCGCCTTTTTTTATCTTTTTCACGGTGTAAAAATCCTTTCTATCATGTTTTTATTGAATGATACTAGCTTTTTGTCTGATTTAATGGTTTAATGCCTGCATCGCGCGCAGAATCCACTCATGCGGCACTACCTTGCAGAGCACAAAGAATGCCTTCATCCAAACGCCGTAAACCGACACGCTTTTTCCCGCCATACAGTCGCGGATGGCAAGTTTTACAACTTTGTGCGGATCTGCCATCACCAGACGCTTATAAAGAGGAATCTCCCCGGTTGTCTCGGCAATGTCGAAAAACTCGGTTTTGACCGGTCCGGGGCAGACCGCCGTCACACCGATTCTGCGCAGGCGGAGTTCTTCCCGCAGGGCGCGGCTGTAGCTTAAGACAAATGCCTTGGTTGCCGCATAGATGGCAAATCCCGGCTGCGGCAGAAAGGAGGCTGCTGACGCGAACTGGAGAATCCGGCTGTTTTCGCTCATATAGGGAAGCACCATATGCGTGACCGCGCACAGCGCCTTGCAGTTGAGCTCTACCATTCCCGTTTCATCGTCAAGCGGCAGGTTCCCGACCGTTCCGATTTTACCAAAGCCGGAAGCATTTACCAAAAGTTTTACGTTGGGCTTGCGCGCCGCCAGCTCGTTTTCCAGCGTCTCCCGCTGGGATGCATCCGTCAGATCGATGGCGAAACACCGCGCCGGGATCGGCAGCGTCCGTTCCAGCTCCTGCATCCGGTCCATCCGGCGGGCAATCAGCCAGACTTCCTGAAGTCCCGAAAAGCGATCCGCCAGCTGTCTGGCTGCCTCGCGCCCCATGCCGGAAGAGGCACCTGTAATTATCGCAATTTTCATGAGAAATTCCTCCCGTCTCAAGTATGTACGCTCGGAGTCGTTCCTTCATTCCGAGCGTACATACGTTTTATTTCTTCTTGTGCACGTTCCGGATGGTTTTTTTCTTTCCGCTTCCGCTGCTCTTTTCACCTACAGCGCCGCCAAATCCCCCCGCATTTCGTCCATTTCCATTTACGCCGGTCTGTTTGTGCCCGGTCATACCGCCCACAGCCGGTCTTTTGGCGCCTTTTGCACGATTGGCAGCAGCCGGTTTTGCCGTCTGGCTGCCATGATGCGCCCCTTTATATCCGCCAGCCGAGAAATCGCGTCCTTTGATCTGCCGCGGACGGATCAGGCATTTCTTATCAAAACCGATCAGATCCGTTCTGCCTGCCAGACGGAGTGCTTCCAGCACCAGATCATAGTTTTTCGGATTGCGGTACTGGATCAGCGCACGCTGCATCGCTTTCTCATGCGGGTTGGTTGGCACGTACACTTTTTCCATCGTGCGCGGATCATATCCCGTGTAATACATACACGTAGACAGTGTGGATGGCGTCGGATAGAAATCCTGCACCTGCTCCGGCATGTAGCCGAGGTCGCGCAGATATTCTGCCAGTTCGATCGCCTCCTTGAGCGTGGAACCCGGATGGGAGGACATCAGGTACGGAACGAGGTACTGCTTCATTCCCAGCGAGTCATTCATCGCTGCATATTCCTTCATGAACTGGCGGTAAACCTTATTCTCCGGTTTTCCCATCCGTTTTAATACATTATCCGATATATGTTCCGGCGCTACCTTGAGCTGTCCGCTGACATGGTACTGACAAAGCTCCCTCAAGAATGCCCGGTTTTTCTCCGCCAGCAGATAATCGAAACGGATACCCGAACGGATGAAAACTTTTTTTACCTTCGGAATCGCCCGCAGCTTCTTTAACAGGGAAATATAGTCGCTGTGATCGGCATTCATGTTTTTGCACGGTTGCGGGAACAGGCACTGTTTGTGCGGACAGGCACCGTAGGTCATCTGTTTTTCGCATGCCGGGTGACGGAAGTTTGCGGTCGGACCGCCGACATCGTGGATGTAGCCCTTGAAATCTGGTTCCTGGGTCAAAAGTTCTGCTTCCTGAATAATTGATTCATGGCTGCGGGTCTGCACGATGCGTCCCTGATGGAAGGTCAGCGCACAGAAGCTACATCCGCCGAAGCATCCGCGGTTGCTGATCAGGCTGAATTTTACTTCCGTGATCGCTGGAATACCACCCGCTGCATCATAACACGGATGCCAGGTTCTCATGTATGGAAGTGCGTAGACATCGTCCATCTCTTCCTGGGTCAGTGGTTTCGCCGCCGGATTCTGCACCACATAGAGGCGGTCGCTGTACGGCTCAACGAGGCGTTTTCCCGAAAATGGATCGGTGTTGCTGTACTGGGTGTAAAAGCTCTCCGCATACGTCTTTTTATCGGAGGAAACCTCGCGGTAAGACGGCAGACGGATTTCGTCGTAAACAGAATCCAGGTTTTCCGCCTTATAAACAGTTCCCTCGATGAAGGTGATATCCTTTGCCTCGATGCCGCTGGCCAGTGCATCTGCGATCTCCACGATCGAGCGCTCGCCCATTCCGTAGGAAATCAGATCTGCCTGGGAATCCAGCAGAATGGACCGTTTCATTTTTCCAGACCAGTAATCATAATGTGCCAGACGCCGCAGGCTGGCTTCGATACCGCCGAGAATGATTGGCTTTTTCGACCAGGTGCGGATCAGGTTGGAATAGACGATCGTCGCATAATCCGGACGTTTTCCCATCTCGCCGCCCGGTGTGTAGGAATCCTTTGCGCGGCGCTTTTTCGAAACCGAATAATGGTTTACCATCGAGTCCATATTTCCGGCGCTCACAAGCCATCCGAGACGCGGTTCGCCCAGAATCTGAATGGATTCCTGATTCTTCCAGTCCGGCTGGGCGATGATGCCTACTTTATAGCCGTGCGCTTCGAGCATACGGCTGATGATCGCGTGGCCGAACGACGGATGATCGACATACGCATCCCCGCACACGTAGACAAAATCGCAGCTCTCCCAGCCGCGCTTGTCCATATCCGCCCTGCAGATCGGTAAAAAATCATGTATCATTTTATCTTGCCCCCTGTATCAGTTCCCGGTAGTCCCGGATATAAAAATCAGCTAATTCTTTCTTTTCTTCGATCATGGAAAGTGAAAATACGTCCTCGACCGCGCCGACGCGCATACCAGCCCGTTTTCCAGCCAGAATCCCCGCCGGGACATCCTCAAATACCAGACATTTTTCCGGCTGTACGCCCAGATCCGCCGCCACCTTCAGATAGATATCCGGCGCCGGTTTTCCTGCCGCCACCTCACAGGCAGTTGCCACCACACCGAAATAGGAACGGATATCCAGAGAATCCAGCACAGCTGCTACCATATCCTGTGCATTGCTCGTCGCAATTCCCATGCGGATTCCTTTTTTCTTTAAAAATGGAAGAAATTCCGCAACCCCCGGTTTCAGCGGCACCTCATGGCGGTATTTATCGATCGACATTTCAATCCAGATCGCCTTGATCGCATCCAATGTCATCGGCAGCTGGAAGCGCTCTTTAAAATAGATTGCTGTCTCGGAAAAACTCATGCCCTCAATCACCTTCTGGAGATCCTCCGGACAGTCATAGCCGTAACGCTTTAAAAATTCCACGTCGATCGCTTTCCACATCCACATGGAATCGACCAGGGTGCCGTCGAGATCGAAGAGGACGGCATCTACTGTGTTCCAGTTGATTTCAGGAGGTGTGTTATTTTGGGTGTCTGACAAATTTTCGTCATTCGATACACAATTTTGTGAGGTTAGCGTTCTTTCTTTTAACGCTCTAATTTCATCTTCCGTCAGCGCCCGGTACTCTCCCGTCGCCAGTGCCTCATCCAGGACAAGCGGTCCCATCGAAAGGCGTTTCAGGTAAATGACTTCGCCGCCCTCTGCCTCAAACATCCGCTTTACCTGATGAAATTTTCCTTCATGGATGGTCAGGCGCGCCTCGCAGAGGTCTTCTCCTGCGTCGTTCCATTTTTTCTCGATCACAAGCTCTGCCGGCCGTACCGGTGTGCCATCCGTCAGCGTCAGTCCCGCCTGAAAGCGCGCTTCGATTCCTTCTTTCAGTGTTCCCTTTACGCGTGCAAAATAGACCTTATCCACGTGTTTTTTCGGTGCCAGAAGCTCATGCGCCAGCGCACCGTCGTTCGTGATGAGAAGCAGTCCTTCCGTATCAATATCGAGGCGTCCGACCGGGAAGAGGTCTTTTCGCTTTGCTTCATCAATAAGGTCAATGACAGTCTGATAGCGCCCGTCTTCCGTTGCGGAAACGACGCCCTGTGGTTTATTTAACATATAATATTCCGTGTCTGCCCAGCCAACCGGCTGTCCATCCAGTGTAACCCGGGTTTCGTCCGGGAATATTTTCCGGTCAGACTCGCGGCAGACGGTTCCATCGACCAGAACCCGCCCTTTGCGGATCATCTCTTTTACCTGACTGCGCGTTCCCTGCTTCATCTCTGCCAGGAAACGGTCTAAACGTATACTTTTACCCTGTCCCATCACTGCCACCTCCATCCGGGATTGTATTTATTTTTAAGCTGACCGCCCCGTTTCTGCGCCCAGCCAAGTGGAAATCCATCCACACAGATTAGTACAAGACCATCTGCTGCCTCTTCCTCTGCGGCTGTCAATGTCTCGCCCTTTAAATAGCGGATCGTGCGCTCATCCGAGGCATTAAAATTTAAGGAATTTACAAATTCCTGCATCCGCAGGTTCATTGCCAGCGCCTGGGATGGTTCAAACCGCCCTTTTTTCAGTTCTCCGAGCAGAAGCCCGGTACGCAGACAGCGGAGCGGCTTAAAATAGCGTGTATTGTCGCCTGCCAGCGCTGCCGGGAGGTAATAGATGCGCTCGCTGTCACGGTAGAATTGCTCCGGATTCCAGGTTCTTACCGGAAGCTGGCGCAGAAACTCAAACAAGGGGGAAAAGTCCTCGGCGGTCTGGTTTTGCGCCACGTTTTTTCCTTTTCCAAACGTTTTCCCTTTCGCTTTTCCGGAAGCCATCTGTCTGGATTTACCGTCTTCCGCCACACGGCACAACCGCGCTTCTATTTCCTCTACCAAAAGTGGATCGCTCAATGCTTTCTCACCGGCATTTTCCAAATCCTTGACATTTGCGTCTGGTTTCTCCGTCCGCTTCTCCAACAGCGCAACAAAATGTCCTTCGCCCTCCAGACGGTGCGGAAACAATCTCAGACAGCCCTCAATGCCACGGCTTCCCTCAAAGCCATATTCCGGTTTCTGCGGCACGACCGCCATCTGCGGATATTTCTCCAGAATATACTCGATCGTTCCCTCGTCCTCGTCCCTGTCAAAGGTACAGGTCGAATAAACCAGTTTTCCGCCCGGCGCAAGCATCTGCACGGCACAGTCGAGAATCTGGCGCTGCAGCGGCGCATAATAATCGGGACCTTTTTCGTTCCAGCTCTTTACCATCGACGGATCGCGGCGGAACATACCTTCGCCGGAGCACGGCGCATCGACCAGAATCTTATCAAAAAACTCCGGCAGGATGCCAGCCATTTTTTCCGGTGCCTCGCTCGTTACACAGATATTTCCCGCTCCGAACATTTCCAGATTTTTAAGAAGCGCTTTTGCGCGCGAATTGCTGATATCATTGGAAAACAGGACACCTGTACCGGCTAATTTCGCCGCCAGTTCCGTACTTTTACCGCCCGGTGCCGCGCACAAATCCAGAACCCGGTCGCCCGGCTTGATCGGCAGCCATGCCGCC
>UMFG01015506.1_pt1 | contig 15361 bp, 20 predicted proteins | sample 1964961 | NCBI WGS metagenome assembly UMFG01 (sample SAMEA4836041, study PRJEB28245) | human gut metagenome | biome: gut microbiome; material: fecal sample | place: Denmark | collected 2008
AGAATTCTGTTGCATTTGCAAGTTGAATTCAGCTTTTTCTGCCCCATAATCATCAGATTTTACCCATATATTTCATCGCAAAATCATTCGCTATTTTCAAAGTATCTTGTTTACCCACATCCAGCAAACGCAACGAGGCATCATAACATCCGTAAATATCATACTTGCCGCACACTGACAAATAAAAGTCTATTATCGAAAATTTTTCCGGCCACGACTGCATCTCGAGAAACAACCTTGGCGAGAATACATGAATTCCGGCAAAGGCCAATTTGCGGCATTGCTTCACATCCAGTTTTTCAAAAGGCGTACGCACTTCACCTGTTCCTACGTGCGTCCAACCTACCAATTTCAACCGGTCATCAAAAAGCAAATAACGCTGTGTCGGACGATCGCTGACCAACACCACCGCATCATGCTGCTCCCCCAACTTATAAAGAGTTCGGAGATCAGCATTGCTCAAAATATCCACATTATGAATCAACACCGGGGAATCATCTGCTCCGAACAATGCAGAAGCTTTTTTCAGCCCTCCACCTGTATCAAGCAACAATGAACGCTCATCTGAAAGTTGGATGTTCACCCCCCAGTCGCGCTCTTTTACGTGCTGCTCAATCTGATTGGCAAAATGATGGATATTTACTACGATATCCGTACATCCCACAGCTTTCAGTTTCTCTATCTGAATGTCCAGCAAAGGCATCCCGCCCACAGGAACCAAAGCCTTGGGCATATGGTCAGTAAGGGGTTTCAGACGCGTCCCCATACCGGCCGCAAAAATCATGGCTCTCATTTTTTTCTGAATCTTTACTTCGACAAAGATACGGATTAATTACTAAACTATCCGGTGGGGAGTTTCATATTTACAGATCCCGAATCAAACAAAAGCCTTATCTTTGCAAAAAACAGTTGACAAGATAATAAAAAAGCATTATGATGGAACAAGAAACTATTGTACGTATTGAAACTTCTATGGGAAATATTCGCGTCAAACTCTATAACGACACACCACAGCACAGAGACAACTTTATCAAACTGGTAAATAACGGCGTATACGAGCAGGTGCTGTTTCACCGCGTAATCAGAAATTTCATGATTCAAGCAGGTGATCCTGCATCCAAACCAGCCAATATGCGTTCAACCACAGATGCTCGTCAATACGACTACACCATTCCTGCAGAGATTGTATATCCCAAACATTTCCATAAGAGAGGAGCGCTGGCTGCAGCACGTTTGGGAAATGAAACAAATCCAGAAAAAGCCTCAAGTTCAACCCAATTTTATATCGTCACAGGGAAAATCTATGATGAGGAACAATTAAACAAACTATATGAATCAATCTATCAGCAGAAAGTGGAAGAATGTCTTGAAAATATTTCACGCAGTCACATGAAGGAATTGTTCCTGCTTCGCCGCTCCGGTAATCAAGAAAAACTCCAGACTCTTTTGAAGAACCTGCAATTACAGGCTGAAAAAACCGTAGCACAACACGCCCCGGAAAAATTTAATTCCGAACAAGAAGCAACTTATGCTTTAATAGGAGGTGCTCCACATTTGGACGGTGAATACACCGTGTTCGGTGAAGTAATAGACGGAATGGATATCGTTACGTCCATTGAAAATACAGAAACTCGAAAAGACCGTCCTATTGAAAATATCTACATCCAAAAAGCTTATATAGAAAAGAATGCATGATTACAGTGCAAACTTTTCAGCACGACTACGATTCCAAATAAGATTTTACGGACGTTCCATAAGAAATCAGCAGGAAGTCGAATCCGACTTCCTGCTGATTTCTTATTTTGCAAACTTGCTATATATTACAGAAATCTGTATTTTCCCATCTTCATCTCCACGTATCAGACGCGTACTGTATAATCCCATTTCATTACGCACGCGTAATAGTTTTTGTGACGAGGTACCGACACCTGTCGTAACCGTACTGTATTCGGCCTTTACCGGAACTATATAGAACTTATTCCAATCCGGATTCTCCTGCTCCCAACTTGCGTATTTGGCTTCACGTTCGGCTTCAGTGTCCGAAGGCGTTACGCCGGCATCCTGGTCACGCTGATTCTTACAAATAGTTATCAACCGAGAAATGTTACTGAAGGTATAAGCATTGGTTGACGAAGAAAAAGAGGTAATAAATGAAGTCTTGCTATCCGGAAGTTCTTCATTCTCAAAGAATCCGTAATAGTCTTTTTTTCTGACCAGAAGAACATTGGTTGGAGCAGAAAGCGAAAATTCATTGTCCCCCAGATTGTTCATACGAGCCAACGAGAATGAAGCATTATTAATTGTGTCATTATAATGTTCACCTCCTACTATTTCATCAATAGGCAATGTTACTTCTGTCAAAATGCCTGAAGGAGTTTTCAGATATGTGCAATTTGCATCACTTGCCAAATCATTCAATCCGGTAGAAGAGACACTGGTATTCTGCAATACTTCCTCCGTGGCACCAAGCCGGACAAAACCATCAACAATAGTATCATTCTCTGTTGATTCGCTGCTTTTCTTTGTCTTATACCGGAAGAACAAATCGAGAGTAGACACATCAACCTCAACCAACACGCCCACTCCGCCTCCTGTCTTGAAATAAAATCCCGGACAAACGTGATGCAAGAATTCATAACTGTTGGTATAGAATTCCGGATGTTCATAATAGGTATTTAGCAGATAACTGCCATATGAATCCGGAAGCTTTACTTTGATATTTGTATAATAACTTGAGGAGTTCAGTATGGAATCAGCCAGGCTCAAATCCCGGACTGTATACATCAAGGTTTTGCGGATTCCTCCATTCGGATTGACATAGTCCTGCGGATTGATGTTTGAATAATACTTTACGTTTTCCTCCATCACCCGGCTGGTATCAAGTTCCTGCACCAACATTTTCATAGGAGCCAGCGAATCACCCTGATAGCTGGATACGAAGACGCGCAACTGGCAGGAGTCAGCCACTACTTGCCCGCTCGCATCATGCATCATGGCGTCATATTTGGGCAGAGAAAAATTATCCAGCAAATTAAACTGTGCCAAAAAGTCACAAGTTGTTACGCTATTGGTTTCGGGATCGACAATACGGCCCAAATAGCAGGCATTGGTATTGGCATAGACTGAATCAACCCGTACGGAACGAGTCAATACGTTATAAGCACCCTCAGACACCAACATAGCATCGCCCCCCGGCATAAGTGAAGAGCCGATACTTGCCGTATCGTCATCACACGATACGCAAAAGCCCGAAATGGCAAGCAAGGCTATGCCCATCCATGTACGGAAACGAAATATTGTTTTCACAGCAACCTAATAAATAAAGAAAATTATCAATGCATCTTATGCTTCGGAATCGTCTTCGTTTTCTACGCCATCATAAAGACTTTCATAGAATTCCGATACTTTTTCCGTAAGTTTTGCTACTCCGGGGTATGTCAACACCGGAATATTCTGTTTGTGAGCTTCTTTGGTCAACTCCGGAGTCGCTCCTTTTTCCATTTGTATAAGTCCGTCGGAAAAACGGACTGCCAACTGCAAAAGCGCCTCTGAGGAAGAAAAATCCAAACCGAGTGAATCAATGAACTTTTCATCCACATTCTTAAACATCAGGGCATCCTTAAAATTAGCCGGTGGCGTCATTTGTGGGAATTCCTTATAGGTTGAAAATACCACCTTCGTGTTGGCAAAGGCCGGCGTTTCGCTGAACACCGTTTTCAGATACAATGGTGCAACGGCCGACATCCATCCCTGGCAATGAACCACATCGGGAACCCAACGCAATTTCTTGACCGTTTCAAGCACGCCTCGCGCAAAAAATACGGCACGTTCAATATTGTCGGCATATTCATTGTTCTCGTCGTCGCACATCATTCCACGCTTCAGGAAATAATCGTCATTGTCAATAAAGTAAACCTGCATGCGCGCTGCGCCGATTGAAGCAACCTTGATAATCAGAGGGTGATCGGTATCGTCAATGATAATGTTCATTCCCGACAGGCGGATTACCTCATGCAACTGGTTTCTGCGTTCGTTGATATTGCCCCAACGAGGCATAAATGTTCTGATTTCACGGCCTCCTTCCTGCACTTCACGCGGCAATGTGAAACCTACTTTTGAAGCGTGAGTTTCCGGCAGATAAGGAGTCATTTCCTGATTAATGAATAATATTCTTTTAGCCTTCATTCTTTTTGATAAGTGACTACAAACGGTGCAAAGTTACTAATTTTTTGACGAATAGCATTGATTTTTACCTTTTTAATATCTTCCGGAGGGGTTATCACATGATTATTGAGTTTTGCGCTTCGGTATTTCATAAATATTCTGTTACTTTGCACCGCAAAAAATAAAATTCAATTTTTGGGAAGCACAAGTGTCCTAACCGTCCATACGTTTCTTTCGTCTTATGCAGAAGGTTGTTTCCGCACAACTCTCAACTGAGACCCCCAAAAACGACGGACACAGCATGACATATATGCCCCAAAGCCAATCATGCAAAAAATGAAAATTGTAGAAACCGTCAGCGAGCTGAACCTTTCATTACAAGCAGCCCGCCAAGCAGGCCGCAGCATTGGCCTTGTTCCGACTATGGGAGCCCTGCACGAAGGCCACGCCTCGCTGGTCAGCCGCAGCGTAAAAGAGAATGACATTACCGTAGTAAGCGTATTTGTCAATCCTACTCAATTCAACGACAAGACCGACCTGGCCAACTATCCGCGCACACTGGAAGCTGATTGCCAGCTTTTGGAAAAACTGGGAGCCGACATCGTTTTTGCCCCTTCGGTTGAAGAGATTTATCCTGAACCCGACACACGCACATTCAGCTATCCGCCCATCGACACGGTAATGGAAGGCGCCCACCGCCCCGGTCATTTCAACGGCGTATGTCAGATTGTCAGCAAATTATTCATGTACGTACAGCCCGACAAGGCATACTTCGGCGAAAAGGACTATCAGCAAATTGCCGTCATCCGCGCCATGGTGGCCGACCTCAAACTGCCCGTTAATATATGTCCGTGTCCGGTTATCCGCGAAGAATCAGGACTGGCACGCAGCAGCCGCAACACGCTCCTGACTGAAGACGAGCGACACATTGCCGCCAATATTTATCGCGTGCTCAAGAACAGTCTGCCGTATGCCGAACGACACAGCGTAGAGGAAACTACCCAAAATGTAATTGAACAGATTAACGGAATTGACGGACTGGAAGTGGAATACTACCAAATTGTGGATGGAAACACCCTGCAACCTATCGCCAACTGGACAGACGCCGACTCCGTAGTGGGATGCATCACCGTATATTGCGGACACCGCCCCATCCGTCTGATTGACCACATACGCTACAAGGGATAAAAGAAGCGCGAAACTGACAACCTTACAATTACAAAAAGTATATAAGCAATCATCATGCAAATTGAAGTACTGAAGTCTAAAATCCACTGCGCCCGCGTAACCGAATCCAACCTGCACTATATGGGTAGCATCACCATTGATGAAGACCTGATGGATGCGGCCGGCATGATTGCCGGCGAGCGTGTGTTCATTGCAGACAACAACAACGGCGAACGTTTCGACACATACATCATCAAAGGACCGCGCGGCACGGGATGCATTTGCCTGAACGGCGCAGCTGCACGCAAGGTTCAGGTAGGTGACGAGGTTATCATCATGTCATACGCCCTGCTTGACTTTGAAGAAGCCAAGGCGTTCAAACCCAAAGTTATTTTTCCCGACGGCGCCCATCAAAACAAGCTGTAACCTGCACAAGATTGGTTCAGGACACCACAGCAGCGGCTCCGCCGCCAGCAAAAATGAATGGCTTTTTTACATAACCAAACTGCCGGATAAATCAAAAAAGGTGGCTTCTAACAAAAATTAGAAGCCACTTTTTTTTACTATGCACCGATCTGCACCCGACAGCGTGCCTACTCGAAGTCACTTTGCTGCTGCTCCACTTCCTTAAGTTTCTGCAAGTTCAACTCCTGCTGTCTGCGCTCATTTGTCACAGAACCAGACGTTCCGGACAAAGCGGCCGACGAAACCTGCTGACCATGCAGCTCAAGCTGTTTTTGTTCGTCCTCGACACTCCGTGCCGCCATCCGAGCTGTGTACAGGAGCGAAGTGCTGCAACTTTGCGATGTGGAAAGGCGCATCAGTCTGCTTAACGGTTATTATGCGAAGGCGTATGCCCTGCCAATGGTCGTGGCAATCGCTTTCCGTATCAACACACCCAATGCCGCAAGGGTACGCAACGCCCTGTTGGAAAGGCTATGCTTGCGAAAAGACAGACAAGTGCTATTTTTCTTTTCGTCGCCAAATGTTTTGTGAACGGGTTTGTTGAACGGTTGTTTAGGTCGTATATTACAGAACATCAATGCGTTATCTTCACTTCTCAATAATTCAAAACTTTCAGACTTGCCTGCAAGTCTGCCGGAATACGGCATGGTAATTTGCATGAGTGCTATTTATTATTTTGATGAATTGATGAAAGTATATATAAAGATAAAGAATAACAGCGGTTTACATCCTCATCAAACTCTCAACAAAAGGATATGGCTGATGAAAAGAGAAAACGGACACAGCCTTACTCATCGCTTTTCTTTTGACAAGCGGTTTGATGAAAGAATGTTGAGCATGTATCGCTATGACTTTTAGTATGTTAAGTCGCCCATTCATCAATTCATCGGATTTTCATTCATCATCAAGCCTGCTGTGGAAGCAACGGAGGTGAGTATCGCCATCCGCAGGCTGGCCAGACGGACTTCCGTTCTGCCGACCGACAAGGGAAAACCGACACCGCCGCAGGCTTTTGGGAACAAAAGCCATAGCTCATTATGGCGTTTTCTTCACGCACCGCTGACGCTCATGCTAAAAACTCCCCAATGAGCCAGTGGGGTTGCCCCCTGAACGCCCCCGTTTGCTTCCGAAAGAAGCTGCGAGCAGTCCTTTGAGTTGCCAAAAGTTTATGAGTTGTTTTAAAGTCTGAACTCTGTTTTTATGGTAGCAAGTTTGTGTTTCGGGCATACCGAAGCTGTTTGCTATCATCCCATAGCGGGAATTTATATACATCTTATTTTTTGAGCCTGATTTTTTCGTGATAGAAATAATTTACGATGACAGGCTTTCCTTTTTCCGAGCGCCCGTAAGGCAAATCATTTATTCTATATGGAAACCCCTGTGCCTTGGCGTATTGGGAAATGTCCTGTTCCAATGCCTGCCAGTAATCAAGCCTTTTCTTGTTGTAAATCTCATCGTATAATGGGAAGAGTTCGGGATGCTTCTCACGGATATATGCCATTATCTCTCCTTTGAATTGTCCGCGCAGGTTCAGATTTTCAAGCCATATCAAATCGGCATATCCTTTCACTTCCTTGATAATCGTCTTTACATCGGTTATTCCCGGAAATATGGGCGAAACGAAACACACGGTACGGATGCCTGCCTCATAGACTTGGCGCATTGCTTTCAGGCGGCGTTCTATGCTCACGGCGTTGTCCATATCCGCACGAAACTGTTCGTTAAGCGTATTGATTGACCAAGACACTGTTACTTTGGGAAAACGTTTCAACAGGTCGAGGTCGCGAAGGACGAGGTCGGACTTCGTACATACCATAATCTCGGCGTTGCTTCCGCGCAGTTCTTCGAGCAGCCTGCGGGTACGGCGGAATTGTTCCTCATAGGGGTTGTAACCGTCCGTCACGGAACCTATCACGATGCGCTCACCGTCATATTTGTGCGGATTGGCTATCGGTTTCCAGTTCTTCACGTCCAGAAACGCGCCCCACGGTTCTGTATGCCCGGTGAAGCGTTTCATAAACGATGCGTAGCAATACTTGCAGGCGTGAGGGCATCCCACGTAAGGATTGACCGAATATCCTCCGACTGGCAGTGCGGATTTGGTCATAACGCTCTGTACGTCTATTTCCTTGATTGTCTCCATCTTTTACAGGACAATGCTCTCCCCGTCTCCCGGTATAATCAGTCGGTTCATATCCACTCCGTGGTGGCGGGCTTCGTTTCGCAGGATTTCGCGTGTTGTCTGGCAATAGTCAATAGCATCCATGTGTACGGCTATCAGTTTGATTTGTGCGGGGAGCGTGTCGAGCATCGCCATCACTTCCTGTTCGTCGGGGATGATGCAGCCGTCTGTCTTGGAAAATTCGGGGAACACCGCACCGCCGCTGTTTACAACGATATAATCAGGGCGGTATTTTTCCACGGTTTCAAGGATGCACGGTTCCCATTTGCAGTCGCCCATTATATAAATGGTCGGAAGTCCCTCCGCCATCAGCACATAGCCCGACACGGGTCCCATCATCTGGCCTATCTGACCGAAACCGTGATGACCCGTGGTGCGGTGGATGGTCAGGTTGCCTATTGTCTTGCTCTTTTCAATTGCTTCTACATTTGTAAAACCATCTTGCACGAGGGTTTCCTTGTCTTGCGGCTGGGTGTAGAAAGGGATGTCTTTCGGCAAATGTTGTTTCACGCTCGGTTCATAATGGTCAATGTGGTTGTGTGTGAGCAGTACCATATCCACGCCCTCGGTGATTTCGCTGATGGGCATTACCAGATGCACCCTCGGACTTTTATACACGCAGCGGATTGCAGGGTTCCTTTGTCGGCAAATACGGGGTCAACAAGGATGGTGTGTCCTGCATAATTGATTTTCAAGGTGGCGCTGCGCACCAACCGGATAATAGCTTTCTCGTTCATAATGTTACGCTTTTATGATTTGTCGGGTGCAAAGTTCGGATGATTCCCCTGATGCCTCTATGCCTTAAAAAGAGAAATATATGCCATTTTGATAAAAGAATGATGTATATTTGCAGAAAGCAAAGAACAAGAGCGATGAAAACGATAACCAACCCCGAAAGACTGGTCAGCGTCCCGTTCAGTAAGACACGTTGCGGCGTGGACTTCTACATCAACACAGGCGAGAGCAAGGACATCTGTGGTGTCTTGACCGAGCACCGGACGTTCAAGACGGATTTTTTCAGTTTCTATTTCTTTCGCCGCGCCAATGGCTATGTGCTGTTAAACTTCCGCAAAATAGAGTTACGGGACGATATGGTGCTCCTCCTGTCGCCGCACCAGCAACAGGAATGGCACGTGGACGAAGCGGAACTGGACTACACCTTTCTTATCTTTCGCGAAGACTTTATGCGCACGTTCATCGCCGACAAGTTCTTCGTCTATCGCCTGCTGTATTATTATCAGACCGACACGCCACCGTACCTGTTTGCTGCGCCGGAAGAACTGGCGGAATATATGCGCCTCTTGGGGAAGATAAAACAGGAGCTGCTGCATCCTGTGGCAGACACTTACAACCTTATCGTATCTGTGCTTTACTATCTGTTGGTGGTTATCAACCGGGCATACGCCAAAACTTACCGTCTGCCGGTCGAAGTGCCGAAGAACAATTATGCCTTCCAATTCAAAGACCTGTTGGAGAAACATATCCGCGACATGCAGCGTGTTCAGGAATATGCCGATATACTCCGCGTGAGCCGTATCACTCTGAACAATTCTGTAATGGCGCAGTTCGGCGTGTCCGCCACCCATCTGCTCAAACAACGCTTGTTGGAGGAATTGAAAAACGAGCTGTTGTTCTCCGACCGCAACGTGAGCCAGTTGGCGGACGAGTTCCACTTTTCCGACCCCAGCCATCTGATGCGCTTCTTCAAGCAACAGACGGGAAAGACATTTACGCAATATATCACGGACTACCAAAATGGAATATACGAATGAAAAGCAAGAAAAAACTTTATAAGACTTGCACTCCTATCCTCTTTTTTTGTATTTTTGCAGTCGGCGAGAGTTTTTAGGTGGAAATACACCGCATATCACAGAATTAGCAACCGTTGCCAAGTCATTACCTCACTCTTTGAGAAAAGCTTATAAATAGCTTGTTTCTAACAGATTCCTATTTGTGTATCGAATTTTTAATGAAAACGGATTCATAGTATATCGAATAAAGAAATTATTATTCCCAAGCTCCCAGATTAACGCCCGCCTTCTGCCAATGTACAATCATCTTATCTTTCAAAGACTTCAGGAAACGTTCGTAATTCTTGTTTTTAGCTTCAGTCCACCCAACCTCTGCATAAGCAGCAATACGAGGAAATATCTTCTGGTTCATACTTTCTATTGTCGGAATAAATTCTCCCCACATCTGACAGCCCAAGCCCAAAACTTGCTTGGCCTGCTCTTCACTTAATCCTTCCGGTACCGGATTGAATTCATACGCTTTTCGCAAAGGTATTGACTGATAACTGTAATCCAAATAGGTATATGCACTATACGAATTGACTATATCATAGCCTTTCTGTATGGTTTCTTTAATCAGTGCAGGATTGCCGTTCCAAAATTGCACAATGGTTTTATCAGACAATTTCTGATCAGAAGCACCACTACCATCCTGCTGATAATCATTAACCTGTGCCCCTGTAATTTCGTTCCACCCCATCATCCGGCGGCCTTTTGAAGTCAAATATTCAGATATGGAATTTGTAAAATAGACCTGCAAGCCGGCTGGAGAACCTATACCTTTTTCTTTCATATAGTCGAGAACCATTTTCGAAGATTTCCAGGCATCATAACGAAGTTCGTCTCCTCCAATATGGATTACTGATGAAGGGAACAGCTGCATTACCTCATCCAACACATCATGCAAAAACGTAATAACCCGCTGATCGGCGACATTAAAGGCATTATAATGAACGCCAAAATAACAGGGAACCTTAATCTGCTTATCCGACGTACCCAACCATGGATATGCAGCTATGGCAGCACTTGCATGTCCGGGCATTTCAATTTCAGGAACTACCGTTATATGGCGCTTGGCGGCATATGCTACAATTTCCTTGATGTCATCTTGTGTATAAAACCCGCCATGCGGCTTACCATCGAAAACATTGCTATGAAAATGATTGATCTCAGAAGAATCGCGAAAAGCCCCTACTTCTGTCAACTTCGGATATTTTTTGATTTCAATACGCCACCCCTGATCATCGGTCAAATGCCAATGAAAAACGTTCATCTTCAACTCAGCCATACGGTCCAATAAATTCATTACAGCAGCTTTCCCCTTAAAATACCGCCCTTCATCCAGCATAAAAGCACGCCAGGAAAACGCCGGATAATCTACGATTTTGGCTTTCTGCAGATATAACTTGTCCGACTGCTTTTCTAAAGACTGACGAAGCGTCTGAATACCATAAAAAATGCCGGCAGCACTCCGTGCCTTTATAACCACTTTTTTATCAGTTGCATCAATACTATAACCTTCTTTATTTTGAGAGGGGAAATCTTTGTCCAACCTCAGCACAATGTCGGCACGCCTTTCACGTTTGGAAAAAACGACTTCAGCTGAAAAATCCTGCTTTAAATATGTCTTCAGGAATTCTGCTTCCTGCTTCAACGCAGTAGAATAAAAAACAACAATTTTATTTTCAAGCTCCACACTTCCCTCATCACAACTGACAGATTGGGGCTGAGGTATAATCGACAAACCATTGGCGAAAGAAGTACCCAAACTGAAATTAATCCACAATAAAAAAAGGAAAAGGACTTTTGATTTCATCTCTAACATGTTTCTCATAGATACAACAATATGTCAATTAGGTATTTAAATAAAAAAACGGCAAAATCATTCCTTTAATCAGAATCCATCTTGCCGTAATCAAACGTAAACTTTTACAAAGAATCTTCGACCCAAAAATTCTGCATGGCTTCCATGTTAATTTGCAACAATCCTCCACTAAGACTTACACTTCCGCCATCACTGAAATTATAGGCCTGCGTAAAACTACCTCCCTGTCCGCTCACGTTATATTTGGCATTCAAAGTTACCGTATAAAAGCCTTTTTCTTTCACCGTAATCGTATCAACAGGGCTGACAGGATCCGCATCATATACAGAAACACTCACGTATTTATGAACAGCCTGCAAATCGGTTTTCCAAGTATATGTTACCTTATTTAGCAGATGCCCCTGCTGGCTTTGCACAAGCTTTGCCAACAACACATCTCCCACACGAAAGACGCCATCATCAAGAGAGCCTGTCGCAGCCTTGATCTTGGTGACACTAAAAGCATTAAACGTAGGTGCCTTTGACGTATAATCCTCGGAATCATCACAAGCAGTTAATCCCAACGTGCACATCAAAACAGAAAATACAAATAATTTTTTCATCATCTCTTCTATACTCTTTTATATTACTGAATTACAATTACTGTAGGATTCCTTTTCCCTGACGAACAATTTCCGGCTCATCTCCCGTACAATCAACAACGGTGGTTACCTCAGGCACTCCCTCTCCTCCGTCGATCACCATGTCAACCTGCTGACCGAAAGTTTCTTCTATCAAATCTGCATTAGTCGTATATTCCATTTCTTCGCCAACGGGAGGTAATGAAGCTGTCAGAATAGGAGCATCCAAACGTTCCAACAACTGCCGCAGGAAAGGATGGTCGGGCATTCGAATTCCAACTTCAGAACCTCTTCCTCTGAAAACTTTTGGAAGTGTGCTCAAACCAGGCAGAATAAACGTAAACGGGCCCGGCAAATTCTTCTTCATTAACTTAAACACGGAATTGCTGATACGTGCATACTGGCTAATGGCACTCAAATCATAGCAGATAACAGAAAGACGGTTTTTTGCAGGATTAATACCCTTTATCCTACAAACTTTTTCTACCGCGCGTTCTTTAAGTGCATGGCAGCCAATAGCATACACACTATCCGTAGGATAAATAACAATTCCACCGTCGGTCAACACACGGACTGCCTGACTGATAGCCCGCTCATTGTCGCCATTTGAATAATATTTGATAAGCATAATCGCAGTCGGTAATAAAAATCTAAAGCAACGAAACCTTGTTAAAATTTTTTCAACAAGTTATAGAGCCGCTGCACAGGCAACCCCATTACGTTGAAAAAGCTTCCACGCAACTCTTCTACAGCCACCAAACCGATCCATTCCTGAATGCCGTATGCTCCAGCTTTGTCAAACGGTAAATAATTATCCACATAATAATCAATCTCCTCATCCGTAAGTCTGGCAAACTTTACATGACTCGTCACAGCTATTGTTTCTGTACGCTCTTGCGTCAGTACGGTTACGCCGGTAATTACCTGATGAATTCGATCAGAAAGCAGATGCAGCATGCGTTTTGCATCTTCAGCATCACGAGGCTTTCCCAAAACTTCGCCATCAACCGACACTATGGTATCAGCTGCAATCAACAACTCGTTGGGTGCCATAGAAGAGCGATAGGCCTCAGCCTTGTTCCGCGCTATATATCGGGATATATCTTCACCTTTCAACGAATCAGGATAACTTTCATCCACACCCAGCAAAGTGCGCACCTTAAAAGGTACACCAAGCCGTTGCAACAATTCCTTGCGACGGGGCGAATTGCTGGCCAGCACAATTTGATATTTGTTCAGATTTTCTAGCATATCGATGGTTTTGTATAATTAGGTCTTTCTTTATCCATTCAAAAAGATTACACACGAATAACGCCAGTCCTACCAGCCAAAGGCGTGCCGGTCAGCCATCCAGTGTCCATGAGCGCGCAATACTTGTTCAATTACATCACGTACGCAGCCATGTCCACCGGCGATGGGACTTACATACGTAACTATCTGCTTAATCTCAGGAGCTGCATCGGCAGGACAACAGGCACACCCGCAACGTTGCAGCACTTCATAGTCAGGAATATCGTCACCCATATAAAGCACTTCTTCCGACTTCAAATCATATTGAGCCGACCAGTCTTCATACTGCTGAATTTTTACCGAACATCCCATATAGACATCCGTAATACCCAAGCCTGTATAACGGGCACGCACCGCCTCACTGCGACCTCCGGTAATAATGGCCAAATGAAAGCCACGCTTAACGGCCAACTGCAAGGCATAACCGTCCTTAATATTTACCGTGCGCGATGGTATCCCGTCGAGTCCCATACCTATGGTTTCACAACTCAACACGCCATCCACGTCAAAGGCCATAGCCTTTATCTTTGTCAAATCATAATCAATCATATGGCTTATTAAAACTACTCCGTCCGTTTTGCATCATTCTGATACTTCAAAGCATAAGCATGAATCTGCTCGCTCATTGCCTGATAAATCTGCTTGGCTCCTGAATCTTCCAACAACTGCATTTGCCGCTGCATTACCTGACAATCATACCTGACAGCCGGTCCTGTCTGTGCCTGTACAGGCTGAAGTTCGTGTACTTTGGAAGCCGTCTCATCAATCAGAGGCAACATGGCAGCAAACGGAATACCTGCTTCCTCAACCAAGCGGGCAGCCTCTGCATAACAATGATTCACAAAATTGCAAGCAAACACAGCTGCCAAATGAAGCATACGGCGTTTCTCAGAATTCAAAATAATTACTTGCGAACTAATCTGCCGTGCTAAGAATTGAATTTCAGACAGCACTTCGGGCGAACTTCCCTCTATAAAACAGGGAATGCGCTGAAAATCAACTTCTCGTGCCTTGGAAAACGTCTGCATCGGATAAATAACCCCGTAACGCTGTGCCACCCGTTCAAAAACGGACAAAGGCACACTTCCTGCCGTGTGCAAAAAAAGTGCTTCCGGATGCTGAGGACACCAATGGTCAACCAACGTCTGCAAAACATCATCACGTACGGAAAAAACGTATACATCAGCCTTGGGCATCTGCTCCAGATTGACAATGGCCGGAACGCCCATTTTTCCCGCCAGCCCCTCGGCTGACAGCCGGGTACGACTATACACGGCCACAATTTCATGGCCTGCATTCTGTAAAGCCGGAGCCAAATGAGAAGCCAGATTCCCGGCTCCAATCATGCCTATTTTCATGTCTTTAATCTCAATATTGATTAAAATGCACCTTTTCCCACATCAAGGCATCGTCTGCATGCGGTTTCTTTTCGAACTGTTTATGTCCAACTCCAATAATGGCCAAAGGTTCTATATTGTCAGGAAGCCGGAGAATTTCTCGCACATAGTCTGCTGAAGGCGTTCCGTCATCCTGACGACGGCAACGCACTTGTGCCCAGCAAGCTCCAAGCCCCATACTTTCAGCCTGATACAAAAGAGTTGTAGCTGCTACTGCTGCATCCTCAACCCAAACGTCAGACACTTGTGTATCACCCACCACCACTGCAGCTAAAGGAACGTCTGCCAAAAACTGAGTGCCCATTGAACGGCATTCAGACAACTGGTGTAATAAATCAGGATGATCTACAAGAATAAATTCACAAGAATGCTGATTTTTTGACGACGGACTCATTAAAGCAGGCTTGAGCCACTCCACTACTTCATCCTCGGTCAGCTTTTCTGCTGTAAACCGACGTGTG
>UMFG01027525.1_pt1 | contig 15226 bp, 13 predicted proteins | sample 1964961 | NCBI WGS metagenome assembly UMFG01 (sample SAMEA4836041, study PRJEB28245) | human gut metagenome | biome: gut microbiome; material: fecal sample | place: Denmark | collected 2008
CTTCTGCCTGTCTGACTAATTTTTTATAACGACTCGATCTACGAAATCTTGATTGGATCTGCAACGAGCTTAGAAAACAAACCTTCTGCAATTGTACCTGTAAAGATGCTTGTGTTTTCAGTTGGTTGTTTGATATTGCAAAAAACAAAAAAATTAATTCGAAAGCAAAATTTAATAGTCAAGGCTCAGGATCAGCCCGCCAAAGCCGTACCTACGGACTTATATTTTTTTATCTGTTACCTACCGTCGATCTTTAGTAATTTGGCAATAGCCTTTGTACCTGAACCCACATACTTTTTTAGTTTTTTTTGACTTCGTTCACCTAGTACTGAAAATTCTCCCATGTACCATCTGTAAAAGGCTTTAAGCATTATCAAACTCGTGAATAGTTCCGCCTGTTGATTCCATCTGGACAATAGATCTTCTTAACCGCTCCATGTTTTCTTTTGAATAAAGGATCTACCGAGACTTCAAAATGGATCTTCTTTTTTCGGCAGATCTTCCTTCCAAGCTCTTCGCAAATAATATCCTCATGATTTTTTAGAGCACTGTCCATGCGAAAATTTACATTCACAGTCTAGGACATAATTGCATGCTTTATCTTCAGTTTATAGTTATCTTTATTTTAGTGCACAGAATTGTCATTACATAGTGAGATCGTTACAACATTATTTTTTTTAGCTGACAGCAAAATCTTGACACATAGCGCAATACCGACGTACAAAATCCTTTTTTCCTTGAGTATAAATACTTCGCTGTCTAAAATCTTGGACGCATTCATACTTGTATTTTTCGTTGAGCTGTAATTCAGCAATTGAAAAGTGCCTGTAGCCCAACCGAGTATGAAAAAATTAATTCGCCCATCCGGACATATTGCATAGCGGATGATGAACAGAAAAAAGGATATGCAGGATCGATTTCCTATATATCGACTAAAAGGATTAACAGTTTTTATATGAACAAGAAGGTAGCAGTTGCACTGGGGATCGGTGCTTTTTGTATTTCCAAATCTGTACTGGGTTTTGCCCCTCTTACATCTGCTTATTACGAGTACAAATGCGACTCCGACAATCCTGAGGCCTGTCTTAAGGCCTGTGATTTAAAGGTTCAAAATGCTTGCACTTATCTTGGCTATCAATATGCCAATGGGATCGGTATCGCGCAGGACATTCAAAAAGCGAACAAACTGTTCAAAAAAGGCTGTGATCTAAATGAAGGTACGTCCTGTGCGAACCTCGGGATACATTATGCAAACGGGATCGGCTTAAAGCAGGATGAGGAAAAGGCCTTCGAGTTATACAAAAAAGGTTGCGATCTCAATGACGGAACTGCCTGCGGTAATCTCGGCGTGCTTTACGACGAGGGCAATGTGGTTGAGAATGATGTTCCGATGGCTAACGAATTGTACGAAAAAGGTTGCAATTTAAATGATGGAACAGCCTGTGCCAATCTTGCCGTCCAATACGATCAGGGGTTAGGCGTTGCCCAGGATGTAAATAAGGCCAACGAATTGTATAAGAAGGGGTGCGATCTAAATAAAGGATCGGCCTGTTCCAATCTTGGCTATCAATATGCCAACGGACTCGGTGTCAAACAAGATGAGCAAACGGCCAACAAGCTGTATCAAAAAGGGTGTGATCTAAATGACAGCACCGGCTGCCTTAATCTTGCATACAAATATGATCAGGATAATGCCGCCGTCCAAGACATTCAAAAGGCCAATCAGCTGTACGAAAAGGCCTGTGCTTTGAATAACGGATCGGGCTGCCTGAATCTGGGGTATCAATACGAAAATGGCCTTGGTATGAAACAAAATGTTCAGAAAGCGAACGAGTTTTACCAAAAGGGCTGTGACCTAAGTAACGGAAGAGCCTGCGCAAATATTGCTTATCAGTACGATCAAGGCGTAGGTATCAGACAAAATGTTCAAAGGGCAAACGAGCTTTATCAAAAGGGATGCGAACTTGAAGACGCAGTTGCATGTTTAAATCTCGGAGTTCAATACGAGCAGGGTAACGGAGTACGAGAGGATCTGTCTAAAGCGGCCGGACTTTATAATAAGGCCTGTGATCATGGAGAATCAAAGGGTTGCTTCTTCATGGGCGTTCAATATGAGGAAGGCGTCGGTTTAAGACAAGACGCACGTAAAGCCAAAGAATATTATGGCAAGGCCTGTGATCTCGGTTACCAAGACGGTTGTGACGAGTACAAAAGACTTAACCATTGATACAACGGATGTTCTGCCTACGCAAATTAAAGATAAGAACGCCAAAATTAAAAACTGAATAAAAAGACAATGGCATTCTTGTTGATAAAGATGCCGTTGTCTTTTTACATTACACGAAAATTTAAACATAGAGTAATATAAAATTTAACATAATATAAATTATACGAAGTTGGTAATATTGTTTAAAGGGGCTCCTTTTCAACTTATGAACGGCACAAGTTGTGTCTAAATCATTTAACCGACGGTTATATTTTTACAACGTACAAGACATTGTTTTCCTGAAAATACCATTGCATAAACATGGATTTCGTTTATAAATGCATCATCTTCGAAGAATGACGCATATTTCTTGCGTTCTATCTGCTCAAAGGCCGTTTGTAACAGCTCCTTTGATCTTTCTTTTGCTCCCGACTTTATTTCAATGATCACACCGGAGCTACCGTCATTTCCGGAAAATATTATGTCAGCATATCCCTCGCCGGCCTCTGCATTTGATCGATATTCAGAAATACTATTTCCTGAGCACGATAGAATGCCGTTTAGAAAACCATGATAAAAGTTTTCCGGCTTCGATTTGGTTGCAATATCTCTTAGCGATACGAATGATTTTAGATACCTTGACAGCAGGTTTTGAGCCGTGTGTGCGTCTCCGTCTGCCAACGCCTGCGCAATCCTTTTGGCATTGTTTTCCTCACCTAGGATCAGACTATCGTCAAAGTATTCTTTGATATTACGGCAGAAGCAATCCAGTATTTCTTTATTCGGGATCCTGACCTCATAGAAATTGGCGTGTGTATTCGTAACCGCCGTAAGATATCCGGTATGCAACAGCAAAGAATAAAAATCCTCCGGTCTGTGCATGTTCAGATCATCGTAGTTCATCGAATCGTTGATAGGAACCTCAACATTTTTCCCATCTACCAGATCCTGAAGCTGCGAATTTACGTTTTCGCTTAAATAACCGACGTAGCCTTTAATGGCGGTAGCTTGGCTTGAATTGATCCAAAAATTCTCCGCCTTTATGTCCCCTACCGTTCCATTCTTAATATGGATATGGTGATAATTTTTGGCGACGAAATTCATCACGTCCCAAGGGCAGAATATTTCATCTTGATAGAATCTGTATCCGTCGTAGTGATCCTTCACAAGCTGAGAATAATCGGCCAAATCATAATACTTAAGGATCTCATGAACCTCATTGCGGTTAAAGCCTACCAGGGAGCTATACTTAGGCACGGCATCAAGCACGGTGTTAACCAGGAGATTGTTCACTCCGGTAAAAATACTGTTTTTGGCAACCTTGAGACATCCGGTCATGATGATTTTACATATAGGCTTATCAACGGCGTTCGAGTTTTTTAATACATTGAAAAAGCTACCTATCAGTTTAGCCATCTGCGCGTGATATCCGTTATTTGAAGCCTTTGCCAGGGGCACATCATATTCATCAATCAAAATGACAACCTTGCTGCCAAAATGCTTGTTTAATAAACGACTTAAGGTATCAAGAAAGCCTACAACGTCGTTTTCATGATCGTATAAGTATTCCTTATCCAAATAATGCTGAAAGTCTCTTTTATCAAAGGATGACAAGGATGCGCTATCAAGTAGATAGGTATACCTATTGGCAGTTGCGACCAGCAAGTCGACCAAGACCCTGTAAGCGATTTCAAAGGATCTTCCATCAATACTTTTTAAGGAAATATCAATAACCGGAAATCTGCCTAAAAAACGTTCACAAAAGGCTTTGTCCTTGATGATTTCGGTGCCCTCAAAAAGCTTGTGCGTAGCTTCTGTATTTTGAGGATCGTCCTTATTGATATTGAGGAAGGTGGCAATGGTACTGATCAAAAGGGTTTTGCCAAACCGTCTCGGTCTTGTAAAGAGTAAAACCGGTGAAAGATCAGTAAAAACAGTCTTTATGAATGACGTTTTATCTACATAATATCCGTTATACGCACGCAGCTCCTTGAAGTTTTCCGTTCCCACGGGAACTTCCTTGTAAGCCTTTACAGTATTCATGATCTACCGCCTAAAACCGTTGACTGTCACTTCTATTATATAGATCAATCAAGTCTTTTACTTTGGGCGCATTAATCCAAATTTGAACGGATCTTGATAAGCGTATCGGTAATGAAATCTTCCGCCGACGATGCGGAAATAAGTCCTGACAGCGCCTGATAGGCCCTTTTTACTGCATGGTAGCCCTGACGCTCCGGTTGCTGGCAAACTACGAATTTGATGATCCCTGCCCTTACCAGTTCACAGGTGGTATAGATGTCATCATAACCAAAGCAGATCAAATCATTTCTGCCGGAACTGATCACGGCTGCTCCCGTGCCCTGCACTCCGGCTCCGGTCACATATACGCAATTTATTAACGGATCCTCCTGTAAAGACTTTGCCGTAAGCTTTTGCGACAAGATATCGGAGTCGTTACACTCGCAAATTGCACTTATTTCATAGGGTACATTTAGAGAATCGAGTTCATCTCTAAATCCGCTTATACGCTGAGAATGGCCCAACATATGTAGCGATCCCGTAATGATTAGAATGCGCAATTTCATCCTTCCGTCCGTGATCAAAGAAAGCATACCGGCACAGGTTCTGCCTGCTTTTAAATAGTCAGATCCCGAATAACAAAGACGATTGGCACCCTCCACGTCAGAGTTTAAAAGAACCACGTGTATACCCTGCTCGCTGCATTTGTTTATGCGATCACGAATGGCAGGTGTTGAAATTGTTGAAAGACATAAGGCTTGGCAATCTTTTTTTACAAGATCATCGATGGCCTCCAAATGAACCTGTTCACTGTAGCCCTGCACCTTGCTGATGACTACCTCGACTCCCAGATCGGAGAATTCTGCAACTGCGCTGTTTACTCCGTCCAAAACTTCGTCGAAAAATACGTTGCCAATTGACGGGACGAGCACACCTATACGATAACGTCGGTGAAAAGATGCCAAAGCCCTGCCCGCACGATTTGGGACATATCCCATTTCCTTCACCAGAGCCTTGATCCTGAGTGCTATCTCCGGTTTGACTGCCCCTCGATCGTGTAATACCCGATCAACGGTACCGCGGGAAACTCCGGCCGCCTCGGCAAGATCCTTTAGTGTGACACTCATAGTGGGTTACTCCTAAAAAAGAGTCTCGTGCGAAAAATCGTAGACCTAAGTTTAGAAAAAAGCGTTATAGATTACAAAAAGGAGGAGTATCCTCCTCCTTTTGGTGATTTTATTCCTGACGAAGAGGGCTATCAGGCGAAAGGATTTTCTCCATTATAGAGCACACCCTTAGGCTGATTGTAGCTTACGTCTTCAATGCCGAGCAGGCTGAATACCGACCATAAAGCCTTGCCCACATGGCCGAAGGCTACAGCACCGTGATGCGGGTAGCGCTTGGCAATGAGTACGTGACGATAGAATCTCCCCATTTCAGGAATTGCAAAGATGCCGGTACCGCCGAAGGATCTGGTACCTACGGGCAGAACCTCACCCTGAGCTATATATGCGTGCAACACCGTATCTGGAGTAGACTGCAGGCGGAAGAAAGTGATCGGTCCTTCCTGAATATCGCCTTCTAAGGTACCGCGGGTAAAATCAGGCTCAGATCCTGCAGGCTCAAGCAAGCGGTGCTGGATGATCTGATAGTTGATCGCACCTAAGCGTTGGTTGCAACTCTGAAGCTTGGTAAGCTTGCACATAGGCGTATTTCCGCAGTGGAAGCCCATGAAGGTATCGGTCAGCTTGTACTGAGGATATTTAGGGGCAATGTCCTTTTCAAACAGATCGGCCGGAACCGAGTTGTTGATGTCAAGCAAGGTGACGGCATCCTCGGTAATGCAGGCTGCTATATACTCGGATAATGCTCCGAAAATATCGACCTCACAAGCCACGGGGATCCCTTGTGAAGAAAGACGCGAGTTTACATAGCAGGGCTCAAAACCGAATTCCTTAGGGAAGGCAGGCCAGCACTTATCTGCAAAACATACATATTTACGTTGTCCGCGATGCTCTGCAGCCCAATCCTTCAAGGTGATCTCAAACTGAGCCATACGCTTTAGCAGATCGGGATAAGTATTGCCGCCTGCACCCAATTCCTCAGCCATATCTTTGGCCACGGCATCGATCCTGGCATCGCCTGCATGGGCCTTGTAGGCAACCATGAGATCAAGCTCGGAATTTTCTTCGATTTCAATGCCCAAATCATAAAGTCCCTTAATGGGAGCATTGCAGGCAAAGAAGTCCTGAGGTCTGGGGCCGAAGGTTATGATCTTAAGTGAGGACAGACCGATCACGGCACGTGCGACCGGAATAAAATCTTTGATCATGACTGCAATATCGTCGGCAGTACCCACCGGGTACTCGGGGATATAGGCCTTAAGCTTTCTTAAGCCCAGGTTATAGGAGCAATTTAGCATGCCGCAATAGGCATCTCCGCGACCGTCCACCAAATCATTGCCGGTCTCCTCGGCAGCTGCGGCATACATAACGGGACCGTTGAAATCCTTGCAGATAATGGTTTCGGGAGTCTCAGGACCGAAGTTTCCTAAAAAAACCACCAAGGCGTTACAGCCTGCAGCCTTAGCTTCCTCTACGGCCTTGACCGCATCAAGTTCATTTTCGACGGTGATGCGAATTTCCTCAATGGGAGTTCCTGCCCTCTCACAGGCCTTTACTATGGCCGCACGACGACGCTCGGATAAAGAACGAATGAAGCAATCGCGGGATACGGCTATAATGCCGAGCTTTACCTGCGGAATATTCTCAAAAGTCATTTTTATCTCCTTTTTTTTGCCGCGAATTTACTCTTAACCGCGGTATTAATAAAAACAAAATAATTATTTGTTATTTAAGAACTATATTATTACCTATGAGCTTACCGGTGGTAATACCAGCTCGCCCCTCATCGGAATCATCATGTGCAAACAGCCACTTGTTGTTATTGGTCAAATAGCCTGCTTCCCCGTCCTTACTGCACACACTCGCGGGTTTTTCGGTATTGGTACCGCGCGGGAGTACGCAGCAGACGCGGAAATAGTCGTTGTTGTCGCTGTTGCAGGGGCAATAATGCAAGGTGGTCTCGTAAAAGAGCACCGCCGTTCCGGCCTTGACCAAAAATACCTCCACCTCCTGTGAATCGATTATCCCGTCATGTATTGAAGTAGCAGGTGCCACCATGATCAAGGTGTCGTTTTCAGGGATGTTGAGCTCACTGTTGCGGTGATACTCAAGGCAATTGAGCGTTCGATTGTGTCCAGAGCAATAGCCCATTTGTACAGACATTCCTCCGAAAACGCGGTTTTGAATATCATCAAGCAGATAAGGCTCTTCCAAGATAGGCTCGGAGGCTACATAGGTGGTCCCCTCCTCAGGCAAAGAAGTCTGTTTCAATAGCTCGATGATCTTCGCTGTATCTATGCCATCAATAATTTTGCCGTAACGCTCAAACTGCTTGGAGCTGACCTCAGGATATTTTGAGATCGGATCATGTGATAATTCGGCTCTAAGTCTTGCAAGTCTTGAGAACTCACCGCGCAGGGACGGATACAGGCTTTGATACAGTTCGTAAATTCTGTCGTAGCGCGATGATTGCACGCTATCTGGTACTGAACCCTTGCTCCCCTCTCTTACACAGATCCGGCATCCATCCTGAACTGATGCGAAAACACCGCCGGCAACACCTGCCAGAATAGCAGCACCTAAAGCAGGCCCCTCCTTAGATTCCATGGTAGAGACCTTTACCTTTAAGCAATCGGCAAGCATCTGACGCCAAAGCGGAGATGAAGCACCTCCACCACAGGCCATGAGCGTGTCGGGAATGATACCCATCTCGTTTAAAACACTAAGATTGTGGCGCTGGGATAAAGTTACCCCTTCCATTACGGCCCTCACAAAGTGTGCACGCGTATGAACGCAGCTCATACCGAAGAATACGCCGCGGGCATCGGGATCAAGTACCGGCGAGCGTTCACCCATAAGATAGGGAAGATAGATAAGACCGTCTGCACCCGAAGGGATGCTTGCGGCCTGAGCAGTCATGAGATCATATACATCACGCCCGGCCTTTTCTTCTTTTTCCTTTTCTAAGGAGAAGAATTCGTCGCGAAGCCAACGTAATGAAAGCCCTGCGGCCAAAGTACATGACATCGCCGTCCACTCGCCCTTGACGGCACTGCAGAAGGTATGTACGCGTCCTAGAGGGTCGATGGCACTTTTACTGGTATGTGCAAAGACTACACCGGAGGTTCCCAAGGTTACAAAAGCCTGACCGTCATGACATACACCGGTACCTAAAGCTGCGGCGGCATTGTCTCCGGCACCTCCTGCAACCACGGTGCCCTCCTTTAACCCCATCTTAGAGGCACACTCTGCAGTCAAGCGCCCGGCTATGTCGGATGAATAAATGAGATCGGGCAACAGCGCACGATCTATTTCCAGTTTTTCCAGGATCTCCGTGGACCACACGCCGTTTTTGATATCAAGCAGATTGGTTCCGGAGGCATCGGACATTTCCATGGCCAGTACGCCCGTCAGCACATATCTTACATAGTCCTTGGGCAGAAGTATGTGTGCGCAACGCTCGTAAATTTCTTTTTCGTTTTCACGAACCCATAGGATTTTGGGGGCGGTAAAGCCGGTGAGTGCGGGATTGGCACAGATCTCAATTAATCTGGCACGCCCGACTCTCTCCTCGATCTCCCTGCACTGATCTCCTGTGCGGGCATCGCACCAAAGAATGGAATTACGAAGCACCTTGCCGTCTTTGTCAAGCATCACCAAACCGTGCATCTGTCCTGAAATAGCAAGACCTGCCACGGCCGTAGGATCGACAGCACTTTGATCCATCACCTTTTTGGTGGTGCTTAAAGCCGCATCCACCCAGCATTTAGGATCCTGCTCGGCCCAGCCGTTTTTAGGCTGTATCAACGGGTATTCCTGTGATGCGGATCCTATAACCGTACCCTTTTCATCAAAGAGTACAGTTTTGGTCCCCGATGTACCCAAATCTATTCCCAACAGATATTTCATATTAAATCCTCAAAAATATCCTTCTATTTGCAGATAGCATTTCCATCAATCAGCGTGCACGTTTCTTGGATAGAACGTCGATCACAACGGCCAGCAATAATACACCGCCCTTGACGGTACGTTGCCAGTTGGCATCGATTCCGAGAATGGACATACCATTGTTTAAAACGCCCATGAACACAGCTCCGATCACCGCACCGCCGATGGTACCGACTCCGCCGTAAGCGGAAGCACCGCCGATGAAGCAAGCACCGATGGCGTCAAGCTCATAGCCTGTACCTGCAGTAGGGGCAGCGGAGTTAAAACGAGCCACGCAAACTAAGGCAGCAATAGCAGAGAGGAATCCCATGTTGACGTAGGTCAAAAATACCAGACGATTGGTATTGACTCCTGATAACTTGGCGGCTTTTTCGTTTCCACCCAAGGCATAGAGTCTGCGACCGGTTGTGGTTTCGTTGGCAATAAAGGCATATACGGAAACGATCACCACCAGCAAAATGAGAATGACGGGGACACCCTTGTTGTGGCCGAGCAACCAGCCGGAGCCGACAAGAGCAAACACAACGATCACGATCTTGAAAATAAGCGAGGAAAAAGGTTCAACCTCATAGCCTTTACGTTGCTTCTTTATTCTTGAGAGCATGACGCCTGCACTGTAAAGGAGGCACAAGCCGACGGTGATGATCATGGTCACGCTGACGGCATCGGCTCTGTGAGCCGGGATGAACGAGGTGAAATATCTTAGGTACTCGGAAGGAAAAGGCGAGATGGTCAGGCCGTTCAAAACAAGCAAGGCGGCTCCGCGGAAGAGCAACATGCCGGCTAAGGTTACGATAAATGAAGGAATGCGTACATATGCAATCCAAAAGCCGTGCCAGGCACCTATGAGAATACCCACTACCAAGCAAATGAGTATGCTCAAATAAATATCACACTCCATGTTTACGATGAGCGTACCTGCTATGGCGCCGATCAAGCATACTATGGAGCCTACGGACAAATCGATGTTACCGCAGGCGATAATACAAAACAGCATGCCCACAGCCAGCACGATCACATAAGAGTTTTGAGAGATGATGTTGGTAAAGTTCGACGGTGAAAACATCGAGCCATGACCTGTCATACGAATAGTTACTTCAAAAAGTATCATTACGAAAACAAGTGCCAAGAGCAACGAGTTTCTCTTTAACATGTCCGCAATTTGGTTCATTTCAGTTGTTCCTTATGTTTGTAAAAGCATTCAAGCTTATTTTTGTTCTTTTTAGGCTTACTCATTTTTAATGAGAGCTCAAGATGGCATTCATGATGGATTCCTGTGACGCCTTCTCGCGCGGCATTTCCGCCACGATGCGACCTTCGTTCATTACATAAATGCGATCGCACATACCGAGAATTTCCGGAAGCTCCGAGGAGATGATGAGCACACCTTTGCCCTGAGCGACCAGCTTGTTGATGAGGCAATATATTTCATATTTAGCGCCCACATCGATACCGCGGGTGGGTTCATCTAAAATAAGCACATCGGGTTTTGCAAAAATCCACTTGGATAACAATACCTTTTGCTGATTTCCGCCTGAGAGATTTCCTACCTCCTGTTGAACAGAGGAACACTTGGTATTCATTTCGTCACGGTAAACCTTTGATTCCTTAAGCTCGGCGTCCTTATCCAAAATACCGTGTGCCGATACGGCTTCAAGATTAGCTAATGTAGTGTTGGTAAAAATAGGATTCATCAGCACAAGGCCGTCACCCTTACGATCCTCGGTTACATAGGCAAGACCGTGCTTGATGCAGGCCGATACGTTCGGCAGCTTAACTTCTTCACCTTTTAAGAACACCTGACCGGAAATATTTACCCCGTAGCTGTGTCCGAAGAGGGAACGGGCAAACTCGGTACGTCCGGCCCCCATAAGACCAGAAAGTCCTACAACTTCACCACGATGAATGGTTATATTGATGTCGTCACAGGTCTTTTTCTCAGGCACCAAAGGATTGTGTACAGTCCAATTACGAACGTCCATGAGAATTTCATCGGAGCATTTCGTTTCGCGTTTAGGAAAACGATCGGTAAGTGCGCGTCCCACCATTCCTGAAATAATGCGGCTCTCAGACACGTCATGATTGCTGTTGTCCAGCGTTTCGATGGTAGCCCCGTCGCGGATCACAGTAATGGAGTTGGCAATATAGGAGATCTCGTTCAATTTATGAGAAATGATGATCGAGGTCATGCCCTGCTCGCGGAATTTGGCCAAAAGATCGAGAAGCTTTTTGGAATCAACCTCATTTAAAGAGGCCGTAGGCTCATCAAGAATAAGCAGACGGCAATTCTTGGAAATGGCTTTGGCTATCTCAACAAGCTGCTGCTTGCCTACACTTATATCCTTAATAAGAGTTTTAGGATCTTCGGTTAAACCGACTAGCTCCAAAAGTTCCTTGCACCTAGCATAGGTACGGGGCCAATCCATTACATATTTTGAATAGCTTTGTGTTCGTTCATTACCCAGAAACATATTTTCGGCGATGGACAAAAAAGGAACGAGTGCAAGCTCCTGATGAATGATCACGATGCCGTCGCGCTCGGAATCAGGAATGCTTTTGTATTTACAAAGCTGTCCGTCAAAAATGATATCGCCTTCATAGGTACCGTAGGGGTAGATACCGGAAAGCACGTTCATAAGCGTGGATTTACCTGCACCGTTTTCCCCTACCAACGCATGAACCTCACCCTGCTTAACCGTGAGATTCACTCCGCTTAATGCGGTAACCTTGCCGAAACGCTTGATAATATTACGCATTTCAAGCAGGTTTTTGGTATTTGTATTTTCCATCTGCTCTTTCTTCAAAATCAAAACACAAGAAAAGAAGTTTTGAGAACGGGCGGTGCCGTAGCACCGCCGCGCTGAAATCTGAAATTAGATTTCTTTTTCGGTGTAATAACCGGAATCGATGAGCAGCTCCTTGTAGTTGTCCTTTGTGCCGACAACAGGATTGCACAGGAATGAAGGAATAACGCCGGTACCGTTGTTATAGGTCTTGGTATCATTCACGTCGACGGTTTCACCCTTGATGATCTGATCTACCATCTTGACCACCTGAGCGGCTAAGGTACGCGTATCCTTGAATACAGACATAGCCTGCAGTCCCTTCTTAATATTCTTGACAGAAGGACGGTCGCAGTCCTGACCGGTGATCACGGGAATATTGCTGGCGTCGTATCCTTCAGACACCAAAGCATTGGTAACACCGTTGGCCGTGGAGTCGTTGGAGCAAAGAACGGCGTCGAGCTTTGTCCCCTCAGGGCCGTAGCCGTTTGAAGAGATCAGGTTCTCCATACGTTTCTGAGCTTCCTCGTTGTTCCAATTCAAGGTAGCGGCCTGCTCCTTGGTGATCTGACCGGACTTGCAGATAAGCTTGCCGTTATCGAGGTAGGGCTGCAGGATATCAAGCGCACCGCCCCAGAAGAAGTTGACGTTGTTATCGTCAGTAGGACCGGTGAAAAATTCGATATTCTTAGGCTCGGTCTTATCGTCCTTAAGCTTCAGGCTGTCAACTAAGAAATTGCCCTGCATCTGACCTACCTTGTAGTTATCGAAGGTAGCGTAGTAGGAGATCGCATCGGTATTCATGATGAGACGATCATAAGAAATAACCGGGATCTTCTTATCCTTGGCACCCTTTAAAACTTCGGTAAGAGCAGAACCGTCGATGGCAGCAATAACCAAAACGTCATCACCGTTTGAGATCATGTTCTCAATCTGGTTTACCTGGGTGGGAATGTCATTGTCACCTGCATACAGCAATTCAACCTCGTACCCGGCCTTCTCGAGCTGAGCCTTCATGTTGGCACCGTCCTGATTCCAACGCTGCAGCGACTGGGTAGGCATGGAAACGCCGATCTTGGCTGCCTGAACGTTGGCGCTGAAACCTGCTGCCAATATAGCGGCGCAAAGTACGGTAATACTGTTCTTAATCTTCATAAAATCTCCTTTTGTTTGTATGGCCTTTAAGGCATCTGTTGCAGTGACGGATGATGTAAATATAAGTAAAAAAAACTCCGTGCACGTGCACAAATTAATAATAGTGCATATTTGAACTGGTATGTAACTTTATTTATTGAAATTATCAAATTTGTGATGTGAAGCAGCTTTTATTGAATAAAGAAACAGGAATATCTTTAATATTATTGTTTAATAACAATATGTTATAACTTGTTATACCCAGAAAATTTGACAAGGTTTAATAAATAAAACTCTTACAAAGATTGTAATCAGTTAAGGATTAATTGTACTTAGACAAGAAAAACGCAAGCTTTAGACAATGCACATAATGCACGGCATCAAAATGATTTTATGATATTTTAGGAGAATCTTTATGAGTTGGCATTTGAATATACGGAGGAACTCACCGGATCAATATTCATCTCAAACTGCACCGGCGGTCACAGGATGCCCCTCAAATTGCTCAGATCGGGGCATCTATCACGGTAAGAAAATTATATTCCGAGCAAAGGAATTATGAGCGGGGCCAATAAAGCAGTAAGAAGACCGTTTAAGGTCAATCCCAGACTTGCATAGGCTCCGTGCTCTTTACTCTTATCCATAGAGGTAGCAGTACCCAAGGCATGAGCGGCCGTGCCCATGGACAAGCCCTGAGCTACAGGATGTTTTACCTTGGCAAATCCCATGGTACGGTATCCGAAGATAGCGCACAAAAGACCTACACATACCACAACCGCCGCTGTTAAAGAAGGTATTCCCCCTAAGGATTTGGATACCTCCATAGCTATAGGTGTTGTGACGGATTTAGGTGCTAATGACATGATCACCTCGGTCGAGGCTCCCATCTTTTTTGCAATATACACCACGGAAATAAGCCCTACTACACAACCTGCAAATTCAGCAAGTAAAATGGGGATGAGGTTTTTCTTAATGGTTTCCAGTTGCAGATACAGAGGTACTCCCAAGGCCACCACTGCCGGGCGCAACCAAAATTCAATCATATGGGAGCCTTCGGCATAGGACTCATATTCGACTCCTGTTGCCTTAAGAAATATGATAACGCAAACAATGGCAACCAAGATTGGGTTCATGATCACCCATCCTGTATATTTTCGAAGCAATTTTCCGACGAAATAAGCACAGAAGGTAAAGGCTATGAGAAAGAACTCATTTTCAAAATAGGTGTTCATTTTTCATTTCCTTCTTTTTGCAATTCTTCTTCAACGTTTTTAGTTTTCTTTTTTGACAACTTGTTTTTTACCCTGCGCTCTGCTCCGCTATAGCATTGATGAACCCATCCGGTAACGGCCAACACCAATAGCGTAGAAACTACAGTAGCCGTTACTATTGGCAAAAGTTCAGCTTTGATGAGATTAAAATGAAGCATAACGGCCACACCGGGAGGCACGAAAAAAAATCCCATCGTACCTACGAGAAAATCAGATATCCCCTGTACCCATTCAAGACGAAGGATCTTAAATTTAAGACTCAAAGTTAACAGGAGCATACCGATGATGCTTGACGGAACGGGGATCCCAGTAAGGAACACGATCAGTTCTCCGAGCGCCAAACAGCCGAAAATTATGGCTAATTGTCTTATGATCATGATTTAAAAAAAGTTAAAGTGATATACAAGATCCTACGGCGTAAGATAAAAACAGTACGGGAAAACTGTTGTTAAGAGACGTCACAAGTTGCGCATGATAGTGAAAAATTTGACACAGATCAAGAAAACGAACGAATTTCAAAAATCGCACCAATTTAAAGATCAGAACAAACAAGACATAACAAAATATCATAAGGCTTATTAAGATTTGTTTTTTTGACTGGGACGGGGACAGCTTGCTATAAACCCTTGCAAGACAAAACTCATCCGCAAATGCTATACTCACCGACAGTCAAACTTACATTCAAGGATAATTTATGAACACCTTCAAAAACAATAACAATACAATGAAGGCTCGTGA
>UMFG01004940.1_pt1 | contig 15159 bp, 13 predicted proteins | sample 1964961 | NCBI WGS metagenome assembly UMFG01 (sample SAMEA4836041, study PRJEB28245) | human gut metagenome | biome: gut microbiome; material: fecal sample | place: Denmark | collected 2008
TGTATGGGAAAGGTAAGCGGGCAGCGAACGCGGTATCGTTTCGGATTGGGCCGGTTTCATGTTCTTTGCCGGGGAAATGATGATTTTCATAGAAATAAATCCTCCATAGATATCGATTTCAAGTAATGTTTGTAAATGTTCTTCGTCTGGATTGTAGCACAAAAAAAGAGGGCGGTGCAAGAACTTCTCTGCTATGAAAGTTTCTGTACTTTTACATTAAAGTTTGGAGTTTCAGAAACGTAAAATGAGGACTGGAAGATGGTGAAAAAATACAAAATTCCAAAAAAGTTTGGAGTTTTGTATTTTTTTGTTGCGAAAGAGTTAAATTTGAAACAAAAAAGTTTGGAGTTTGATATTTAAAAAGAGTGGTTGAAAAAATGGATAAAGATGGGATAAAATGAATTTAATAATTTAATGAAGAGTTTGTTAGAATATGGAGAAGAAAAATGGGAGATTTGGAATTTTATTCAGGAAAATTAGTTTATAAAGAAATGGAGTTTAATTTTGTATTTGATAAACGTGAATTAAGGCTTATTCCATTGGAGACAATTGCTGCTGTGGTTTATGAAGAAAAAGAAAATTGGCAATATATGGAGGCTCCATATTTGGTTGGAAGTTGTAATGAAACAGAAACAAAAATTATTTTTTTCTGTGAACAGCAAGGGATAGGAAGTTACAATAATATACTTCGTATTTTTGTAGATGCATATATTCTTTATAGATTTGACTGCAATGAGATTGATAAAATTAGTTTTAGTAGTCCAGAAATCGATGGGATATTTCCAGTAGGACAAGCTATAGCTGAGCAAAAATGGCTTGAAGAAGGAATTGTAACTGTTCAAACCAAAAAATTTTCAGCTACAACATCAGAAAAACAATATTTTATAGTAGAGGGAAAAGATGTAACAGTACATTTTGGAATAGCAAGAACTACAAATAGAAAAATAGGAGAGCCGCCGATTATATTACAATCATCTATGGTTTTTGAGTTTGAACCGACATTAGATTATCAATTTATTTTTAGATTGTGGAGGATTGCAAAAACTTTTATTCAATATCTTTGTTATCGCAAAAATTGTTATTTACCAATTGTAGATGTATATGGATTTAATAGGGGAAAAAAACATTCAAAGGTTGCGACACTGAATGTTACTGATGAATGGGGAAAAGAAGAAAAAAGAGCAATAGAAACTAAACGCTATATACAGCAAAAGTATATTTCGGGATTTGAAGGAAAAATTCTTGAAGATATCGGAGATAATATGCTTTATACAAGACACATTCCGGATACATATCTTAGTGGGCAAACTATTGATGAAGCACGGTTTGTGATGATTACAGCTGCTTTTGAATGGGAATTTCGTAGGAACTATCCAGAAGGTATTAAAAAAGAGGAGTCTACCATTGAAATCGAACAGAAAATAACAGCAGAAATTGATAAATTGATAGATGGGGCATCATCTAGAAAATTGAAAAAGAAGTATAAGTTTTTAAGAAAGTTAGTAGGAGCCAATTCTCTTCAAGCAGAAATTATTCAGATAGGAGAGGACTATTCTGATTTGATGGATAGTTTTGGAAAACCTCTATATCTTTTAAACAATGTAGAATTGAAATATCCTGAAATGGGAGAAAGACTGGCTAATCAGAGAAATGATTTTGCACATGGAAATCTTGATAAGGATTTCAATGGAACAGCATTATTAGATTTACTATATTTATCATATCTTATTTATGCTATGCAGTTAAGAGCATATGGGATTTCAGATGAAAATATTAAGGATGCCATTAGTGGATTATTTCATTATAGGGTTTAAATCAATATTTTTAGTCTGTAACACAGTGAAAAATGTAAGATTGCTTGTAAAATGGTATTAAAGTTTAAGAAAGCATGTGGTGTCATAAACTTGTGTATAACAAATGGTTATAAACGGTAAAAGCACATCTTATGTAAGAGATGAATATTCTGATAAAAAAAGGAATATTCAGAAATGAAGCAGGCAAAGCAGATCATAGGATACTGGTGTAAAGAATTTCAATGGTAGCTCCAATTGTTTCTGGTGCAGTGACTTGTCTTTTGTCGAAATATCCAGATATGAGCAATGTAGAAGTGAAATTGAGACTGCGAGAATCTTGTGCAGAATTGGAAGAAGAAGGAACTGGTTGGGGACTTTTGAATATGAAAAATTTATTATAGGATATGTGATACCCAGTAGATGAAATACTGTCGGGTATTTTTGTGCTCAAAAGAGCATAGTGTAAACGGACAAAAAGTTTAGGGTTTGAATATTTAAAAGAAGAGATTGAAAAAATGGATAAATATAGCATACAATAAATTTATAATTTTTAAAAATATGAAGAATTAACCGAAGTGACACAATGAGAAAATGTAAGATTCGTACAAAGGAAAAATGAATGGATAAAAAATTGTTGGATATTTTAGAGCCTTATGAGGAAGAATGTTTATTCAGTTGGATTATTCGGATGGCCAATTATCATGGTATATATTGCTTCTCTGAGGTACAAAGAAAGAATTATAAGGAGATTTTATTTGGAACAGATGTTGGGGAGTATCCTTATCTTTATTTTGAACCGTTTTTACCAAGTTTAGTTAAAAATATTTCTCTTCCGGATAGTATTTATTTTGCAAATGAGTTTATATTGCTACAACGAATGACAGTATATCCATTTTACGCCTCTTTTTTGAATGTTGAACATAAAAAAGAATTAATGGAGAGACTTATAACAAGTACAGGAAAATTAAGGACTATGCCAGGGATATATTTACCACATTTAAAGGAATTAAAACTGTGTATTAAATATTGTCCTGAATGTGTTAAGAAGCATGGACTATATTTAATACGAGAACATCAGATTCCAGAAAATGAGGTGTGTTTTGAACATCAAGTTTGGTTAAAAACAATTCCATATCAGCGCAATTGGGGAGCGTTAAATTTTGTTGCTAATATATCTGATTTGTGTAAGAAAACTGGATTTGTAGGTATAAAGGTAGAGAAGCAAAATAGTAAATTTCAGCTTGCATTACTTATCCATCAAGTTTTTCAGGAAGGTTTGAAAGAAGATATGGGTATAGTAAAGGGGAAAATCAGAAAAAGATTGAAAGAACTTGGATACTTAGAAGATAAAAATTATTCAATGGAATTCAATGAGTTTTACAAAGATTTGGAATTGGAAGAATATTTTTCATCAAAAGAAAAAGCGATGGATTTTATCTTAAAAAATTGTTTTGATAAAAAAATAGCAAAAGTCTCTTCCCCTGTCGATTTTTTGTTTATTATTTATAAACTGTTTGGTTCTTTAGATGCTCTATATAGATATGAGATTCGTGTAGAAGAGTTGCAGGAAGGTAAATATTCACGGATTTTACAGAAAGTGCTTGAATTGAAAATGAAAACAGGAATAAATTATATACCCGCAGTGTCGTATGCTTTACAACATAAAAGAAAAGCACATCAAGTTCGTAATTATTGTATAGAGGGAAGAATAGAAGGGGCTGTGCGGATTGGAAAATATTGGTTTGTGCCTAAGGATTCAAAGTATCCAGAAGATGAACGGTTTGGTTTGCATAAAGATAATGATAGTGAAATAGAAATTAAAGGCCATTATTTGACTGTAAAAGAATATGGCGCAAAATATAATGGATCAGTGAGCAGTGTCTGTAGTTTTTGCAGACAGGGACGGATAGAAAATGCCATTAAAGTTAATGGAAAGTGGTTCATTCCAGAAGATGCCCCGTATCCTGTAAATAGGAGGTAGATACTTTTGCTTAGAGAAAAGAATATAGGAAAGAAAAGGTCAAGGTAGAGATACTTTGGCTTTTTTCTATTCTGATATATGCAAAAGTACCATATTTATATTCAGAATATTGTGATAATTATGGATAGAATATTATATTGAAATAGATTATAGTGAGAGAAACACAATATCTTTTTGTAAAGGATAGAAAGGGGACAGATATCCAATGGATGAAATGAGTCTGTTATATTTGTTAAAGCAAAGTACGGAAATTAAACAACGGAAGGATGTGAAAGAACAGGTAGAAAAAGCAATGAATGCCTTGCAAGCACTTACCAGACATTTGTATGAGAACAGAATGCAAGAAATAATTCCTTCAAACTTATGTGAATATTATCAATTTCTGGAAGAGAAATCGTTATGTGACTATATTACTTGTATCGAATCATCGGAACCTTTTTATGATACAGGAGTAGTCAACAGAGAAGTAGAAGAATTATTTCAGGAGGAAAATCCAGAGGAAATTCAGCAGAATGCAATTGTCGGAAATGGAGTGCGGTTTTATCGGGAAAAATTGCAGAAGTTGGAAGAAGAAAAATCGGAAAATACATGGATTTATATTAAGGAGTGTGAGGAAGAATATGTGCGATTCCGATTGTTTTTATCAGAGACGGAATTTAGAGATTCTATTTCTTTAGAATACGCTATTGCCAATTTAAAGCTGCCCATGGAAATTGTTCAAATATTGAAAACTTCATTTTCATGTAGGAAGCGTTACGGAAGCGAAGTAAAAGTATGTCCTGTGTGCGGAAAACCAATTAGCGGTAAACAAGAAAACTTTTGCGACAATGAAGTCTGTAACTGGTACATTCAAAAAGAAAAATTAGAACCTAAAATTGTGAAGCTTCAAGGAAAAGCAATGGAATTACTTCCTGGTGTTTACCGATTTTGTCTTTTACCTGGGATTGCAGAAAGAAAAATTTATCAAAAGTTGAAAGAACTTTATGGTACAGACTATGTTTCTTTATATCCACATGTTGATAAGTATGATATTGATGTTCAAAAAGACAGCAGGACGGTACATCTAGATATTAAAGATATCAGCAATCCACTGAGGCTTTTTAAAATACTTACAGAGTCCAGTGATTTATCAAAATTATTATATTCGAAAGAAGATCCGGTGTATGTTGTTATTCCAGAACATAGAATTTCAATTTATATGCAGATGAATAAGAAGCATAGTTATATAGAACAGTTGCGCAGTTACCTAAAGGAGGCAGAAATAGATATTCGTGTCATTAGAGAATCTCGATTATCTGCTATATTGAATGGAGAATGTAGGTGTCAGAGTGAGCCATTATCGTGAATTATATAAAGAACTTAAGCAAGCCCTGCCTTTTTTTAAAAATTCAAATCGAATAGGAATGGAAGTCTGTTTATATGTTATTCATTCCATAGGAGAAAGTGTGGAGGCAAAAGAAGGCTGGTGTATTTTTAATAAATACTATTTGCGCTTAACTGAAAAAGAGCTTTCTTTGCAGCATCGGAAATGGCTGTATATGGTAAGAAAATATTGGCATTTTTATGACAGCCGTTTTTATTGGAATCGGGATTTAGACGATTATATGGAGCAGATAGAACGTGAACGTATATTTACAATAGAAGAAGGACAGATTCGTCTCAATTCATCTTGTCAGGTTGCTATGGAACGATTGCTGTTATTTCAAAAATTTTTAAATTCTCTTCCAGATGAAGAAGAAATAAAAAAGGAAACTTATTGTGAAAAAATTTTTTACAGAAACCAAGATACGTTTGAATTGAATGTAGAAAATCAGATAGATGAGTTTCCCTCTCTACCTACTTATGGAAAAAAGAAAATTTACACAATCCGAAAAGAGAAAGATTGGAATAACATTCTTGAAGAAATGGGTAAACCATTTTCAAACAGACCGGCTATTCATCTTGAAATTTTGGATGGAAATGAGTTGAAACTGGACGGATTGCGTCACATTGTAGGGACTTTAGGTTCTGGAAAGTCAACTTTAAAGCAGGCTTTGATCTATGATGCGGTGAAAAATGAACATTTAAAAATCGCGGTGGTGGAAAATTCGATTTCAAAATTGGTTAAATTATGGATGTTATTGAAGAAATGTGGAATACGAGCAATTCCGTTTATTAGTGATTCTAGCGAAGAAGTTTATTTACGGGAGTATATTGCGGCTTGCAGAGGAATTGGTGACATAAAAAGTTCTGATGAAATCGCCATTTTGTCTGGAAATTGTATTTTAAAAGCTGTTGTGGGAGATAAATCTGATAGATATCCATGTAACCGAATCTTAAATGAGCAATCTGTTTCGGTTATCTGTCCTTTCTTTGATAAATGCGGACATCAGTCTCGTATACGGGAACTGATAGATGCTGACGTTATTCTAATTACACCACAAGCAATAGCTAGAAGTAAAGTTTCAAAGCCAACGGATTATTATAATCGGAGTATGTATGAGCTTCTGTATGATCTGATGGATTTGATTGTTGTAGATGAGGCAGATGAAATTCAACAGGATTTTGAACGTTCCTTAATGATAACGGAACATATTAATCGAGAAGCGGATTCTGTCCTTGCAGAAATGGAAAAATTATATAAAAGAATTGAAAGCTATAGCGTAATTGAAAACGATTTATATAATTTTAAACAGGATTTTGAAAGAATGAAGTCTCATTTGACCCTCATGGAACGGATTTTTATTAAACACCATGATATTATTGAACATTATGACAATAAAAATATTTTAATCAATGTTTTGCTGGATAAAGTTTTAAAAGGATTTTCTTATGAAAAAGTTAGCATCAATGGAAAGGAAACTTCTTTTGAAAAACTTCTGCTTGAATACGTAAAATTAACAGATGGAATGCATGGAATAACGGAGGAACAGCTAAGCAATGAGATAAAAACTATGCTGGATTCTCTGTTTGATTCACATTGGACGGGCAGCTATGCGGAGAAGAAAATTGAAAAAAACAGTTTAGATTTATTGAAAAGATATGGTGTAACATATGCTCCTGATATTAAAAATAAGGATCTTCAGTTCCAACGGTATATATTGCTTATGCTACTGGTTCCATTTGATGTAATGTTGAAAAGATTGGTTCGATTATATAGTTCTGTATATCTTGAAATAGAGGGATATAGTAAGCGCATACACATGTTTTCAGGAATCAGAGAAGAAATACGCCATCTGGTTACGGAACCCTGTTTTGGTATGTTGCTCGGCTATAAATTAGAATTTAAGAATCATCTTCTTTATATTGATGTGCTTCGATATGTGGGTGTGGGAAGAGAAATGCTGTTGAACTGGTCGGATGCTAAGGCGGAACTAGGGAAAAAAGGTCCCGCTGTTTTGTGTTTGTCTGGAACAAGTTTAGCGCCGAAATCTGCGCATTATCATATTGCTAAAAAACCGGATGCCATTCTGCATGGAAAACCGGAAGGAAAGATTCATATGAAATTTAAGCCTTTGGCAGATGGGAAATCTTATATCCGTATTTCCGGGACTAATGAAAGACAGAGAAAAGAAAATCTAAAAAAAATGATAGATGGATTAGCAGATCCCCTTCGTGCTTGCCTTTCCGAAAGCAAATATCGAAAAATTATGATTATTTGTGGAAGTTACCAAGAAGCAGAAGCAGTGTGTGCAAAGCTCAGATATCATAATTTGAATGCTTATTTTGTGGATGAGGATGGGGCAGAAAAGAAAAATTATATGGTCTATCGTAAAGATATTGAAAAATTTCCGGTTCTGAGTAATTATGCGGATATTATGGTAGTTCCACTGGTTGTTATTTCAAGAGGATTTAATATTCTGGATGAAAATGGTGATTCTTATTTTGGAACGGAATTTTATCTGGCAAGACCGTATATGGTTCCTGGAAATTACGCGAATGAAATTCAAATGATTCATTACCAACTGGATGCAATTGCAGATTCCATAAAGAAAGAACACAAAGATTATCAAAAAAGGATTTTAGCATTTAGGAAAGCTTGTTTTTCCAAATTTATGCATGTCATCAATATTACATATTGGAAGAGTTTAAATAAAGAAGATAGAGAGATTATGACATGGTTTATTTTGATTCAAATGAAGCAAGCAATCGGGCGACTACAGAGAAACGGAAATGAGAGCTTTGTTTTCTTATGTGATAGCGCTTTTTATGATGCATTACAGGATTCAGAAACAGAACCTGGTCCGAAGACAAGCACAATTCATTCTATGGAATTTTTGTTAAGGAGTATCATGGAAGACAATGCAACAAAACTTTTGTATCAGAATTTTTATGAAGCAATTTGTGAGATGAATAGGGAAGTGGAACGGACATACTGTAAACTGTGGGAGGAAGAGGAATGAAAGAGAACAAATTACAATTGCATGCAATGGAAGTACGAAGAGAATCCTTAAAAGAACACAAAATCTATATTTATCGGATGCCTCCTCATCTAGAAGAGTTTTTAAAGAAAGTAAAACCAATAAAGGAGTATGATTGGGCGGGATCGGTGATCAGGAAAGTTGCCATTTTAAACTTTCCAGGTGTATTATTTGCGTTCGGAAAAGTATATCAAATTTCCAGTAGCGATCATATTTGGTTTGTAAGCTTAGAAGAAATTAATGTGGATCTTTTGAAAATCAGAACCATAGAATGGATTAAGAAAAGCTATGAGGATAATTTTAACAAAAAATTTCCCTATGATTTAGAAGGAGAATGGGGAAAATGTGAATGTGTCTCTATGGACACTTTATATGGGTATGATGCGCTTATGTACGGAGTATTACCAAAATATTATGGGTATCGGTTTGCACAAAAGCCTATACGCATGGATTCTCTGGATTGTGAACTGAAATTCACACTGGTTATGACGGATGAAACAGATACAGAATTAATAACATTACCTATTTTTTTAGGAAAGAAGAAGCAGGAAGCTTTTATTCCTGAAAATATTGAAGAAATTGTGACAGATGAGGAAACATATTATACGGATCAACCTTTTTCTTATTATTTGGATATGAGGCTTAAAAAATGTATTGATGAGGATTATTATACTCTTCACACAACCTTACATACGAGAATATGGACTGGTAGTGCTATTATTAATAAAATTACGGGAAATAACTATCTATCCGGGAAGCAAAGCACAAAAGTATATCTTTGTAGGGATAGTAAATATTATGATCATGTGCAGCCAGTTTATTTTGAGATTGATGTTAAACGTGGGAATGAAGAAAAACCATGGTGGTGCGATTGTGCGGATAGTTATTTTTTAGAACTTGAGCAGATTGATATTCAGGAAATATTGGAACAAGATCAGGTTGTCAGAAATTTTGAGATGAACGGTCATGCACTTGTCATAACGAAATTTAAAAAGAATTATATAAGTAGAGGGGCAGGCTTACCGGAACGAAAAGAAATGTGGGAACGAATAACAGAATGTTTTCCAGAGTTAAATCCACGCCAACCCCTTAATGAAATACATATAATAGGAAAAACAGTTTTAACCACTGTGGAAAAAGCGCAAGAGGAAAATGTGGAAGGGATAAGTGCAGAATTACATTTTCCCAATATAGCAATCAATAAAGAAGGATATTTGTATAATGGAAATTGTAACAAAATTATTTTTTATGTGGCATCCAATAATCCAATTTTCCAAAGTGCTTTTCAGGAAATGCTTCAGAGTTTGCTAAGAGTTTCTTTTTCAAATCATAATAGAGTTCAGATTAATGGAAAAGAAGTTCAGTTTATCTGTGTGAAAAATCAGTTTTCTGGAATGATTCCTCATATAAACAGAACAATTTACGAGAAAGAGAGAGAAAAAGAATTAGAAAAAATATTTGGAGGTAAGGAGAAGAATACTTTAAAACTGGCGGCTATTGATATGATTAATTTTAGCCTAGAAAAATATAGTAGTTTAAAAGATATTGATCCAAAATATTTTGTTCGGAATAGATTAGCAAAAATGGGAGTAATGACACAGTTTATAGATGGCTCTATTGTAGATGGAATGGAGAAGGAAATGGTTTATAGCAATAAAGAATTTCTTTCCAAATTGAAAAATACAGTAGAGGATCTTGTTTTTGCAGGCGGTTTTTATTCACCGTTAATGTATGAAGATAAAAAATATTTCATAAATGAAATGGATTGCATTGTTGGATTTGGAAAAATATCAGATTTGAATAATGGCAAGATATTTGGAATGACTTTAATAAAAAATGGAGCTATGTTTATAAGGCTTTATAATGATGAAGAACATTGGTTTTCTATACCTGAGATGTGCCAAAGACTTGATAGAGAACTTTTGAAAAAAGTAAATTTTAAAGGTTGTAAGGCTAGTGTTTTAGCGGATGGGATTAAGCAGTGGTTTTTAAGAACAATTAACGAGCTTACGTGTATTCATAAAAAAGTTGTTTGCTTTATTGATTGTGCAAGCAGAAATCAATTGAAACTGGCTAAAAATGCTGAGTTTAAGAAATGCATGGAAACAGAGCTTTTTATGCATAAAGAAAATTTAACACTAATTCGTTTTAATACAACGGATGAAGTACCGAGTGCCCATACCTTAAATGATGACAAACCGTATAACCGGATCAGCGGAGTATATCAAAGTGAACACAGAAAAAATACATTCTATTTGGTGCATAAAAGGGAGAATATCAAGACTCCGAGGGGATCTTTGACAAAATTGATGTTACCTCACAAGCCGATTACTCTTCAGACGGTGGCAGAGATTGATATTACAACATCACAGGAAAGTTTATTTCCTTATTATGCAGAATTAACTTTTGATTTAATGAGTATGCCTCTTACTGCATCGCCACAGACGCTTACCCCGTTACCGCTGTACTTATTAAAAAGATTTACAGAATATATCATTGCAGAGAATGAGTAAATATTACAACAGAGGGCCAAGCCCAGATGAAACAAAGGGGCGTTAATTTTGAATGAGTATCTTTGAGCTATGGATATCGAATTCAAAGTATATGACAATTTTTATTTCCAAAAGAGAGCTGTGTTCTGTTTAAAATGTAGAATTCAGTTCTTTTTTCTTTTATAAAATTGTAAAAGAAAAAATCAAGAGAGAGGTGTAAAGCAATGTAAAGTAAAAGTAAGCAATCAAAAGGATAGGTAAATATGTTTACAAAGTGATTGAAAAACATGTTTACATATGGTACTTTCATTTATGTTTTAACATATGTTTAAAAATCATACAATTATTTATATTTACTTGGGAGCTGGACCAAGTGCATGTAATAATGGTTCCCTATGTATTATCTATGAAAATAGAAATGATTAGAGGTAATTTTATGAAAAATATTGATAAAATTCGTGAAATGAATGCAGAGGAACTGGCAGCATTTTTATCGGATTTTGGCACTTGCCATGTATGTGCCTTTAGTGAAAGTGGAGATGAAAGTTGTTCCCGCACAAAAGAATTATCGAATATTCCTGAATGTAAAGAAGGATTAAAAAAATACTTAGAAGCTGAAGCAGACGAACCGGAAGAAGAGGAAGAAAAGGAAGCAGAGTATTCCGAACAGGAAATCTATTATCTTCTCAAAGCATTACGCACGTTAAAAGATGAGGCATCCTACGAACGTGTCTTCAATGGGGACGACCCTTCTGAGGAGTACGAAAGGCTGCAAAAGGCGATTTACAGTTTAGAAGATTATCTGCGAAAAGACTTAAAGCTGAACGCACAAATTTCTGCACACAGCAATTATGATGAACATGATGTAAATATTTGTTCGGAACATTGTACCGATCAGCTACATGAATTGATGGAGCAATACTATGCCTACATGAAAGAACATCAAATGAACTACAAAGATACTCATTTTGAAAAGTTTTCGTATCGGACACAAGTTGCACAAACCTATTGGGAGATTGTGAAAGAGTTTTATTTATCCCGGTTTTATCATCTGGAAGAGGAGATTGCGGGTTGTGAACGGTTCATTGAAGAGATGAAAAAGGATTTTAAACGGTTGAAAGAAAGTGAGTTTTTTGAAAAATAAGGATTTTGGGGAGAGGAGAAATTTTTGGTGGTGGTGGTTCCTATGAAGATTATTTTTTTGGACGTGGATTATGTCTTAAACTACGAATTCAGCAAAACAAGGATTGATGGCTATCTTTTTGTCGAAGACAGTAAAATAGAGTTGCTAAAACAACTGATAGAGCATACAGAGGGGAAAATCGTGTTGTCATCCACCTGGCGGTTTGGATGGGTATACATGGATGCTCCTGTTCCAGAAAACGATGCTTACCGTCAAAGAGAGATCCGGCACTTTATAGCATTACGGGATAAATTGCAGGAGTTTGGACTGGAGCTTCTGGATCGGACGCCGGTGAGTGCCGAAGATGACAGGGGAAAGGAAATTGACGAATGGCTACGGAAATGGGACGGTGAACCAATAGAAAGCTTTGTCATTTTAGATGACATGAACGGAAAATATTTGCGTCCACATTCTAATAGGCTGATAAGAACATCTGCCAGAAAAGGATTGGAGCAAAAGCATGTCGATTTGGCGGTGAAGATATTGAATAAACCGTATATAGAAAAAACGTAACATTTTGTTGAGGTCAACAAAACGAAGCAAATCAATCCATAGTGGGAGCAACAACAAAAAAAGCGGCGACTCGCTACCATAAAGTGCAAAGCGAAAAAAGGTGAAAGGGATTGAAACGATAAATTCAGTCCCCTGTGTTCCCACAGAGTTATAGAAGATTGGAAAAGGAGTAAAAATCATGGAAGAATTAAAGGAACTGTATCAAAAGGCAAAAGAAGTGCCGTTTTATTTAGCATTGAAATTGGCTACGGAAACAGAAAATGAGGAAGAACGGAAATTTTATGCTTATATTATGACTATGAATCTGCAGCGTCATCAGAAAGAAGCTATTGAAAAAAACTTATTTTGAGGATGCAGATAAGGAGTGATCAAAACGAAACACATACTGGAACTCTATCTCACTGATGAGAGATATAGGTTTGTGAAAGGATTTTATCATTGTGGCGGGCAAAAATTAAAGCTTGCTGCAAGAACGTATTTTGTTCCAGAATGTCCGGATGCCATGATGGTTGGTGTAGAGGAAGAAGTATGGATGTGGGATATGAAAGGATCCATGTGCCAGTATTATTTAGACGATTCATCATCGATTGAGTTTTTCCGGAATCCGACTGGTGAGGATGAGACGCATCCGGTACTAATGCTGATTCATAATGTCAGTAAACGGTCATTGACGATCTTATTTGAAGACTGTGAGGCAGAGTATGAGATAGCATCGGGAGAAAGCAAAAAGATTGTTCCTTTTCAAACAAAATGAGGAAGGCCGTCAAACCCGTCCCATAAAAGGACAAGGATCAAACAACGAACCTTCCTCAGAAGATACTATGGCAGAAATCGAAAAGAAAGTCAAGAGGTAAAATTTTATGGTAATCATGACCATTCATTTTAAAGAACATGCTCTATCAGAGCAAGGACTTACAGCAGAAACGTTATTAGGAAGATTTGATACATACTGTGAAAAGTATAAGATTTCACGTCCTCAATTCAACATCTTTCAAAAAGATGGGGAACATGGTGTTGCAGACATAAGCAAAATCATATTTGAGATAGAGAGGGAAACATGGATATTAGATTTAATCGAAACATGGTATTGGGATGTGGACGGGAAACGTGAAGATTTGCTTCAAGACGCATGGAAATGGAGTACCAGAATATAGGAGGGATTTTATGATACCACCACTATATCCCCCGTTCCGGCATTGGTCAGAGACGGGGTCGGTATGGATATTATCCGATTTACATTTTGCAGATAAAGATTGTAAGCAGATAGATTTTGATTGGCCATCTCCGGAAGAGTTACTGAAACGCATTAACAAGGATGTGAGAAAAACGGATACTTTTGTCTGTCTTGGAGATGTGGGAAAGGCAGACTATGTGGAACAGATTCGTGCCGGCAGAAAGGTTCTATTGCTTGGAAACCACGATGCAAGAGGCAAATGCAAGCCTTATTTCGATGAAATCTACGCCGGCCCACTATTTATTGCTGAACAACTATTACTTTCTCATGAACCGGTAATTGGCTTGCCCTGGGCGGTGAACATCCACGGGCATGATCATGGCAATAAAGCAGCCTACCAGGACGATTGCAAGCATTTGAATTTGGCGGCGAATGTGTGTGGCTATGAACCTGTCAATCTTGGAAAGTTGATCAAAGATGGAATTTTATCAGGCATTCCTACCATTCACCGGATGACGATTGATCGGAGATTAGAAGATAGCAAAAATGAAAAGAAGGATGTGATTTTATGAATTTTTATACAAGTGATTTACATTTTGGACATTCCAATGTGATTGGTTTTGACCATCGCCCTTTTGCGGATCGGGTAGAGATGGAGCAAACGCTGATTTATCTGTGGAATGACAGAGTTCAGAAAGACGATGATATTTGGATTATCGGAGATTTCTGCTTTCGGGCAGACAAAGATCCGACGTATTATCTGAAAAAATTAAAAGGAAGAAAGCATCTGATTGTGGGGAATCACGACGGAGTGATTCTGAAAGATGAGAAGGCACTTTCCTATTTTGAAAGTGTAGACAAGATGACACACATTCAGGATCACGGAGAACAGATTGTGATGTGCCATTTCCCGATTGCAGACTGGAATCAGATGCATCATGGAAGCTGGTTGATTTATGGTCATATCCATAACCGGAAAGATGATACCTTTGAGTTTATGAGAAAAAGAGAGCGTGCCTTAAATGCAGGCTGTATGATTAACAACTATACCCCGGCAAGTTTCCGTGAACTGAAAGAAAATAATCGCCGTTACCTTGAAGCATACGAGAAGCAAAGAAAGGATTCCAAATTCCGAATGCTGATTGCTCTGGATGAGGAACGGATGGTGCGTGACGGCTTGAACGTATCAGAAAAATGGGCGGAAATTGATGAAATGTTAATTGATTTGCCAAAAATGAAGCAACCGGAAAGAGGTGTTTTTGTGACAGAAAGCTCTGGGATTCGGAGCTGGTTTGTGCATCTATTGGAAGACAAGCCATGGTTTATGAAGTACGTGGCAAGTTGGAAGATTGATGACGGCAACTTAAAAGATGATGTCATTGAAGGGATGCGTGCTGCGGGAATTCAATGTTCTTACGAATAGGAAAATTAGATTTCACAGAAAAGAGAAGGACAGGTGACAAAGGTGGAAAAAATGCCGGAAGCAAAGGGATATGGTAGCATTCCAATGTTACAAAGCCATCAAAAAGGAACAATTGTTGTTGTGGATGCACATGGGACATTTTTTCAGCAAGAGGAGCCATCTTATGACATTGAGGTAACAGATGATCCATTTGGTCAGAA
>UMFG01013705.1_pt1 | contig 15098 bp, 9 predicted proteins | sample 1964961 | NCBI WGS metagenome assembly UMFG01 (sample SAMEA4836041, study PRJEB28245) | human gut metagenome | biome: gut microbiome; material: fecal sample | place: Denmark | collected 2008
TGATGATATAAAGAAGAGAGGTGTGCCTAAGCAGCTAAAACAATACTATTATTATACGCGCACGTGGCTGTACAACTATTGGGAAGCGTTCAGCAAGAAGTCGGAGTTCATGGACTATTACCATAAGAAGAAGTTCGAGAATCTGAAGCTCACGGTGGAAGCCACAAGCAGAAAGGATGTGGCTCTGCATGCCTATCTTAGCGGTGAAATTGCTTTCCTCACCAACCCCATGAGCAAGGCTGTGCTGCAATTCTACACAAAGGCTCTGCAGAACAGCCGGGTAGACAGTCGTGTGCATGCCTCGGCAGCCTACTGCATAGCACGCTATTATCGCGAGTTGGGCGACACGCAACGATATGAAAAGTACATTATTGAAGCAGCTATCTCGGACATAACATGCCCTTTGAAGGAGAATCTTGCGCTGCAGGAGTTCTCAACATATCTGTATGAGAAGGACCAGAAGTATGCCGACCGTGCGGCACGCTACATCTATTGCTCTATGGAGGATGCCAGATTCTACAACAACCGACTGCGTATGCTCGAGATTTCGAGCATACTGCCTATCATTGCCACAGCCAATCAGGAGGCTTTGGCGCATAAGGAGCGCATCGTGAGAGGTGTGCTTGCGATGGTTAGTTTTCTGTCGCTGATGCTGCTGGCAATGGCAATATTCGGCTACAAGCAGAACAAATGGCTGGCAGGTAGCCGCAAAGAGGTGAAGATGCAGAACCAGCAGTTGAAGGAACTGAACGAACGCCTCATAGCGACGAACCATCGCCGCGAAACCTACATGCGTCTGTTCATGGACATCAGTGCGGTGTACATACGCAAACTGATGGAGTACCGCAAACTGGTGAGCAGAAAAATAAAGGCCAACCAAACGGCTGACCTTCTAAAAACTATCAATAGTTATAAACTCGCGGAGGAGGAGGCTGCAGCGTTCTACACACGTTTCGACCGCGCCTTCACGGAGCTGTACCCTGGTTTTGTTGACGAACTGAACGGTCTGCTGCTTCCGGAAGGAAGGATTGCGCAGCCGTCTCCTGACGCCTTGACGACGGAGGCGCGCATATATGCGCTGATGCGCTTGGGCGTGAGGGAGAGTCAGGAGATAGCTACGCTGCTGTTCTACTCGACGCAGACGATATACAACTACAAGTCGGCGATGCGCACTCGGGCGGTTAACCGCGAGACGTTCGACGAGGATATCAACAGGCTGTGCCGTGTGGGGTGAGAAAATCTTTCCGGAACGGAAGGGATTACTTCAGCAGGAAGTGCTCGGGGTGCTGGAAGCCGTTGAGGAAGTCGCGGACTGCCATGCGCTTCTTGCCGGCAGGCTGGAGCTCTACGATTTCGAGCCACTCGTCGACGGTGGCAACGAAGAGGCGACGGTTTTCGGCTTTGAGTGTTCCGACTTCTACGCCGGTTGGTTGGTCGTGGGTGTTTGCTGCTTTATGGTCTGGTGCACTTGAGACAAGTGCACCCCCTGCTGCGTTATGGTCTGGTGCACTTGAGACAAGTGCACCCCCTGCTGAAGACTCGTGGGTCTTTGCTGTCTTATAGATCTTAAGCACTTGGGAGGGAGCGTTAGCGTAGCGCGGGGTGAGCAGGCACCAGGCGCCGGGCGCGGGCGAGAGTCCGCGCACGAAGTCGTAGATGCGCTTTGCAGGGAGCGAGAAGTCGATGGCGCAGGTTTCCTTGAATATCTTGGGGGCGGCGTGGTGGGCGTCGCTGTCCTGCTGCGGTTGCGAAGGGGCGTTGCCGTCGGTAGAGAGGACGAGGTCGACGGTGTCGGTGCAGAGCTGGGCGCCGAGCTGCATGAGTGCGTCGTAGACGTACTCTACGTCGGCGTCGTCGGGGATGGGGAACTGGCGCTGGGCGATGATGCGACCGGTGTCGATGTCGTGGTCGAGGAAGAAGGTGGTGACGCCGGTGAGGGTCTCGCCGTTGATGACTGCCCAGTTGATTGGGGCTGCACCGCGATAGTCGGGGAGCAGGGCTGCATGGACGTTGAATGTGCCGAAGCGCGGCATGGCCCACACTACTTCGGGGAGCATGCGGAACGCGACAACGACCTGGAGGTCGGCATGGTAGCTGCGCAGCTCCTCAAGGAAGTGCTCGTCCTTCATCTTCAGGGGCTGCAGCACGGGCAGACCGTGGGCAAGGGCGTACTCCTTGACGGGCGAAGGGCGCAGCACGGAGGCGTGGCGACCGACGGGTTTGTCGGGCTGCGTCACGACAGCCACTATGTTATAACCGTTCTCTACAAGTCGCTGGAGCGAGCCAACGGCAAACTCGGGTGTTCCCATGAACACTATGCGGAGGTTTTTCTTTTCCATTGTTTTTTGGTTTTGTTTATTTTAAGCCGAACTAAGCCTTCTTAGGCCTTTCTAAGCCCTCCACGACGGGGAGGGTTGGGAGGGGTGCGTGGGTTTGTGGGTGCGTGGTATGGGCAAGATGCCCATACCTTCTACTGAATGGCTACGGCAGGAATGCCGTAGCCTCCTACTTTTTACTTTTTTACTCTTAAAATACAAAGTTACGGTTTTTTCGGCAAATATCGGCTATGCTTATAATAAAGAGCAAGAAAAATTGTCTTTAAACTTACGGCATAACAGGAAAAAGCATTAACTTTGTAAAAGTAAAAGAGTAAAAGAGTAAAAAAGTAAAAAGGGAAAGGGAAAGGGAAAAGTAAAAGAGTAAAAGAGTAAAAGAGTAAAAAAGTAAAAAGGGAAAAGTAAAAAAGTAAAAGAGTAAAAGAGTAGAAAGGTAAAAAACAAAATAAGAAATAACAATGACACAGAAAGAAGACATTCAGAATGCCGTGGACGTGATGCGTAAGGGCGGGGTGATACTCTACCCTACGGACACGGTGTGGGGAATAGGTTGCGACGCGACGAACGCGGAGGCAGTGGCTAAGGTGTACAGGATAAAGCAGCGCGACGATTCGAAGGCTCTTATCTGCCTGGCCGACTCGGTAGACCGCGTGCAGCGCTATGTGCGCGACGTGCCGCCAGTGGCGTGGGACTTGATGGAGCTTGCGGAGAAGCCGACAACGGTGGTGCTCGACGGGGCTGTGAACCTCGCCCCGAACCTCATCGCGGAGGATGGCAGCATCGCTCTGCGCGTGACGAACGAGCCGTTCTCGAAGGAGCTTTGCTATCGCTTCCAGAAGGCTATCGTGAGCACAAGTGCCAACATAAGCGGTGAGCCGGCGGCTCAGAACTACCGCGACATCGCACCGGAGATACTGGAGGCGGTGGACTATGTGTGCTGGACACGCCGCCAGGAGCATAAGCCGCACACGCCGAGCAGCATCATCAAACTGACTAAGGACGGACGGGTAACCATCATACGCAAGTAAATGGAAGAGACTGCGATTGACAAGAAAGGCGCAACGCTGGAAGAAAGGCTGTATGCTTGGCGCACGAAGCATCTTTCCGACCGTCAGGCGACTATCATCCTCGCCCTCTGCATCGGATTCTTTGCGTCGGTGGCTGCCTACGTGCTCCACTCGATAATTCACATCATACAGCATCTGCTGACATCGAGGTTTCATGCTGACACGTTCAACTGGCTCTACCTGATGTTCCCTGTTGTGGGCATCTTCCTAACGTCGCTCTTCGTGCGCTATGTGGTGAAGGACAACATATCGCATGGTATCACGCGAATACTCTACGCCATATCCTCGAAGCAGTCGCGACTGAAGGCGCACAACTGCTGGACGTCGGTGGTGGCATCGGCTATCACCATCGGCTTCGGAGGATCGGTGGGTGCCGAGGCTCCGATCGTGCTGACCGGTTCTGCCATAGGCTCGAACCTCGGCAGACTGTTCGGCATGGACAAGAAGAAGCTGATTCTGTTAGTGGGTTGCGGTGCTGCCGCTGCCATCGCCGGCATCTTCAAGGCTCCGATAGCCGGACTGGTGTTCACGCTTGAGGTGCTGATGGTAGACTTGAGTATGGCATCGCTACTGCCTATACTCACGGCTGCGGTCACGGCAACGTGCTTCACATATATATTCATGGGAAGCGCGTCGTTGTTCAGTTTTCATCTGGACAGCATGTGGGGCGTGGAGCGTGTGCCGGCGTGCATCATACTCGGTATCGCCTGCGGACTGGTGAGCATCTACTTCATACGCTCGATGTCGGTGTGCGAGGGCATGTTCGGCAAGTTGAAGCAACATCGCTGGGCTAAGTTGGCGTTGGGCGGTGTACTGCTCAGCTCGCTCATCTTCGTCTTCCCCGTGCTCTACGGCGAGGGATACTCGGCTATCAACGTACTGCTGAACGGCACGAGCGAAGCCGACTGGAACGAACTGCTGCACAACTCTATGTTCTCGGGCAACGGCAAGTGGCTCATACTGTTCATTGCGCTGGTCATACTGACAAAGACATTCGCCACGGCAGCCACAAACGGCGGTGGCGGTTGCGGTGGTACGTTCGCACCGTCGCTCTTCGTGGGAGCTTTCACGGGGTTCCTCTTCTCGCGTCTGTGGAACATGTATCAGGTGGGCATATATATACCTGAGAAGAACTACACGCTGCTCGGCATGGCTGGCGTGATGGCTGGCGTGATGCACGCCCCACTTACGGGTATCTTCCTCATCGCCGAGATTACGAACGGCTACGACATGTTCATGCCACTGATGATTGTGAGCATCGTGTCGGTGATGACTATCAGCATCTTCGAGCCTCACAGCATCTACGCCATGCGTCTGGCACGCGAGGGTAAGTTGGTCACTCACCACACCGACCGCTCTGTGCTGACGCTGATGACGATGGACAGCGTGATAGAACGCGACTTCACAGCCGTAACACCTGACATGCCTCTGGGCAAACTGGTGAACGCAATATCGAAGAGCCACACGTCGTTCATACCGGTGCTCGACAACGCAGGTTCGGTGCTTGGCGAGATTGACATCACGAAGATACGACACATCATGTTCCGCGCAGAACTCTACAACAAGCTCACCGTACAACAGTTGATGCTCCCCATCGCTGCGCAGGTTGGCGAGAGCGACTCAATGGAGGAGGTGATGCGCAAGTTCGACCTCAAAGGCACGCGCTACATGCCCGTGGTGAACGTATCAGGACATCTAACGGGATATATCTCGCGCTCAAGAGCATATAGCATGTACCGAAAAATGGTAGCCGACTTCTCGGCGGAATAAGAACTCTCAATTAATAATTATTAATTATTAATTATTAATTAATGAGGGTGTGTAAAAATTCAATTAATGCGGGCTGAAAGCCCAACAATCACATAGCCCAGGGCAGCGCCCTGGGTTTTTTGTGTTTATAATGAACAATGCGCCCTGTAAGGGCAACACCTTAATAATTAAGCTTTTGCCCTTACAGGGCGTATGGTTTGTGTGTGCCTTTTACCCCAGGGCGTTGCCCTGGGCTATGTTGTGCTGCCCCTTCGGGGCGTACAGTTAGCGACTTTTGACACCCCCTCTTTATTGTGTTTAGAACGGATAGCCGATTGCGAAGTGCAAGCTCTGACTGTCCTTAAAACGGTCGAAATTGTAGAAGCCGTTCTTATATGGCAGGTGTAGACCTATGCCCCAATCGAGACGTAGCACGAAGAAGTCGAGGTCGTAGCGGATGCCGATGCCCGTGCCGAGTGCCATCTCCTTAAGTATATTCTTCGGTTTGAACACAGCACCTGGACGGTCGCTGTCGCTGCGTAGTGTCCACACGTTGCCTGCATCGAGGAATAGTGCGCCATAGAGATTTCCGAAGAGACGTGGACGATACTCGAGGTTGGCCTGCAGCTTCATATCGCCTGTCTGGTCGAGATACGAGAGGTAGGATGTCTTAGCATGATAGCGACCCGGACCAATACTGCGCACGTTGAACGCACGGATGCTATTGGCACCACCTACGTAGAACTGCTCGCTGTAGGGCGCACTGATAGCGTTGCCGTATGCCCATACCACGCCCATATTAACGTGTCCGACGAGCTTACTGTGTTCGGTCAGCTGCCACGTCTTGCTATAGTCGGTCTCCACCTTCAGGAACTGCGCATACGGGTTCTTGAACATCGTCTTCTCCTTGTCAGTCCACTTCTCGCCGAACGCCATATAGCCGAGCGAGAGCAGGTTGGCAGCCTCGCTCAGTGTCACCTGCCAGAAAATTGGGTTATGAAGTCGGGCTGGCGACTGGTACGAGAACGAGTAGCGCATCTTAGGCACAAACTGGTCGCTCATCGCCACAAGCAGATACGGACTCTTGTTCACCAGTTCGGTGAAAGCAGGTGTCATGTGCTTCATGTATTCGTACTGAATGATGAGTGGCGAGAACTGATGATGCACAAGCACTCGTGAGTGGGTCTTGTACGTCAGTTCGCCCGAGACGATGTGGCGCTGGAAGAATCCCGAACGGTTAAGCACATCGAACGATCCCTTTATAAGCGTTGTCGGTGGGGCATAACGTATGTAGACGTGCTTTCCCTTTGCACGGCGCATACGACGCAAACGACGTGTGAGACTGTTCACAAACAGTAGTCGAGGCATCTCCACCGACACATCTGCGCCATATTCGTATGAGTTGAACTTCGAACTTGATCCGTCAGCTTGGTGTCCTGTCTGCCACTCGTAGGAGCCTTTGAGGTTGACGGTAAGCTTCTCGCCACCACGAAAGGCGTTGCGCTTAACGAAACCAAGGTTCAGCCCGGGGCCCACACGTCCGGTTGTCTTACCTACGAGATTGCCTTCGAGATAGACATCGTAGGGCTTGTCAAACACGCAGTTGAGCGTGATGTCAAGCGTGTCACACGTCTTGGATGTGTCGCGCGGAGCGAACGAGAGGTCTACACGCGAGAAGAGGCCCTTCGCGGTGAGCGTATTGATGGTTTGCTGATAAGCATCGTAGCTGTACATTCTGCCAGGGCGTATTCGCATATCGCGCGTAATCACACTACGACGCATCGGTTCGCGCTTGCCATTATAGACGATGGTATAGTTGCGACGGTGAGTGGTGTCGCGCAGTTGCTCCAACGCCGACAGCTTGCGCATCTCGAGATTGACGTGACCGATGTACCACTTGCGTCCCACTTCGTCTGGAAGGCTGTCGGCATAGTGCAGACGCACGCTCACCTCGCCAGGTTCGGCAATGGTGTCGGCGAGGTATGTAGCATAGCTCGGCTGATAATAGAAGAAACCCTTGTTGCGCAGGAGCGTAGAGATACGAGTGCGCTCGGCTTCGAGCACCGTCACATCGAACGGTGCGTCCTTCTTTACGAGCGATTTTGAAGCATTCTCCTCAATTATCTTTTGCGCCTCTTCGGGGAAGTTGGTGTACGTGAGCGTGTCGATAGTGTAGAGGTCGCCGAAGTTGACGTTGTACTTCACCTTTGCCGTTCGCGAGCTGTCGGATGTCAGCACGTCGTAGTTGACGTATCCACTGAAATAGCCACGCGCTCGCAGCAGTTCCTTCACCACTTGTGAGTGTAGCGCAGGATTGACAGCACTAAGCAGCACTGGTGGCTTACCGAACGTTGTACGTATCCACTTGCCCAAACCGCCACGCGAATGCTGAAACGCATTGTATATCCACAAACGGTAAGGAGGCATACGGTGGTACGGACTATCGAAGAGTGCACCGTTAGGGGTAGTGGCGAGTGCCGCCTCCACTTCCTCCTGTGTAGAGTAGAAGTGGTCGCAAGCCACATAGTTCTCGTATTCGGTCTTGCGTAAGCCCGTGAACAGCTTGTCATCCTCGGGTACAGAACTTGTCGACGAGCAACCGACAAGCACCATTACACATATTATTATATATAACGTATTCTTCATATATCTTTACTTTTTAACACTGGTAGTGTCAGTATTCTGCACAGCCGTTGTATCCTTCTTCTGCTGCAACGAGGTTTTATTGCCGTTTTGCAGCATCATATAGTCGTTGTTGTCAATGCGCTTGAGACGGAATATATCCTTCAGGCTCTGCAACTTGCGACGCCAGATGAAACCGCCACCGAACTGACCGACGTAACCCTCAAGCCAGTCGTACGTAGCACGGTCATAGAAAAGTTTCAGATACTTATTCGACTTTGGCGAGAGACGATACTCTAATGCCACATTGTCGAAGAACGTGTCGTTCTGATTCTCTATCTCGGCACCACTCGACACCTTTCCACCGATCACGATGCGCAGACGGTTGTTGAGGAAGCGCTTCGAGAACTTGAACGAGTAGTCGGTGTGTACCGCACCAGAGCCAAGCTGCGTGTTGTCCATGCCGAACGAGAGGTCGAGCGTACGCAGTGCGCTGCCCGAGATGGCGCTGATTTGCGAACTGAGGAACGAGCTGAGCGCACTGTTCATATTGAACGAGCCCATACTGTTGTCGGAGAGATACATACCAGTGGTGAGCATCGTCACGGCGAGCTTGCCACGGTTCTCTACCGACTGCGTCATCAGTTCGTTGTGTATCTCCTGGTCGTCGGGGGCATCGATGGTGAACTGTAAGCCCATATCGTTGAGTGTCTTCGTTATCTCTACGCCACACTCGAACGTCACGCTACGACCTACGCCAGCCTCATTGGTTACGGTGGTCTTGTTCTCCTCCGTCGCCGTGATGTTCAGACGCGGGTTCATGGCATTGCCCATAAACTCTACGTAGCTACCATCCTTTATCGTGAAAGTCTTCAGTGGGATAACGGGCAACGAATACTTCATCTCACCCTGTCCTATCGTGTAGCGACCATAGAGTCCGAGTCCGTCCACTTCGGTGTATTTCATGCGCAGCTCGCCTCCGCCTACAATGTCCACATAGTTCGACTTTGTAGCGTTCAGGGCGCATAGCACGTGTGCACCCTCGTCGATGCTAACCGTGAGGTCCATCGTCAAGCCGCTCAGCGGTGGACGCTCCACCTTCACGTCATCAGGATTTTTGAAGTTGACAAACTTCACAAGTCCGTCGAGTTGGTTGTCGGTGGTAAGCGGAGAGTCGCGCAGTATGTATGTGATGTCCGACGAACCGAGCACGTCAAGACGACCACGGAAGCGCAAAGCATCAAGCGGACCATCGGCAAGACCGAGGAAGTTGACATATGCCTTGCCGAAGGCTTCTGAGCGTGCCTTTTCCTTCGAGTCGATGAGTAGGTAGTTGTTTGCACGCATACGCATATACATCGTCATGTTCGACATATTGCTGAAGTCGACATTGCCGTAGAGCGTCAGTGGATTACCATTGCGTGCGAAGAGTTGGAAGTTCTCAAACTTCATCTTGCTATCGGTTATCGTCACTGGGTCTTCGCACAAGCGCATCTTCACGCCGTAAGGCTCGCTCGCTATATACGCCGACTCGAACATCAGTTCGCCATCTACGTCGAGGCGGTCGAGTTGTCCGTCCACTTTTACACGTCCGACGGCATATCCACCAAAATTGAGCAGACGGTCGGGGATGAAGCCGTTGAGCATCAACAGTGGTGTGCGCTGCAACTCAATGTCGGCATTAAGATGTCCGAAACCACTTGTGATGTACGTACCGCTTAGCGTGCACACCTCCTGGTCGTCTATCGATAGCGTGCCGTCAACACAATGCTCATTACCTTCGTCGCGTGGCATGTAGATAAACTCGCTCGCCACATTACCAATCTTACAACCATCGTAAGACAAATTGTCAACACGCACAGATGATGACACCGACATATCGCTTTCGCTATTGATGTAGTGGAAGTCGCCATTCATCACACCCGACACGTTCGGTGCATACGGTATAACGGACAGCACTTTAGCAAGGTCGAAGCGAGTGAGTCCGATAGTGAGGTCTTGCAAGGCTTCGGTGCTATCGTTGCTAAACACCTTCACACCCATACCGTCATCAGCCAGCAACCTCATATCAGCCGAAATGCGGTCGTCGTCGGCAAAGAACACATAGTTGCCCTTGTTCACCTTAAACTTCTTGTAGCCAAACACGGGGTCGATACCGCCGAGCGACACTCGTATACCGTTCTGCTCCATGTCTGCTTTCACACCAAGAGCCACACCAAGGCGGTTGCGATCGTCGTAGATGCGTGTGCCGAAGAAGAGCGACTGTTGATAGAATGCACCACGGAAAAGGGCGTTGAACACGTATTGCTTGTTATAGCGGTTGTTGCGTATCTGTCCATCGAAGAGCGTCTTCGTCGAGTCGGAACTGATGTTGACGCGTATCGTATCGAGTTGTATGCCTGCAGTCACGAGCGAGTCGATGCGCACCTTACCATTGATGCCCTGCACGGGCGACGTGTTCATATTAATATAAGCATCGCGGAACTCGTAGCCGAAACGTCGAGCAGTGCGCGAGAGGATGTTCTCCTTGCCGGCATTGAAGTAGACAGAAAGGTCGGGCAGGCGTTCACGCAGACGCAGCTGGTCGATGTAGCGTTCATTGCGCTGCTTCTCAGCCTCTATGTTCACCTCATTAAAGTTGTCGAGTATGTGCTCCACTGAACCAGCACCATCAACACGCAACACGAAGTCGCCACACGCCACATTGGCATGTGTTGAGTCGCTACGTGTGAATATGTCTATCAGAATGTTTTCAGGTCGATATGTAGCAGCCGAGTCGCGCAGCACGATATTGCCGACAACGCCCTGCATACTGTGCGCCGCCTTCAAATCCGACTTCACGTCCAAATGTGCTGTCATCGACGTTTTGAGTGGTCGCTCGGTGAGACCGAGTTTGTAGAAGTCGGCGTAGAGCAGATTGCATATTACGTTGGCATCTATGCGACGATTGTCGAGGAGCGTACGTAGGTCGATAATGCCATTGAGCAGCGGTGTGCGACTATCGAGCAGTGCCCTTCCCACACCATTGTGCACCTCTGCCTTTAGGTTTATGTTCGAGAGGTCATAATCGGTGTATTTGAAGTTGTTCACCTTCACACGTGCATCGAGATGTGTCTTTGACGACAGAAAATCGAAGCCTGCGCCATCAGCCACGAGTTCACCGCTGAACGGATGCAACCCCATACCCGGCAGGAAGTTCTGAAGTGGCAATGCGTGTGCTTCCATATTGGCACGATAAGCCAACGAACGCATATTGAACGCGCCCCTACCGCGTAGCGAACCACCGCCTTGAGTAGCAACGAAATCCGTAGCATACTGCGGTCCATTCGCTCGGCAATTGCCTTTGAACGTAATGCCATTGGGTATGCACACTGACGAATTAGCATTCAAGCCCATCATAGGCAGCAGGAAGCTGATGTTGTCGGCACGCGCGTCGAGGTTTATGTTGGCTGTAAGATGGTCTACGTCGGTTAGATTGCCAGCCTTGCCTTCGGCTTTTATGTTGAACGCCGTTGGTAGTTTGGCAGAAACCTCACGAATGTTGAGGTTCTGCATATTGCCGTTGATGTCGGCATGAAGGGAGAGCGGTTGCTCTGGCAGACGCAGGATAAACTGCAGAGGCATCATACCGAGCACTTGCAGTATGTCCGACTTACCTACGGAAGCATCAAGATACAGACGCATCACACCAGGGTTGGTGTCGGCAAAGGTAGAGAAGTCCATATCGGCACTCGCTTTAAGCCACGACACGGGCGTGGTAAGGCGGAAGTCGGGCAGCGAGATGTGTGCCGTGTCAAGGCTCACATGTCCCTTGGCACTGGTCACACTTATGCCGCTCTGCTCACGAAAGGCGCAACGGTTGAGTGCAAGCTGAAGCTGAGTACCTTCTTGTGCGAAACGCAACGAGTCGATGCGCAACGACACATCTTTAAGCTCGATATGGTTGACATCAAGCCCTTTCTGTCGCTGGGCAAAGTTGTTGTCGTATGTCACAAAGCCGTCACGCCAGTCGAACGTGCCAACCTTGTAAACGCCCGTACCAAGATTGATGTTGCCATTTGCAGCACTGACATCAGCGAGTCCGACACCGATAGCAAGGGTGTCGCCGGGCATGTGTATCTTGACGGCAGAACGCTTCACCGACAAGTGGGTGAAGGCTATCTGCCAGTTGTTTTCGGTTTCGGTTGTGTCTTCTGGCACAGTGTCGCTGAGCGCAATATCAAGATTTGCATCGGTGAGAAGCACAGGTCCAAGGTCTACGGTCTCCTTAGTAAGTGCCACCTTACTCGGTTCTACCTTTAAACGCCCTACTCCACCTTTCACTCGTGCAGCAGGCACGAAATGCGCTGTATTGATATTCACGCGGCGGAAATCTAAGTCGGTAACTTCCACATTGCCTGCAAATAGCGGCATGAGTTTCACACCTACAATCAGTTCGTCGGCAGCAGCGATTGTGTCAATACTGTTATGCAGCGAATCATTAGGCTGAGTAGCAAGAAGTCCTTGTATGCTCAAATCGAGTGGGAAGCTAAGGCGCACACGCTCCACCGACACACTCATGCCGGTAGACTCCGAAGCATAAGCAGCAGCCTTCTTTACCACCCAGTTTTGCACGGGCGGTATGTAGAGCAGCACAGCCAACAGCACGAGGAGCACTATCGGCGTGGCAAGAACGGCTGCCGCAACCTTTAAACTTCGTTTATATATAGGCTTCATCTTCGTTCTATTTTATATTGCAGTTCGTAATGTTCGAGGTATTCAGGAGGATATGGCATCTTGCCATACCTACGCAGCCTTCTGATTAAGCAGACTTTTAGGAAGGGGAAAGAGGGTAAGCCTCCTTTAGGCGTTTAAGCCGAACCAAGCCTCTTTATGCCTTCTAAGCCCTCCACGACGGGGAGGGTTGGGAGGGGCTTTTTACTTTTAAAAGTTGCCAAAGTTTGTCTGCCGGCACCTCTGCCTCAACACAAATTGGCTCTTTCGACACGGGGTGTACAAACTCTATGCGGCGTGAGTGGAGCGAGATGCTTCCGTCGGGGTTGCTGCGTGGTGCTCCATACTTCAGGTCGCCCTTTATGGGGCATCCCATGTGCGCCAGTTGGCAGCGTATCTGGTGATGTCTACCCGTGAGTAGTGTAATCTCAAGCAGCATATAGTTGTCCGACACGGAGTGCACCTTATACTTCAGAACAGCTTTCTTCGCACCTGGTACTTCCTTGGAGTGGGCATAGCTTTTGTTTTGGCGTTCGTTGCGTGTGAGCCAGTCGGTTAGCGTTCCCTCTGGGGCAATATCACTGCGCTTCGTTATAGCCCAATAGGTTTTGTGGACATCGCCCGTGCGGAACATATCGTTCAGTCGCGAGAGTGCTTTAGAGGTCTTGGCGAAGACAACAAGTCCGCTCACGGGGCGGTCAAGACGATGCACAACACCGAGGAACACGTTGCCAGGTTTGTTGTACTTCTCTTTGATATACTCCTTCACGATGTCTGAGAGCGGTTTATCGCCGGTTTTGTCGCCTTGAACGATTTCGCCGCTACACTTGTTGACTATGATTATGTGGTTGTCTTCGTAGACTACTTTCATTGTTTGCCAGTTAATAAAAACACAAAGAGGGTGTATCAAAATAGAAGTTATGGAAGTTGGGGCTCCCGATAATTTCAGTTTTGAAACACCCTCATTATCGTAAAAAATCTGCTTGTAGACAGAATTACATGTTCATGCCACCATCTACCTGAATAACCTGTCCGCTTACGTATGAAGACATATCAGAAGCGAGGAATACGCATACGTTTGCGATGTCTTCTGTCTGACCTCCGCGACGCAATGGAATCTTCTTCATCCAGTCCTTGCGTACGTCCTCTGGAAGTTGTGCTGTCATTGGTGTCTCGATGAAACCAGGAGCGATAGCGTTAGCACGCACGCCCTTCGGACCAAGCTCCTGAGCGATTGACTTTGCCAAGCCAATCATACCTGCCTTAGAAGCCGAGTAGTTGCACTGGCCAGCATTGCCATGAACGCCTACTACTGACGACATATTGATGATTGAACCGCTACGCTGACGAAGCATAATCGGCGCACAAGCGTGGATGAAGTTGAACGCTGACTTGAGGTTTACGTTGAGCACTGCGTCCCACTGAGCCTCAGACATACGGAGCATCAATCCGTCCTTTGTGATACCAGCGTTGTTCACCAGCACGTCGATAGAACCGAAGTCGGCATGTATCTGCTTTACAACTTTCTCTGTCTCCTCAAAATCGGCAGCATTGCCTGCGTATGCACGACAAGTAACGCCCAAAGCCTCAATCTCCTTACGTGTAGCCTCAAGTCCGGCAGCCATGTCGTCGTTGAGCACGAGGTCGGTGAATGCGATGTTTGCGCCTTCAGAGGCGAACTTCATAGCGACAGCCTTTCCGATGCCGCGGGCTGCTCCCGTGACGAGGGCAGTCTTACCTGTTAATAATCCCATTTCTTAAATTATTAAATATATAAACGTTTCTAATTGTTCAATTTCTTTCCGAGCGCACCATACACCACCTTTGCCACGAGCGGCTTGCTGGCTTCCTCGGTGAGTCCGTGACCGATGCGTCCGTAGATGAACGGCACCTCAAGACCCTTTATACAATAGTGGGTGATATCAGCTACGAGGTTTACGTCGTCGATATCAAACTCGCCGTCCGCCTTGCCCTCCTGATAAACCTTACGAAAGAGATCTATCTCATAGTCGTCAAACTTTTTGCGCACCTTCTCCACCATCCAAATATTGCGGAAGAACTCGGCACGCAGATTGCCATTGCGCACTACCGTCTCTCTAATCATGATCAGATGGGTGTAGATAAGCTCTATAACCTTGTCCAACGGACGCATCTTCATAGCAGCCACCTCGTCGAGTTTGTCGCTCAAGCGCTCCAATTCCGACTCTATCACAGCCGAATACACCTCCTCCTTGCTATTGAAATAGGTGTACAACGTGCGACGACCTTTGCCCGATGCCACGGCGATGTCGTTCATCGTGGTGTTCGCTACGCCGTTCTTTGCAAACAGCTGTCGCGCAATATCTATGAGTTTCTGACGTGTCTTGGATATTGACATATTGAATGATTACCCCTTTCCTGTTTATTTTAAACGAATAAGCAGAGCGTTGCAGCACTCTTTAATGGACGAGAGTTGCATTTGCACACACCCTCTAACAATGTGCAAAAGTACTGCAATATTTTCAAAAAAGCAAATAAATGGGCGTTAATATGCTCACTTATACCGCATTTCTTCATTTATATCCACATCCGCGCCGGTCGATGCAGACATCTGCGCCGGTCGATGCAGACA
>UMFG01009588.1_pt1 | contig 14869 bp, 19 predicted proteins | sample 1964961 | NCBI WGS metagenome assembly UMFG01 (sample SAMEA4836041, study PRJEB28245) | human gut metagenome | biome: gut microbiome; material: fecal sample | place: Denmark | collected 2008
TGTTTCCTTCAGATAATATTTGCTATTGACCTGCAGATTGGAAAATGCCAGTGTCCCTTTTTGATCTGTAACCTGCTTTTGCAACTCCTTCTTACACTCTTTATCTGCATAGAGCGTGAACTCTGCGCCTTCCAACAATTTTCCTTTATCATTTTCTTTATGAAGCAGCAAACGGTAAGGAGCGAGTGTATCTTCCACACTTAGCTGACCGGTTCCATCTGGTTTTAGAGTCAAAATCATTTTTCCATTTGCTTCCGTAGACGTATTTCCTACTTCCGTAATTTTGTTCTTTTCATCTACTTTGAATTTTACAACTCCCGGATTCTTACTATAGCCTTCCGGAACAGATTTTTCCTGGATTGTATGTATTCCACGACTCAAGCCTTTTAAAGTCACACTGCCTTTTCCATTTGTTGTCACATCTGTTTTCCTTCCGTTTGGATCCGTATGGGTAAATACTACTCCCGGAATGGGACGATCAACACCTTTCTCTTTCTTGATGATTTCCAGTGATAAAATAGTTTCTGGCACAATCGGCTTATTGTAAGTATTAATAAACTCACTACCATTATTTTCGCTTGTAATAGGGACTACATACACGGTTGAATTTATCAGATATCCTTCAGGAGCTTTCGTTTCCTGAATTGTTGTCACACCAATCGGAATAGAAGGATTTTTAGTCGGTGACAGATAAAGCGGATCTCCTGAAACAAGATACTTTTGCTCATAATAGCAAAATCCATTCTCGTTTGTCCTAAATACCCATGTACGCTTTGGCTGATGTCCTTTTCCAGCGGGATCCTCCTTTCCATTGGTTTTGGGATCTACCGCGTAATACTTCATCGTGAACTCTGCACCCTCCAGAGAAGCGCTTCCCTGTGGCTTGTTCTGGTTAGTTTCCTTATCCACTTTTCCAAGCAACACTCCGACTGGGTCCATTTGAGGAATATCTACCACTTTCAGCTCTGCTGTTTGATTAGCAGTGACCTCCACCTTATACACCCTCTTATCCAGAGCATATCCTTTTGGTGCCTCCAGTTCTTTGCAATAATAGCTTCCCGCTCGTACTACCAACTCTGGTGTGTTTCCGGATTCATCGGTAATCAACTCTCCTACACGTTGACTACATTTTTCATCCGAGAAAACCCCATACTTTGCTCCAGCCAGACTATAGCAGCTACTCCCATTTGTAATTTCTGGATTAGCAGATGTCTTCTTTAATTTCAATCTGCCTTCTTGATTTTTTTCAATCCATACAATGTCTTGCAGGTCATTATATGCAATGTATACCGTATAATTATTAAATCTTGGGTCTGGATACATTTTTTCGGCAGCATATCCCACATATTGTTTAATCTCTTGGACATCTATTTCTGACAAACCGGTTGTTGATCCGTTATAAGCATAGCCTATGCAGGCATGTGCCAAAGCATATGCATCATTGCGTCCATCTACTCCTCCGGTTGCCGGATTATATCCAAATGCATTCCAAAATTCTTCATCATATAGTTCCGATCCTGGTGCCAAGAGCAATAATGCTCTGATATTGTCATGATTGAGAACTGACACCTGGTATACCCCAGACGGAGTTGGACTGTTTGGTTCTGCGCAGTATCCCATATGTGTTCCCGTTTCGGTTGCAATGGAAAATTCACACGTTCCCCAGCTTCCATAAGCATGATCCGCTCCTGGAGTAATCGTTGCCATGCTTCCCGGGCTAGAATAAAGAGAGGTATCATCCCCTGCAACTGCAGTTCCAATTACTTCTCCCTTACAATCCTTTCCCAATGGAAAATCCGGTTTTTCTTCCTGTTTTCTATCTTCTTCTGAAGATGGAGCATCTTTCTTTTCTGTTTGTTTTTCTTCTTCCGTTTCCTCCAATTCTTCCGGCACTGTTTTTTCTTCCTGTATTATTTCTTTCTGCCGCTCTTTCTCCTTTGCATCCTTTGGTTCTGCAGCATAGACAAATAACTGAGTAAAGAGTAGCATTGCTGCCAAGATCCATACAAGGTACTTCTTTTTTCTCTTCATCTGTGCTTTCCTCCTTTTTTGATTTTGCACGAAAAAAAGACGCTATACACGCCTTCTCACTTTTCCTACCCAGAGTCGGAAATTCGAATACGATTTCGATACATCTTCCTTCCCTCCTTTCACTACCATCCTTGTTTTCATGCAAAAAAGACACCCCCTTCGGAATGTCTTTTTTCTACTTTTCTTTTCTTTTTTCTAACGAAATAGCTCTATAGATCTACTTCTGCCAATTATAGTATAACATAGTGTCAAGATGTTTTCTAGGTTACTTTAGGTTACTTTGGGCTACCTTGAGTGGATATACTGCCTTAAGAAATCCACATACAAACCTTCCCAGCAAAACATTGTCTCCTACGTCTCCCGCTTCCATAAAAAAATACTCTTCTTTCGTAAGTTTAACTCGTATTAGTTTGGTTTCCACATCAACATTTAAGTAATAATGCATCGGTTCTTTCCGCTCCCTAATTCCTCTCTGCACTGTCCTACGATTTTTTCCCCTTCTCTTGTAACGATCCTGAATCTTTCCTATTTGAAATTCCCCATATGGGGAAAGATCTTTCTGTTCTTTGATTGCTTTATGAATTCGAACACATTGACAAAATGAAACTACAGCAAACAAGTATTCAATAAAAAGTAGTAAAAGAGGAGCTATTCCCCATAAAGAAAGTGTAGATAGTTTTTCTATCACTTCCTCCCATTGAAACAAAACAATTACAGCCGGCAGAATCGTATTCCCCATGCTTACTATTCCAAAAATCAGAACATCCTGTTTTAGCTTCTCTGAAAAATATAGATTCTGTTCTTTCGTTAAAAAAGTGATTTTGTCATTCATTCTTCTCTTCCTTCTTTTAGAAAAGGAAAAGACATCCCTTTCGGAATGCCTTTCCCCTATTCTCCGTGTGTTTCCTGATACTCTTCCTCATATTCCTCAAGTTCTTCCAACGCATCTTTAGAAAGTTTTCCCTCTGTTCGAAGATTCTTAAGTACCTCCAGAGGATCTCCCTCCATCAGTTTGGTGAAAATATCAAATGCTTCTTCCTCTGACAGATCTGCTGTCTGTCGGTCGATTTCTGAGACTAGAATTGCTCTGGCATGTTCCTCTTCATACCATTCAATTGGAGTTTCTTCTGTAATCTCACCTAGTTCCATCCATTCTTCATATTTTGTAGCAACTGCCATTTTTTCTCTCCCTATTGTCTTGCTCCACAATTGGAACACTCTGTATATGACGGCACATCAATGATCCATTCTGTTTTTGTTACTTCTTTTGTTTTAAAATACTCCGTATGATGTCCACCACCCTCTCCAGCTATTGCGTGCTGATAAGCATGTCCTCCTGGATCCGCTGTGCAGTCTGCGCCACAGACGTTGCAACAATCCCACGGCTCATACACTTCTTCGGTTACTGTATATGTATTTTCGTGTCCCTGCTCCGGGTGATAGACCCAATTGTGAACACACTCCTGTGGTTTCTGCTCCGGCTGTGATGGTTGTTGTGGCTGTTGAGGAGGTGTTGGCTGTGATGGTTTCTGTGTTGGTTGCGATGGCTTTTGTTCTGGCTGTGATGGTTGTTGTGGGGCAGGTGCTGGACTTTGCTGTGGTTTCTGCTCCGGCTTTGACGGCTGCGAAGTAGGTGCTGACTGTTCCTGCGGTTTCTGCTCTTTTGACGGCTCTGACTTCTCGGTATTCGATTTCTTTTCTTCTTTTTTCTCTACCTTCTGTCCTGAAGATGTATCTGCTTTTTTCACAGGATTCTTTCCTGTCTCTTTTTCTACTTTTTTTATTTCTGCTTTTGCACTCTTAATTTCTTGTTTTTTCGATTGATCCGTATCCTTTTTCTCTGCCTTTTGCGTGGTACTTTTTTCCTGCTTTTTTTCTGTTACAACTACTTCCGTTTCTTTTGCAGGTATACTCTCTTTTTGTAAAGAGTAAATCCCAAATCCAAGTACTCCAATCAAGCAAATACAGCCACAAGCCTGGACAATCTTATAATTTTTTTCTAATACTTCCTTCCACTTCTTCATGCCGCATTCTCCTCTCTTTTATTTCTACTTTTGGTAATTATAGTATATCATAGTGTCAATGTGCTTTCTAGGTTACTTTAGGTTACTTTGGGCTACCCCAAGCGATTAAAATCCTGTAAATTTTATCTATCTTACAATCGTCTTCTCCTAGAAATTGAAAGCTTTTTTTCCTTTTTTCTTTCACGTTGCAGTTGAAGCGCCTTATCAATAATTTGTCCTTTTCTCTCTCTCACCATACAAAGATAAAATTCCTTTTTGGTTTCAGAAATAGGTGTAGATTCAATAATATGTCTTATCTTTTCTTCCTCATAATTTTTCTCTATATACTCTAAGGCAGCAATACAATCTTTTTCTTTTGTATCCTTTAAAAAAGAAAAATAATTAATTTTCTTCCCATGTTCTTTTAATGCCGAGTTTGGAAAAACATATAATCGGTTCTCTACTTCTGTCCGATCATTCATAATGAATTTCATTTGTTCATCCGTAAGCTGCGGATAAAGGCAAGAGCCATTATCATAGACTGGCGCAATTCTGGACTGCATTGTGTTCTCATTTACAACAACTCCCCAGTTTCCGTTATGCCTGTCAAAATTTCCAAGTAAGGCATCCACTACAAACATTTTCCAAAAATGTTCTTTTAATGCAACCGGATCATATACTTGTTGCGTTTCAATCGCTTCTAAAACAGATTGCAATTCCGTTCCATAGCCTCCATGTTCACTGTTAATACATTGATTTTTCATCATTCCAAAATTAAGGATGCGCTCTCCAGTTGCACAGAAATCTTTGCAGGCAACGACTTCCTTTTCTCCATAAGTTCCTAAGACAGTCTCTTGTGTTTCTATCCCTAAACTTCTGTATACGGAACTTGCAATATGTTCATTGATACAACCATTAGAATAATGCATATTTTTATTATCCTTTGCATGTGCTGGAAATTTGATCATATATCTTTCATCGTGATAAATCACACAGATTTTTGATCCATTTGCTCCATCATATGCACGAAAAGGATCTGTTTTGCAGTTTGTAAAATCTATCACCTATTTGTTTCTCCCCTTTCCATATTTAAATAGTTTTCTCTTAAATACCATGCCTGCTCTTCTGTAATGTCTCCATCCACAAAAGCAGCATTGATTGAACCATATAATTCTCCCCAAAGGCAGTCATAGGGATATTTCCCCTCTTTCATAGCATCCAGATCATGCTGGAGGTATGGCGGTAAATTAATTTCATAATATTCTTTTCGTTCCATTGCTCTGCCTCTCATTCTTATCTCTTTACTTCCGTTTCTGGTAATTATAGTATAGCATAGTGTCCATATGTTTTCTAGGTTACTTTAGGTTACTTTGGGCTACCCTAAGCAGTTAAAATCTTATGATTTTTTTCTCTTAAAAGTACCTTCTCGCTATAAAACTAGAAATTATTCAAATATTCCATAATCTCTTCATACCTTTCTGCCATTACCTTTTCCCCCTCATATATCGGATCATCTGCATGACCGTTTTTCAAACCATATATTTCAATTTCCGAAACTGCTTGAAAATCTGCCATGTTTCCATTGTTCTTTAAATACACTAAATATAAGCGGAAACTTCCATCTAAATTTTTGAGAACAATATATTGATAGTGGTATTGATGTGTGCTTGTAATCAAATCAGGTTTATTCTCTGAAAAATATTCTTTCATATCTGTTGCCAACTGGATACATATATCTTTCTTTTCTACCGTCAATTTACTCACACTTCGATCTGAACGGATTAGATATACTTCGTCCAGATTATTTTCATCAATAATATGAACCTGAATTTCCTGTATACCGATCTTCAGTTTTTCACTTTCAGCAGATTTTTGAAAAATAGGTACCCAACTCATCTCTAGTTCTGGTTCTCTTTTATACTCGTATTCTTTTCGTTCAAAAAATACAGAATAACTTAAACCTATGATTGATATTACCAGTGCCATTACAGACACAACTACTGAAATAATTGATATTATTGGTAACACCTTTTCCTCTCTTTCATACATTTTCCCTTTATTATCTGTTACTTTTTTATTCGTTCCTTCTCTTTTTATTCGATTACAGTTTCTCTTTGCCATATACCTCTCCTTTTTTCTTTCAGTATATGACATTTTTATTCCTCTGCATAGGAATGTTCCGAATTTCGGAACAACTTATTCTTTTCTTAAATACCTCTGTGTATCATGTGTTGTTCCTTTCTTATCAAAGGCTCTGCAATCACCTCTCCAGATTTTAAAAAGTGCTCACCAAGTTCATTCAACTCCCCATTTTCCCTCATGGAATAATATTCTCCAGAATTTCCAGCTACAATGATGTGATCCACAACATCAATTCCCAATAGCTTCCCTCCAGCACTCATTTTGGCAGTAAGCATCTTGTCTTCTATACTTGGATGATAATCTCCACTTGGATGATTATGTACAAGAATGACACTTGCTGCATTCGCAAGGATCGCACTCTTAAACAATTCCCTTCCCGTTACCAGGCAGGCATCAATCGTTCCCATACTGACTACATTCATATTCAGTACCTGCCCTTTGGTGCTACAGTTTAATACACACATCACTTCTCTGTCATAATCTGCCAGTTCTTTTGAAACAAATCTACAGACCGCTTCTGGAGAAGTCAGTGGATACTCACTGTACATTTTTTTGTCTGTTATCATCTTTATCCTGACAACTTCCAGTTCTTTAGTCTTCTCCAACAAATGTCACCTCCAGTATTTCATTTTCCTGAAGTTGCTCAATCAGCCGCTTTAATTCTTCATTTGTATAAATCTTTTCTTCCATCTGATGATCCTCCCTATTTCATTTTTTATTTTTTGTTCCGAATTTCAGAACAGTTCCTCTTCTCCTTATCTGCCAATGTATTTCTGATAAATGTCCATGACGGACTCAGATACCCCATTTTTATGGACTTTTCTGATATCGGTAATTTTTCTCTTTTCCTGGAGCTTCAGGTATTTGATTAATGCTTTGCTGCTGTCTGCATAACTACAACTTGTTTCGGATTCATATTCGATGCGGTACTGCATTCTCTCACCTATCCTTTCTGTTCCGAAATTCGGAACAAGATTTTTTCGTATCTTTTATTCTAAAAAGCTTTCATTATTTCCCCTTTTTTCTGGTAAGGATTCTGTTTGTTTCCCATCTTCTCCTTTAAATAATCGTATCTTTATCTGATTTTCCTTCTTGGTATACTACTTGTCCAATGGTATCAATGCATATCTGTATCGCTTCACTCACAATCCGCCGGATTACCCATGCTCGTCTCATTGATTCTGCAAAAGCGTCCGTTCGTTTCACAGTAATATTCTCCATAGTTACTTTCGTATAAGTGTTTACAAACTATTCTTTCTCCTCCCTTAATTTTTCTCGTTCCGAATTTCGGAACAAAATCTAAAACTAGAGTTATGTATGATTTTTTTTGCTAATAATCTGGCAGCAAAACTGTCTATTACAAAGTGATGTACTCCATTTGCATCCTCTATATTTTCTGTGTTTTCATCAAAGGCTTCTTCGATATCTTTCAAAATTTCCCCGAATACATTTATTTTTGCATAGTAGTGGCATTCTTCTGGGTGTTTCCATTTGCCATGCGATCCCCGGCACCGGACATTGCATTCCTCTTTTTCCCTGCATTCCATACAGCAGCATTCCCATCCACATGTATTTTCTGCCCTACATCTCCCTGCCGATACCTCTTGCAACGAGTTCTGAAGCACATTCTCTTCTCGCTGCACAATTTTTGCCACACTGCAACTTTCTTCCTCTTCCGCACAGATTTTATATCGTTCCTCCGAAATGATTTCAACTTTCGCTTCCGTTACTCCACACATCTGTGCAATTCCTTTTTTCTGCTCTTCTGCATACCGCCGCAGATTTACCTGTTCCAGATCTTCTCTGGAAATTTCCATACTAGACTCAATATAACCGGCTTTTCCAATTCCGCCAAACAATTCTGAATCTTTTATTTCAAAAAATAATTTCAATGTAATCTCCATTTTTTCTCCTTTTGTTCCGAAATTCGGAACGCGTTTTCTTTCCATTTTGCTGCTTAATGTAAGTCCTTTTGTGTGCCAAGATATTTCACAAGTGCTTCTAATTGCACAAGGAATTCTTGTTGCTTTCCTTCTGTCAAATTCCGAAAAGCACATAACATGCCTTTTTCTAACTTTGAAAACTTGATGGAAGTGTAAGGAGGCTTAATCTCTAATATTTCATCTGCAGACAGATTATACAATCGTGCTAAGATCGCAAAGGTATTCAAATCCGGTTCGGCAACATTATTTTCATAACCAGATAACGATTTTCGATTGATTCCTGTTAATTCCATGACATGTTTTTGCGTATAGTTTTTATTTTCCCGCGCCTTTTTCAGAGTCAGCCCGATATTTTTCATATCCCTCTCCTTTTTCTGTTCCGAAATTCGGAACGCGTTTTAAATTCCTGCACACAAGCGCGTTGCTTTTTGTGCATAATAAAAATCTATAGTATCCGGGGCATTATAAAGACTCTGCAATAAATACCCCCGCATATTGCGAATCTTCGTATACGTTTTTCCGACACATTCCAGGACATATTTCACATGGGATGCTGTCAGCTTGGAAAACCGGCGGCGCAGATCTTCTGTCGTATAACACACACTTCCAATCCGGTGGGTTGCAGATTGCTTTGTACTGCAAATGTGTACCAGTAGCGAGATACAGTTATCCCAAAGCATTTTATTTTCTGGGTTATCATGCACCGCAGCTTGATAATCCAACTTTTTCTGAAAAAATTGTTCCAGAAACTGTTTGTCCTGCCATACAGACTCTCTCCATCCATCCCTCATGTTTTCCTGACTGGAACTAATGTTATATTCTTCTTTCTCTGTCTGATGGATAGATAGATGATTATATTTATTATTTATATAACTATTATTTATATAACTAGGGTTGCAATTTTGATACCTCCAGAGGTCGCAATTCTGATACCTCTGTTCCTGCCAACTTTGGCAGTTCTTAAATGTGTGCAAAGATCTTATAGAAACACCGTTTTCCCATGATTCCTTTTCCTCTTCCGGGTCGCAATTTTGACAGGTCTTCTGTAAAGCCTGTACTTTCTCCTGCCAAAAGTTTTCCAAAAGTTCCAGAAAACTATCCCTCTTTTTCTTCCATCTAGCACCATCTTTTTGTTCTCTTTGGATATTCTCTTTCAGGTTGCAATTTTGGCAGGTTACCTTTTCTTCCTCTCCTGCAAGGGTTTCTGCTTCTAGTTTTAACAAATCTTCTTCCGTTAATTCTTCCCGGATCATCTTTTTTATTGTCAGAAAGTTCCTTACATATAGAAGGTTTGGTTTTCCAAATCCCTGTTTCTTCTTTTCCAACAACCCGATTCCGTTTTTGGAATCCAGTTCGTCAAGAAGACGAATTGCGGAAGCTTTACTACACCGGAACTCTCGCATAATTTCTTCGATTGAATAGATCACATACACTTTTCCTTCTTCATCTTTCCAGTTATTTCGTGCAGAAAGGCTCATGCGGTTACGCAGCACACAGTATAAGATTTTTGCATCACTGGATAGATCCACAAATTCTTCCCCAAAAATAAGCTCATTTGGCATCTGCACAAACTGTATCTGTTCCATTTCTTCTCCGTAATAGTAAAGTCTTCCCATAATCTTAATCCTCTCTTTCGTCTTCTTCCTCTTCCGTCTGTTCTTGTCCTGCAAGCACTTTAAGTAATAAGTAAACGCAACCAATACCTAATATCAGTGGTACCACATTTTCCCAAAAGCCATTTCTGGTAAATAGGACATTCCAAAGTTGATATAGTAAGAACAGACTGATTGCCCCAACAAGCTGTGTCATCTTCTTTTTCGTTCCATTCCCGAGCCTTTTCATCTTACTGCCTACTTTCCAGTTGTTTTTGTACTTCTTTTAAATCTTTTAAATAAATTCTGTTTGGAAGACCCCTTCCCTGACGCTTTTTTTCAATTAAACCGATTCCATTTTTGGAATCTAACTCTTCCAAAATGCGGATTGCTGTCCGCTCACTGCAACGAAATTCTTTCATAATCCTTTGTACTGGATATTCGATGTATTCCATTCCATCCTCATCTAGGCAATTCTTCTGTTGTTGTACTGCCCGCATACAGCAGTACAACAGTTTTGCATCACCAGACAAAATTTTAAACACATCAACAAAGATTAATTCTTGCGGAAATTCTATTCCTTCCTCTTCATATCTGTATTCTTTATTCTGTGCTTTCATAATCTTCCTCTCCTTTCCGTTCCGAAATTCGGAACATATCTCTACTTTAATAAATACTTAATCAGTTCCTCTCTCATACAGGATGCATCCCGAAAGAAATGCATTTCCTGTTTCCATAAAAAATAATCACATGCATAGCTTTCCTTTTGGAAGGATGTCCACTTGTATTCTCTTAAAATAATTGCTGTTCCTTTCCCTATTTCACAACGATAACAAGTTTCCCCTGTCAATTTATTCCTATCCCAAACTTGCCACGAACGATAATTATCCAAGAAATTATTACACTCCTCCTCTGTATCAAAGCGAATACATGGAGCTGTTTCGAAATTCGGAACTTCTTTCGCTTCTTCCCTCGTTTTTTTATACCGCTTAATCTCCTTATGATTTGTGATCCCCTTCTCCAATAGTTCTTCCTGCTCCTCTTCCGGCAAGGTTGCCATTTCCACCGCAGCACTTTTTTTCAGATTGCCAGACTGGAATTCCTGCATGCCTTTTTCCCCTAAATTGTTTGCGATGGTGCGGTACTCCCCAATCGTACTTTTGGACATCTGCAGCTGTGCTGCTAACTTGTCTGCCAGTCTCCCGGACGGAAGATTTGGAAATTCTTCCGGATATGTTCGGAGCAAATGACTCATTCCTTCCAACTCGCACATGATTTCGTATTCTGTTTTTTTGGCATATCCATTGGAGGAATAACAACTGAACTGCGCCCGAATATCGGAAAATTCTTTTACAATGCAGGGTAGCATTGCATACTGTTCCAGTCCTCTTTCTTCTACCAGAATCCGGCACGCATTTTTCCGGTGATGTCCGGCAATGATCTCATATTCATCCGTATTTGTTTTTCTTACCAGAAGATCCTGCAGAACTTCTCCATCTGCCTGAATCAGATCTGCCAGTGCTTCTTCTTTTTGCCGAACAGTCTCTTTTAAAACTTCCTTTTCTTCCGCCGTTTTTCCGTAACGGTATTGTGCCGGATTGTCTGCTAGCTTTGTGTAGTGTATCCAGCGAGTTACTCTGCGTGGATGCAGTTCCGCTTTTTTTGGCTCCTCCTTAAAAATGCTACTTATCTTTGCCATGTCTGTCCTCCCTGTAATTCTGTTGCAAGATCCATAAAATCCATTGCCACCTGGCTATGGGAACGATGTTTCATAACCGGTTTATAATATTCCAGTGCATTTTCCACCACAGCACCTTTGCTAATGCAGGTTTCCATAATATCCCAACAGTGTTTTTCTACCATATCAAGGTATGTATTCCTCTGTGTCCGTTTATTCTCTACCTTATTTGCAAAGATTTTCCACTGGATCTCCGGATATTCTTCCAAAAGATCATGATATTTTTCTTCCACAAGTAATAAATTATCGCGGCAAAATTTATCCAAACACACCGGTGTCAGCAGTACATCAGCGGCAGCCAACGCACTTGTTGTAATCTGTTCGATCGCGGGTCTGGTATCAATAATACAGATGTCATACTTTTCCTTTACCAAACTTAATGCCTTCGATAAATTTTCTATATTAGTAGCATCTCTCTCCAGTAGCCCTGTATTTCCTTTAATAATGTCAATCCCTCTGTATTTAGTACGGTAAATGGCACTTTTCACCGTATATGGATATTGGAGCACTGTTTTAATATTGTGTCCATTTCCATTTACCTTTGCAAAAAATGGTGTCAGATTAGTCTGTGGATCCATATCAATCAAGAGTACGTGTTGTCCCAACTTTGACATGCTATACGCTAGATTAACGGCTGGTGTTGTTTTTCCTACACCCCCTTTTAAGTTTCCAATCACATAACATTTCATATTTTTTTCCCTTTTGTTCCGAATTTCGGAACATCCTTTCTTTTATTTTTGTTCCGAATTTCGGAACATCTTGTTTTATCCTATTTTTTCTCCTCCAGGAATTCAGATAAATTCATCTGTTCATACGGCTGTGTCTCTTTTTCTTCTCTCTGCCGCTTCTCTTCCTGTTCTGCATAACAGAAGAGGCTAGAAGTTGGCAGTTCACTGTTGCAAACATCCTGGATTCTTTTTATTGCACTGCTCCGGTTTTTCTCAAAAGTCCGGTGACTTACCTTACTGCTTTTCTCAACCGCTTTGTAAGGAATATTTTCCACATACAATGCATGTAGAATGTCATATTCTTCTTTTGGTAGTCCCTGAAAACACAGCCAAATCCGGTGGATTAGTTCTCTTTGTTCTGCCACTCTCTGCATTGCTGCTATTAATTCTTTTTTAAATTCTTTTTGCTGTTTTTGGAATGCCAAGTACAGATCACCTAAGTCTTTTTTTGTCCTGCTTCCCATTCCCTGCGAATCATAGTATATTTTGGGAAATGAGAAACTTTGTAGACTTTCTTTCTCGCATAAATAACTCTTCTGATAACTTGCATATCGGTTATCACAATATCGCAATGCTCCTTCGTAGTCTTTTAACACCGTTTTAATTAGTGCTTCACTTGCCTTTCTTGCTTCCATTCTTTCTTCACACTATCCTTATCAGAAATCACACATATTTTTTAACTCCATTTCTTTTGTTTCGTTCTCCCCTGTGCAAGATCTGCTGAATAAGGTGTAGGATTTTCCATCCGTTTAATATAGCCTCCTCGTTTCAACTCTTTGTAAATTGTCTGTGGAGATACACCTATTCTCTCAGCAATCCTATTTACTGGATAATCCTCTCTGCACATCTGCTCAATAATCTTTCTCTCTTTGTATTCAATCTTAATCATTCCAACTCCTCACTTTCCTTTTTTTACAATCGATAGAAAAAATTTCTAACTGCATCATGATGGTCATCTTTCCATCCATCACGGATTAAGATTTTTTCCCCATCTATTCCATATACTTCTAATTTCATATATTGCTCACTGGAATCATAAGAAAAGATAATCTTCTTTACTTTCTCTTCTGACTCATATTCCTGTTGAATAACCGTTTCAATTTCCTGTTTCTTAGATAAACGACCATTTCTTACAAATTCACCATTGCGATTTACTCTTAATCCTTGTCCCGGCTTGTACTCTTCATACTTATGCGGGGGTATCTTTAATTCGCATAAAGCTCTGTCACAGTAATACTCCATATCTGAGAAATCATATAATATCATACTCATATCCTTTTCCTCCTTTTTGTGCAAATTGCATAAAAAAAGCAACCTGAACTTTTATTAGTTCAGGTTGCAATCGGAATCCATCATGTATTTTTACATATTTTTATTTTCTTTTAATATCCCTCTCAGCCATCGCTTCACAGCATCCAAAACCTAAGAAGATGTACCGTATTTTTCAAGAGACTATTCTCTGATTTTCAGATACAAAAAGACAGAGAATCCAGGACCGCTTCCACCGTCTCAGACTCTCTGCCAGTTCCGTGATAGATTTCTATTTCTATCACTGCTTTCCTATTCTATATACAATCTACTCTTCCGCTGCACGCTTTGCGATTTCTTTCTCTTGTACATCAGAAGGCGCCTGCTCATATCTTGCAAATTCATACTCATAAGTTCCGCGTCCTCCGGTCATAGAACGAAGCACTGTGCAATATCCGAACACTCCCGTCATCGGAATATCTGCCTCGATGATCTGTTTTCCACCCTGCACTGGTGTCATTCCGAGTACACGTCCGCGACGTTTGTTCAAATCTCCCATGACGTCCCCGGTGTACTCATCCGGCACAGTCACTTTCAATGTTGCAATAGGCTCTAAGAGAACCGGAGAAGCCTCCATGATTCCTTTCTTAAATGCCTGCATAGTTGCAGTCTTGAATGCCATCTCAGAGGAGTCAACCGGATGATAAGATCCATCATACAGCGTTGCTTTCACACCGACTACCGGATATCCTGCAAGAGGTCCCTTGCCTACAGATTCCTGAAGACCTTTTTCAACTGCCGGGAAATAATTCTTCGGAACTGCTCCCCCTACGACTGTCTCCTCAAAAATATATGGTGTCTCCAGGTCGCCTGATGGTTCAAATTTCATCTTGACATGTCCATACTGACCATGTCCACCGGACTGTTTCTTATATTTTGTATCGATATCGGAAGTCTTACGGATCGTCTCACGGAATGCAACTTTCGGTGTCTCCAGCGTAACCTCTACTTTATAGCGGTTTGCCAGTTCGCTGACGATGACTTCCAAATGCTGCTCACCCATACCATAGAGAAGTGTCTGATGATTTTCACTGTCATTAACTACCTTGACAGTCACATCTTCTGCCATGATCTTTGCCAGCGCCTGAGATACTTTATCCTCGTCTCCTTTCGATTTTACAACATATTTCATATATGTATACGGAACAGAATGATCTGTCTTTGGATATACAACCTGCGTATTCTTAGTAGCAAGCGTGTCTCCGGTTCTAGTCGCACTTAATTTTGCGATGGCACCGATATCTCCCGCATGCAGCTCCTGTACTTCTACCGGCTTATTTCCCTGCATCGTATATAATTTTCCTGGTTTTTCTTCTGCATCTGTACTCGTATTATACAGAACATCCTCTCCTTTTAAAACACCAGAGCATACTTTGACAAACGA